>JYMV01046245.1_pt1 | contig 21873 bp, 8 predicted proteins | sample 338911 | NCBI WGS metagenome assembly JYMV01 (sample SAMN03354496, study PRJNA234377) | hydrothermal vent metagenome | biome: Deep sea; feature: Hydrothermal plumes at the Eastern Lau Spreading Center, Western Pacific Ocean; material: Seawater | place: Tonga | collected 2009 | depth 2000 m m
TGCCTACGGTTAACGGTAAAAGCGTGGCCTCTGTAAAAACCGGGGGCACAGTGACGATATCAGGTGAAGGTTTTACCACAGGAACCAATGAGCCATCTAAGGTTGAGATTGGGTCACTGGATGCTACCAATGATGGAAACGATGGAAATGATGATTTTTCGGTGAATTGGGATGATCTAACTAACTCAGCACTGATTGTTACAGCATCTGCCGGCAATGTTACCGATGGACAGATTAAGGTTACAGATTATGCGGGCAACGTAAGTACAAGTACCGTTGCAATGCATATTGATAATACTTTGCCAACAGTGGGCAGTGTTACCGGCTCAATAGCCACTTATGATATTATAAGAAATGGTACAAGTGCTACCATCGCAGGTACGGGATTTACTATTGGGGCAAACGTTGTAACCAGGATTCAAAAGGTTGAGGTTGGCGGTAAGAATCTGGTGACCGAGCTGAACGGCAGCTTTGCCGTAAACAGCGCTACGGGGTTAACTATTACAGGCGGGAATACGGAAGTGACAGAAGGAAATGTTGTAGTAACGGACTCAGCCGGGAATGCGAGTACTGATACGGGCAAACTTTTGACCATTGATAATACACCCCCAACATTAACAAGCGTAATCAGTGCAAAAGGGAACAATATATTGGGTGGCGGCCATGGCAGAACGGCACAGGCAAAAAGTGGAGACACTTTTAAAATCGTGGCCTCAGGCGGTGGCTTTAAGGATAAGGGAGGGGACGCTTCAGCTGTGGAAATTGGGGGGAAAGATCTGGCAACAGCTGTAGGAGCTGGTGGTCTGGGTGGAAGTTTTACGGTTGACTCCAATACCGAAATTACAGTGACGGCTGGAGCAGGAGAGGTGACAAGAGGTACGATCGTCGTGAAGGATGGGGTAGGTAACTCCAGCGCGGAGACAATTTTCAAAGGGACGATTGACAACACAGATCCGGCCACTCCTACAATTGGTTTGGAGGATTGGAATGATTATGGATATTCCAATACGGACAATTGGACATCAATCAATCATGCTGATTTTGATGTTAGGAATGTAGTATCTGGAGACCTTATCACTGTTTATATGGATGGTGTTGCGGTATTAAGTCAAATGATAGCTGGGGGATCAGCAGACTCAGGTCGCAATCTATGGTGGGATGCTAGTGCGGAGATACAAGGTGATGAGCTTGCAGCTGGTAAGGATGGTATTACTGGAGGAGATGGCGATTATACTTTTACAGCCATAGCTACTGACAGCGCTGGTAATGCGTCAACAGCTGGTACCATGACCTACAAGCTTGATACAGTAGATCCCGCTGCGCCCGTGCTTGAATCTTTTTCATCAAGTGCCTCAGCAGTAGGTGTTGATGAGTCAGGTGCTGATAAGATTACGAATGATAATACACCATCTATTAGAGTTTCGAATATTACTGTCGGTAATGGAATCAGACTCTATTATTATTTGCGTGGGGGCGCAGACAATGACTGGGAAAGTGTACAATTTGATCTTGCCGGTGACACTTTAACTTCAGCCCCTTTTGATGCGCAAATTGTCGGCACGTTAGAAAAAAATTGGGGAGACCAAACACAGGGTGTTATAGCAGCTTTACCTGACAGTGCAGATAATGTAGGGGATTTTAAATTTCATGAATATAATATGTATGCTTATCAAGTTGATAGTGCTGGGAATAGTAGAGGTAGCGGATGGTACACATTTTATGTTGATACAAAAGATCCTCAAACCACGCTGAGTTACAGCACTGTCAATGCTCTTACCACTTTAGCTGAAGATCCTGATTCATTGATGAGATTTGAAGATGGTCAATTGACCATCAAGGCTACTTTCACAGACGCCAGTGGTAATCCCGATGGAATGAACAATACAACCCCTCCTACGGTCACTGTTGATTTGCCTGAAACGACCGACGATGATATTGCGAATGCTGCTATGACCGTGGATCCAGCTAATGATCATATTTGGACTTACACCTTTACGCCACCTGATGGTATTGACGGTTCGGTCACTGTTACTGTTAACGGTACTGACAACGCGGGAAATGCACTAGTTACCGCCTCCACAGTGGGCACTCAAGTGATGGTCTTTGATAACACCGATCCTATTCCTTTCACCATGGGGAAGGCGACTCCCATGGGGGAGAACCCTAAGGTTGGCTACTTCAATTTAAAGACTGATTCTCTATCCGCTATTGTTCCCATGGATGCCAGTGATCAGAGCCTGGGTGAGGGCCAGGTGAAACTTACCATACAGATTCTCGGGAACGATGCTTCAAAAACGCAGGTGGATACCACCATCAAGATTACCAACTATTCACAACCACTGACCATTTTCACTAAAAAGGATTCTATCCGCAGAAACTTTAGTAAAACCGCTGGGCCGCCGTGGAAAGGGGAAACAATGGTAAAAGGTTCCAAATTTCTCATCATGGCGGAAATCTTTGACAAGGCGGGAAACTCCACTCTCGGTTCCGCCAGTGCGGACACTATGGTCATTGACACCATCCCGCCGGTGAAGGGTGCAGCAAGTTTTGTGACCGGGAACGTTGTTGGAGCGGTGAATGATACAATTATCTCCACCGATTCCGTCAAGGTGACCTGGAGCAGTTTCTTTGAAGATACCCTGCAGGGCGAGACTGGAATCAACCGTTACGAATGGGCTCTAGAGGACGAGGTCGGCCCTGCCAAAGCAAATGTTATGCCATTCACTTCAGTGAGCACAGACACCTCTGCGGCTGTCAGGGATACGCTTACTCATAACACGCGGTACAATGTTCTTGTTCGGGCGGTGGATGAAGCCGGAAACAATTCTGATTCCTTGAGCCTAAAGGAGCAGGACACCAACGGTTTTCTCCGGATGAACACTGCACCGGTCCTCGCTGTTGTGGACAGCCAGGAGGTGGACGAAGATATTCAATTCACCTATCTTCTTACCGCTACCGAACCGGATACCGCCACCCTCGCCGGCGATACATTACATTTCACCATTCTTGATACGGGCATCGTCAATCCCACGAACAAGCCCACTATTGATGAATACACCGGGGTGGTGACGTGGAATACGCCAACCCAGAAAGACAGCGGAAGCTACACGTTGAGAATTCGTGTGGAGGACGAATGGCTCATACCCGGCGGCACCACAAATATGGCAGACACCCTCGATTTTGTGCTGACGGTAAATTCGGTGAACGATACGCCGGTAGTGGCAGCGGCGTCTGATGTCGGCTTTCTGGAAGATGTGATGAACGGAGACACACTTTCGCTGACACCCCTCGTTACAGACGTGGATGACAACGATACGACCCAAATAATTTGGTCAGCTGTTGTTAACCCTGATAACAAGGATTATCCGGCCTATCCCAGTGCTTTTTTCTATGATCCTGGTGCGACCATAGATCAAAAGATGGCAATCCGTCGGTTCATGATGGGTAACGACGATGCCAGCCCTCAAGGGTCCAATCAGTCTTCCGAAGGTTCCTTTAGTGGTGGCCCCGCGGAGAAGTTGCAAGTAGTCATCGATACAACGCAGACGCTGACGCGCGCCTTTTTTGTTGCCGACTCCAACTATTATGTGGTCAACCGGAAAGTTACACTGATCGCCACCGACCGCTACGGCGCAAGCGACAGTACAAGTCTGCTTGTAACTATCGCAGAAATAAATGATAAACCGAGATTGGCAAATATTGTTGAAACCACTATGTGGGAAGGCGATACACTTGAGATGGTCATTGTCGCAACCGATATAGATGATGACACAGTAACATTTAATGTTATTCCTGATTCAGCCTCCCGTCTTAATGTGACAGTGAAAGACAGTCTCTTGACAATTATCTCTCAAGATCTTCCAGGGACAACTAACAAATCCCGCTGGTCGAAATCGACAAAGGTTTTGGTGGTTGCTAGTGATCCGGACACCAGCGATTCCACCACTTTTACTTTGCAAGTTAAGCGGCTTCCCCGGCCAGCACCCTGGCTCTACTTGGGTGAAAATGTTACTTTTGCACGCTTCTATGAAATGACGATTGTTGATACAGCTAAGAAGGCACTCGGAATCGACCTCACCATCAATCCCATCGGCGCACGGGTGAAGTTCGACTCTCTCGGTTCCTACACGTGGGTGGCCAACTATGAGTTCGACACTACCGGCGTTACTTTCGACTACGTCATTAAGGCGAGGGCGAAGCATGGCGACACTTTGGTTACTCGATCGTCCCAGTTTGCGCTGGCGAGGGCCAGGGAGGACTGGATGGCCTCCAGCGCTGACGGTGATTTCAAGGTCATTGGGAAAAGAGGGGCGGTGACTTATGACAAGCCTTTCGCCATCGTCGATTCCCTGCTCTTTCCAGTAGGCGGCAGAGATGGGGGCCTCTATAGAATGGGCCATCCCCTGGTGATGTTCAAAAAGGCTGTCATGGTATCACTGCCGGTTGATCCAAGCCGTCACCCTGACGATCAGGCCATCCACCGGAAAGGAAGGAGCAGTGTCTGGGAAGAGCTGCCTTCAATTACCAAGGGTGATCAGATCCTTGCCTGGACAGACGAAATGGGTTATTTCAAGAGGGGTAAAAAGACGCTCATCGTGCCGGAAGAGACGAGCATAGGAAACAACTATCCGAATCCCTTCAACTCTCAGACAAGGTTCAGATTCGATGTTGGTATCATGGGCGGGCCGGATCAGAGGATTAATGTGGCGGTGTATAACCTTCTGGGACAGAGGGTGAAGACACTGCACAACGGTCCAATCGGTATCGGCCAGCACGAACTGGCGTGGCATGGCCTCAACGACCGGGGTGTTCCTGTTTCATCGGGGATTTATGTGCTGAGGATGGTAGGCGATTCCAGCATTTCACAAACGAAGAAGATGATGTTGATGAAATGATGATCTTTTCGAAAAAAACACTTCTGTTCCTTCTTTGTTGCCTAATGGTGTCCTGGGGATGCAGGAAAAACGTAACCGCCAGTCAGATGGACATGGCTGAATATGGTTGGCAGCTTTATAGTGAGGTGAAGTATAAAAAGTCTAATGAGTGGTTTGTCAGTGCCGTGTTTGAGGACACGACATATAAAGACGGCTACAATGGCACAGGGTGGACGTATGGTAAATTAGGAGAAATTGATTCAGCCATAGTCAGCTTCTTGGAAGGACGAAAAAGGGCTTTAGTGGACACCACATGGCGGGACCAACTCTTGCTAACTTCCGACCCTCCTCATGATATTTTCAAAGAGGCCTCTGCTGGTCTTGTGTTTGCATTCCATGCCAAAGGACAACAGGACACTTACAGTAATGCAATTAGTTATGGAGATGATTTTCTGAACAAGGTAGGTGATGCTGACTACTACCCTAGCAAGGGAACACCTCAATGGACATTCTCCCGGGACCAGACTATCAGCTCTAAACATGTCATCTGGACTATCGCTTCTTCCCATTTTGCTCTGGGCAACTTCAGGCATAGCCTCAACTATATCCATCGCCTCATGGCCGACTCCACCACTGTTGAGTTTACCGACAGAGCGAATCCCACGGTGGGAGAAATTCAATCTCTCGCAGCCCAGTTGGAAACCCTCCGTTCGAACCTCTGAACTATCTTAAATGACCATAGGCCACCACGACAAGTGGATGAAGCTTTCTCTTAAAGAGGCGGAGCGGGCTTTTGATCTGGAGGAAGTGCCTGTCGGGGCTGTAGTGATTAAAGGAAACCATATACTGGGGAAAGGCCATAACCAGTGTGAAATGCTCAGTGATCCCACGGCCCATGCGGAAATAATCGCTATTACCGCTGCCTGTGCTTCCCAGGGTAACTGGCGGCTGGAAGGGTGTAAGCTGTATGTTACCAAAGAGCCTTGTGCCATGTGCACTGGTGCAGTTCTTAATTCACGGCTGGATCAGGTTATTTTCGGCTGTTATGATGAAAGAGAGGGGTGCTGCGGGTCGCTCTATCAGCTTTGTGGCGATCCCAGGTTTGCCCACAAAGCAGCGGTAAAAGGGGGCGTATTGGAGAAGGAGTGCGGGTCCCTCCTCACCGCCTTTTTCAATTCCCATCGTCAATCCTAAATTCAAGTTAGATTACCGAAAAAGGGTGACCCGTTGGTCATATTTTTCACGGTTATTGGAGAGATGGCAGAGTCTGGTTTAATGCGGCGGCCTCGAAAGCCGTTGTCCTGATTTTCGGGACCGGGGGTTCGAATCCCTCTCTCTCCGCACTTCAACTTTTCTGAGAATTTGGTGTCATTGCGACCGTAGCATCGCAATCTCGTTATTGTTCTGTAGCCAAAAGTAGGACCTGATTGCCACGTCGCTCCTCTCCTCGAAATGACAAATTGATTTACTTTTGTGACTCTGTAGTAAAATTCCCTCTCAATCTACTTGAGCATCACCATTTTCCTGACGTTTATGAATGAACTACTGGTCATCTGGACGATGAACATCCCCGATGCTACCAGACGACCCCTGTCGTCCCTGCCGTTCCAGACGGCGGAGTGAAATCCCGGGTACATTTCTTTATTTACGAGTGTTGTTACTTTACTGCCTAGTAAATCATATATGACGATTTCTACGTGGGTTGGTTCCGGGATATCGTAGGCGATGGTGGTGATGGTATTGAAGGGGTTAGGACTGTTCTGATGTAAGGTAAACTGTGTTGGAAGAGGAGAGTCAAAGAATGTTGCCGAACCGCTGGATATCAAATCCCCGGATGAGCCGAAAAACCGATAACTGAAATGTTTCTCCGCCGCCGGATCGTCCACTGAAAAAATGAGAGCAGGATCATTTCCCTCAACCGGTCCCCGAAACAGACCAAAATTGATTATCTGGTGCTTGCCGCTTGCGCTTCGCCGGGAGAGGAACAGACCATTTTCCGATATTTCGCCATTTGTTAGCCGTACGCTGCCTTGGGATTGGATCTCTATTTCTCCTGACTGGGCGTTACGGGGAAGGATAACGGCAAAGCCTCCGGGTGTGATCTTTGCGTCCAGAGGTTCGCCCATTTGTAAGACAGAGGTGAGAGATGTGTCACCTGTTTCGTTGGACCACCGCCACATACGGGCGAAAGCCATGGCGTCTCGGATATCTGCAACACCATCTGGGGCTGGATAGAAGTGTGGCGGATCACCCGTTACGGGAGCTATATCGGTGTTCGGCCATTCTTCGGAAAACTTACTGACATCGCTCACATCTACCTTCAGGTTTCCTTCATAATCGCCCAACAGTTGGGCATGAAACTCCAGTTCTACGGTGTCTGTAACCAGTTTGTGTATGTCAGTTAGTTTTGAGAGTAAGAAGGTGAGTGTGTCATGGCTAACAATACTGGGATGCACCTTCACTTTCAGTATGTCTTCAGCGAGCTTGGAATCGAAATAGACTTGCGGCGTATGAACGGCCGTGATCGTCAGGTCCACATAGGAGAGTGGCTCAGTAAATTTAATACTAAGCTCAGAAGTATCAGTAAGGGAGAGAAGGGAGGTAGATCGTTCCAGGATTGAGGGCGGTGTCAGATCTACATAAAATCCGTCACTTAACAAATTAGAAGAAACATTGCCAGCAACATCAAAAGCTCTTACAGCAGAATGGTAATATTGCTCATCTCGAAGCGGGGAAGAAAGACTCATAATTCTTGTAGTTGAATCAGTTTCAGTTATTGACCAATCCAGGATGGCAACCGAATCGGTATCCAAAATAGCAAATTGGTAATAATCCATCCCACTCAAATTATCTGTAAATCCCCACCAGAATGCGGCCAGACTTGTACTGTCGTTTACCCAACTCCTATCGTCTTCTTTATCAATATTAATTGAAACGGTTTGCATCGGTTCGGATTTCGCATAAAGGTCAGCAGGAGAAAGATCAATAATTTCTCCCACGACTGGGGGGATCAGATCCGCTGTTACACCATTACTTGCAGCAATATCGGACACATTACCCGCTCTGTCCACTGCGATGATGGAGAACCTATACCACTTCCCCAATGTCAATATCATAGTTGTGTCTACTGAAGTGGAATCCCCGACGCTTCTGCGATCTACGATTGGGAGAATGATATCGGTGCGGTATAGGGAATACTTGTATTCTCGAATACCACTCAATTCATCGCTGAACGACTCCCAGTTGGCGGCGATAGATTGGTCGGTATTGGTGTAGTCGATGTCTTTGCCTTGATTTAGACCATCATACACCACCCCTTCATTTGGTGGTGTCAGGTCAATAGTGAATCCGTCCGATGTTCCTATGGCCGATCGGGAGGTGTTATCTTTTCCTCTAACGCTGAAGTAGTAGGTAACACCTTCGGTCAGGCTTAGGCCGAGGAGGGTTCTTTGAGAATCGGTGTCCACGTACGTCCAGGGGTAGACGTCGTCCAGGCTCTCGGTAGAACTTCCGATGGCACATTCATACGTGAGTGTACCGTTGTCCTGGAACTTCCACCATCCGGTGAACTGACTGGACGAATTCCACCAATCAGAATCGGTGGAGGAAACGTCATTGATCGCCTCGGGAGTCGGTGTGAGGTAGGGCGTGGCTGAAACGATTTGAGATGGTGTACTCTCCTGAGAAAACGTATCCGTGGCAGTGACGTGGAAGTAGTATGTGAGGTCTGCTATTAGGGGGTCCTCCGCCGATGCGGCTTTTAAGATGGCTGTTATATCGTCTGCGCCGTTCATTGTGGCGACCTTCGTGTCCGGATAAGTCGTTCCTTTGTAGAGGAAGTACTGGGAGAGATCACCCTCAGAATTTTTGTTCCAAGTGAGCGTGACACTGCCTTCACCTGCTTTAGCCGATAAACCGGATGGTGCCGAGGGAGCAACCCCATCTATCCTGATATCGTGGAGATCGGCGAGATTCTTTCCGGAAGGGATGGAGGCATCGGTGAGGGCCTGGTCCGCGCCTGTGATGGATGGCGACTTGCCATCGCTGGATACCAGTGTGATGAGTGAGACAGTCAAGTCGTCGCTGTAGTCAGCAGGTTGCACTTCGTATACAGCCGAGGCTGTGTCTTTGCTATCAATTGCTGGTATGTACGCCGCTTGATCAAAGGTGCCCGTCTCCAGCAGTATCTTAACTGATGTATTGGACGCCATTGTAACAGACTCGCTGAAATGAACTCTGACACGAATCTTTGAGCCAGCAGGGTAAGTGCCATTACTGGTTTCTGTCGTAACCTGCGTGATGGTCGGTTGTGCCGTGAGCGGGGCTGCCACCAGAAGTAATTCGAGGATGAGGGTTAGAGGGTTAATTCGCAAAGATTTTGGCGGTGAGGAATGAGTTGATGGTGATGGCGCGATCGACCGCATCGACGAACCGGGAATCGGTGCTGAACTCGATGGTATTGTGACCGTCCCTGATGACCTCAAGTTCGATCTTCGCCAGTTGTCCTGTACCGCTGACACTCTTGAGACTGTCGATGCCCATGTTGGCGGTAATGATTTCCACTGTGCCTTTCGATGTGTCAGATGTAAAGAAGAAGAGGGGAGAGGTGGTTCCAGAGAAGATCGTTCCAGCCTCCGCGTTCAAGATGGAGAAGTAGTTGGGATCGAACTTTACCTGAAACTGAGCCCCGCTGATGCTGTCCACCACCATGGCGTGGATCTCGAGCAAAAATGAAGCACCCTTCTCCACAATCACACTATCCGGATAGAACACTAGCGCCGGCATGATAACGCCATTCTCATCTGCATGGACGAGGTCCAGCGAGTTAGTTAAATCGATTACCGGCAGCTTTTCGCAGCAGACGCTCAGAAATAGAATGCCTGTGATTCCTGTCTTAGCGATCCAGTGCAAATGAAAGCCTCAAGTGAGATTCTCTTGTAAGCGGATTATGGGAAAACCGAAAGGAAATATCATCCAGGATTTGCTGTGTGGATGGTGAAGACCTGTAGGCATGGAATATGTTCAGAGCCCAAAAGGCAAGACCGATGTTGGTGAGTTTCTTTCGTCCAGCGATGGCTTTTTCAACCTCGGCGTAGGTTCGGAGAACTTCACTTCTGAAGTAGAGCACAGAGTCCACATTGGTCGCGGCTGTGTACATATCTTGGAAGTCGTTACAGTCTTCGAAGGCGACAACATAATTCTGGTATTGTTCAAGTGTTATGGCGCCAAAGTAGAGCTCGGTAAGAAACCATGTGGCTCCCCACAGTTTCTTGTCCAGATAGACCTGTCCGAGGCCGGGGAGTGCCGTCGACCTCAGTACCGCGTTCAAGCGGGTCTTTTTCTCAGTAATGCCTTGAAGTGCAAGTGATCTTTCGTCAATATACTTGTGCTGAAACTGTAGATCTTGCGGCACCGGCTTGGAGAACAGCTCATATGCCATCACTTCTACTTCAGGGATAAGGCTTTCTTCTTCACCGGCAAAGTTGAATGTGTGTTCTTTTTCCACGGTGGTGTCCGCCATCACCACCACTTTCCCGTTTAACTTGTACAGTTCACCGTCTTTCCAGATGGAAGAAACGATGACTTTCTCCACACCAAGCAGTTCACCCACCTCTCTGGCGCACCACTCTTCAGCGCACCATCGATTGTTCACTTTATCTCCGGACAAAACCTCTCGTACCTTATCAATGGGTATAATGTTTTCACCGATCTTACTACTAACCACCTCTCTGAAATGCTCTGAAAGGTTGAGGGCGTCCGTTTCCGGGATCTCCACCGGGGCGATATCCAGGATTGCAAGCTGCTGACCATGAGACAAGGACAGAGAAAGAACCAGCAGAAGAAAACTTCGGTGGACTTGTACGCTTTTCATGATAGTGGGGCAATTTACACCATGAACGGAAAAAGTCCTCGCCGGCGCTTATGATATTCCAAAGGAGGTCAGTTTCTACTTAATTTTTGAACAGGATCAGCTACAATGACTGACAACATGAACAAAACCCGGCCCGTTAAAGCATTTATTTTCTTTATCACCTTCGGGGCAATCCTTTTCGCGGTACCGGCAGCTGATTCAGCTATTGTTATCCAGACAGAGGAACTACTTCTTGGCAATGAAGTCAAGGCCTCCGGACAGAAACTTATGGCTCAGTCAGGCGGTTTTACCCGAATCCACGATGATTCCTCTTATGAACTTAGGACGGTTGTTATCGGTATCCATGGCACCAAATCTCAGGGTTATGAATGGGTGGGGCCTCTGAAAAATCTGGCTCGAGAATACAGGCACACATACTTCTACCGTTATAACTGGGATGTCTGTCCGGACAGTTCGGCACTGCAACTCTCAAAGGACCTCATAGATATCACGGGACAAATTCCCGGTGTTGACAGGATTGTTCTGTTTGGTCACAGCTCCGGCGGGTTGGTGGTTACATATCTGGCTTCATTGATGCATATAAACATCCCGGTGGAAATTCACACTATTGCTTCCCCACTTAAAGGATATGCCAGGCTTAACAAAAGATGTGAACTACCAAAGCTACGGGATGGGGTCCTCAGTTTTCCTCAATGGGAAGAAAATGTTGCTCACTTTCAGTGGCGGACACAACATATGCTGGATAATGCATTCAACCGTCTGAAACAGGATCCTCAGGACGTCAATTTGTACAATAGCGAAGTGACACTCTTGCCGGACACCATGAACGGCAGACGCTTGGGTCATAACTGGTCCATTACCTGGGTAATTGATGAACATCTCCGCATTCCTCACAAACCGTAAAGCCGATTTGGTTTGAAACTCTTTACCGCGGTGATTAAACTCTCTCTCCGTGGTAAGGCTCGTAGGTTTCATATTACTCATCACTGTAGGTACGATCTCTGGGCGGACCGGTGACGTCCGCTATTTCCGGTCCGAACGGAGGTTTCTGAGTGGTGTAGAAATCTCTGAGAATGACCTCGGTTTCAGGTCATTTATCCAGGCCCGTTACGACGCAGAAGGGAAACTCGTCCGGAAAGCCTTTTATAAACGCCGGAACCGCCTCGACCGGTTTGAGACATTTCAGTATGACACCACAACCGGCCAGCTGCATCTCAAATCTCTTTTCTCAGCTGACAGCTCACTTCAAAGGTATACCCAGTTTGGTTCGGAAGAGATCATGTCCGACAAGTTCATCCGCTATACTTACGACATCAGCACTGTTCAGGATTACGATGATCGGTTCACTTCCATTGAATACAGACCCGACAGCAAGCCGCAGGTTTACCGTTTCTACGATGTGGACGGATTTATGTACGGCGTCATGGAATTGAAATACGATGACGATGGTCACGTGCGCCAGGAAGACTGGATTGTCATGCCATCAAAAAAAGTGGTACGGCGGTATGTGAAAAACTTTGATGCCCGTTCCGGCGAGACGGACGTATGGGAGTACGATTCTACTCTGACAGTGGTGAACAGCATGACCATTGATTCTGACGGTTTTGCGCCTGTTATCACACTTTCTTTTCCGGAAGACGGTCTTCCTGTTAACGAACCAAAGCTAACCTATCATCTCAAGGAAGATCTTGCAAAAGGGACCGTCATTTGGGAGTGGGCTGGTGGCAAACCCGATACCCTGTCACCTCACGTGGCCGAATTGATTGCGTCAGAGCGGAGTCGCGGAGAACATCGTGATAAACTTTTACGCTATGCCCCAAAACTCCAGGACAGCACATCTTATAAGATGAGATTTACCGGAGTGGGAGAGAGCAGTTATCCCGCCCGGGAGATCTTGCTGACGAGGGTCCCTTACGACACCACCCCGCCTATTTACACCGCCGATGCGCCTCAGTACTCAAGCCGGCCAGTCATCTCTTACTCTCTTAATGAGGCACTGTCAACAGCCGAAGTGGTCTGGGTCTGGGAGCAGGGCGCGCGCGATGAAAGTGCTCCTCATATCATTGGGCTTTCAAGAGGAATGTTAGAAGAAGGAGAGCAAGACTCGGTCATACTTGGAGACGATATCCAGCTTGCCGAAGGAACTATATACACGGTTCTCTTTCAGGGTAAAGACATGGCCGGGAATCCCGGTCCTTTTCTGTCGATCAACGACGTGGTCTATGACACTACACATCCGGAGATCTCCTGGCATTTACCTGACAGTAGCGGTTTTGCCAACAGTTCGGTGGTGAGCTTCGTCTCCAGCGAAGACTTCATGGAAGCTCAAATTCGCTGGGAACACGTTGGCGGTATCCCTGATGATGGGGCACCTTATATTGTGGAACTGGAAGGCACCGAGCTTGACGGAGGGGAGCATCTATACGAAGCACTCGCCAACAGTCCCCATCTGGTAGACGGTGCCATATACAGCATCACTATGAACGGAAAGGATCTGGCTGGTAATGAAGCAGCATCTATAGAGGTATCCAATATTGTCTATGACACTTCACCGCCTACATTAGCCACCATCGCACCGGAACCCGGTATCTCCGTTCGCGGCGGGGAAGTGATTTACAACCTCAGTGAAGATTTTGCGTCGGCCGAAATAGACTGGGTTCTTGAGGAGGCTGAAGCTTCTGATTCAAGAAGTGTAAGCATTAAGATTTCAGACGAAGGCCTTGCATTGGGAGATCATCGTCTGGATGACTCAACTTTTGTTGAAAGATTGACCGATGGCGGAATTTTTACGATACAACTGACAGGTCGGGACAAGGCGGGAAATGAGGCTCTTCCCAGTTCTATTTCTAATGTGAAATTTGACATCACCGCGCCCGAGTTTGCAAATGTGACACCATCGGACTGTACCTTTGTCATGTCATCCCACGTCACTTACACTCTCACTGAAGACCTGTCTGAAGGGACAGTCATCTGGACACAAGTGGCGGGGGAGATCGATCTCTCTTCGCCTCAAATGATGACACTGCCGGCCGATGAGTTGACAATTGGTGTGCACGACAGTGTGATGGCTCAGGTGGCACCTTCCCTGCAAGATGGTAGCATATATGTTGTCTCTTTTATGGGTGTTGACCCTGCCGGGAACCGCTCACTTGGGGCCTCCGCGGTAGATGTCATGTACGATATTACCCCGCCTGAAATTGTTTTCACCTTTCCGGACACCGGCAGTCATATTCCAACTTCATCAATTACCTACACCTCAAGTGAACGGCTGAAAACCGGTCAGGTTGTATGGGAATGGGTGGACGGTATACTGGATGTTAAGGCGCCCCATATCATACCTCTGGAGGCAGCTGAACTGTCGAAAGGAGAACACGAAGGCTTTATCCTTGCGAAAGCACCGAAGCTGGTTTCCGGGGGTGTCTATCAGATAACCATAGAAGGGACAGACTTGAGTGGTAAAAGTTCCGAACCTAGAGTAGCCGCCAGGGTAACATTCGATGATACACCGCCAGAAGTTCTCCTTACATTTCCTTCCTCCGATTCTTACAGAAATCGCCCCTCTATAGGTTATGAACTGAGTGAAGCTCTATCCTCTGCCTCCGTCATCTGGCAAAGAACAGACGGGGAAGAGGATGTGAGTTCACCTCACGTTGTATCGCTCGAATCTCTGGAACTGTCCGGTGGACCTCATGCTGATTCTTTACTGATCCATATTCCATTTTTGAAGGATGGTGCCGTTTATGACGTTCAGATGGTAGGTATCGATAGTGCCGGTAATGTTTCAGACACCGTATCGGTGGCCGGAATCATCTACGACACAACTCCTCCTGAACTTATTGTCAGTTATCCCATCGCTTCCACACCGACACGTAATTATGATGTGGCGTACACGGTGTCAGAAGATTTGATCTCTGGTGAGGTGATATGGGAATGGAGCGGCGGTGAGAACGACAGTGTGGGGCGTCACGTTCAAACTCTTTCTGGTGAAGAACTGAGGGTTGGAGATCATGAAAGATCCGCCATCATCGGTGTACCGCCGGGACTTGTTGAAGGTGCTGTCTATAATATCACCGTGAATGTCATGGATATGGCCGGTAACAGTTCAGCACCGATACTTGTTGAGAATGTTATCTACGATGCCACAGCTCCGGTTTTTGCCAAAGTTTCTCCTGATAGCGGTGCCTACGTCAATTCCACCGGTATAACTTATCACATCAGCGAAACAATTTTGTCTGGGTCTGTCATATGGGAGTCCGAGTCCCCGGAAATGGACACTGCGCGGCACATTGTTGAATTCCAGGGAGATGAACTGAAAAGTGGTCTACATGAAGCCGTCATCCTGGCCAATGCACCGGATCTTTTAGATGGTGCCATATATACGTTGAAGATCACCGGTTCAGATGCGGCCTGGAATAATTCAGATACTGTCACTGTCACTCAAATCACTTACGATGCTCAGCCTCCGGTGGTGGGGATGCCAGAACCGATGGCCGGCACCTTTGTCTCTTCATCCATGTTGTCATATGATTTTAGTGAACCGATGTTTTCGGCTACGGCTCATTGGGAACACACAGGCGGTTCGAGAGATCGGGACAGTCTTCATGTGGTCGATTTTGTCCCAAATGAATTGACAGAAGGTGATCACCCTGAGACAAAATTTTTCAATGAGCCAGAATTGGTTGAAGGTGGAATATACAGGTTGACAGTCACCGGTACCGATCTTGCGGGCAATATGTCAGAACCGGTAGTGATTGATAAGCTCACCTTTGATGCCACAGCGCCCATTTTTGCCGATGTGATACCTGCAATGAATTCATACATAAACGCGCCGCTGGTAGGTTTCTGGCTAAGCGAGAACCTGTCCGAAGGAAGTCTCACATGGCAGCAGGTTGGAGGGGAGGATGACCCCAACTCACCTCATGTTTCGACTCTGACAGGTCCGGAGCTGAATTCCGGGACCCATGTTCTGAGTCGCTTAAGGGAAACACCGGAACTTGTTGACGGTGCCATCTATGAAGTGAATATAGTTGGTCTCGATCCCGCCGGGAACTTATCCGAAACTGTCCAAATTGACTCTGTTCATTTTGACATTACCAAGCCTGTTATCGTGATGGAAAATCCACTGACAAACAGTTATGTCAATTCGCCCAACATTAATTATAGCTTAAGTGAGGAAATTTCGGAAGGTTCACTCGTATTCCAGCGGAGCGCAGGAAGTGCCGATCCCGGTTCACCGCACAGGGTTACAATTCCTCAGATACAGCTCTCCATGGGGCCGCATGCATCCCTTGATTCGACTGTATGGCCCGACCTTAATGACGGTACCGTCTACCGCATTACCTACACAGGTGTTGACAGGGCCGGTAACGAAGCTGAGGCCGTTGTTTTAGAAGGAATTGGCTATGATGTAACACTTCCAGTTATTTCAAATCTCACACCATCTGATAGCAGTGCTGTAAATCATACCCGATTTTCATATAACCTAAGCGAGCAGATAGTGGAGGGAACTGTCACATGGACCTGGCTGGACGGACCGGAAGATATCGGTTCGCCTCATTCGGTAAATCTGGTTGAAGACCATATGGATGAAGGTTTATCCGGAGAGATCGAACTGGATACAGCGCCGGTTCTGGTTGACGGTGCCGAATACTTACTTGAATTGATGGGGAGGGATGCGGCGGGCAACCGGTCGGAAACGGCAAGAGTGTCAAATCTACGTTACGATTTGACACCTCCCGTGTTTACGGTCACTTATCCTACGACGGACATTTACGTTCTTGATTCTCGGGTAGCTTACGGCCTATCTGAACCATTAGCTGAGGGGCGCGTCACCTGGTCACAGACTGACGGCGCTGCAGACAGCCGTTCACCACATGATTTACTGTTGTCCGGAGAAGAACTTTCCACGGAACAGCTTGATAGGCTTCTAACCTCTGTACCCTCATTGACAGACGGTTCCACTTATTCGGTTACTTTTAACGGCACAGACGCCGCCGGCAATAAGGCGGAGGAAATAGTGGTCAACGAAGTAAAAGTTGACTACACACCGCCAGTTCTGACTCTGAACTCACCAGTATCAGAGTCTGCAATAAAAAATACATCCGTAGCATTCACTATAAGTGAAAATCTCAAGGATGCATCTATGCTCTGGACGCATGTGGATGGTCCCAACGATCCTTCCTCACCGCACGCCGTCCCGCTGGATTCTGATGAATTAGCAATGGGAGAACATCCAGATGGGGAGCTGATCTTTCCGCCTTTACTGGTGGATGGCGGACTCTACAATCTTGCATTTGCGGGTTTTGATTATGCCGGGAATGTGTCTGATACGGTGAGGGTTGAAGAACTCCGTTATGATGTGACACCACCCGTTATAGCGCTCAGTGATCCAAGGCCGGACACATTCCTCAATAAGATTCTTCCTTCTTATTCATTGTCCGAACAGATGCAACAAGCATCCTTTGTCTGGACACGTACAGACGGTTCAGATGATGCTGCTTCTCCTCACACATCTGAATTGACTGAAAATGAACTAACTTCTGGAGAGCATGAAGCGGTAGCGTTGATGAACCTCCCGGTTCTGGCTGACGGTGCCGTCTACACCCTTACTTTCAATGGTATGGATATGGCAGAAAATGATGCCCAAAAGGTGTTCATTGAGAGGATCGCTTACGATATAACCCCGCCCTTAATCACCATCACCGGGCCCGAACCGAATGTTTATATCGACGAGCCGTTAATATCCTTGAACCTGAGTGAAAATATGGGATCAGGTCAGATCATCTGGCGGGATATAAGGAACCCCGCCAACAGTCAGACAATGATAATCAGCGGTGATCTTCTTGCAGCGGGTGAACATCTGGAAGTGAATCTCTCCGATTCAGTTACCCTCAGCGACGGCAGCATCTATTCACTTCTTTTGTCCGGTTATGACAAGGCAGGTAATGAAGCCGTTCCTGTCTCGGTTGAAAATATCGGCTTTGATACATCGCCACCCACACTAACCATTAACTCGCCGGCTATGGGTGACTATATCAATGCACCTAAACTTACTTACAATCTTAGTGAAACTCTCATGGAAGGGGCCATTACCTGGACAAGGACGGGCGGGGAGGCCGACGGTTCTTCACCATGGATCATCAACATGTCCGATGAAGCACTTTCAACAGGAGACCACCCTGATTTTGCTTCACCGGAAATGTCTTCTCTTGTTGCAGGTGCCGTCTATTCTGTTACTATCACGGGTGTTGACTTAGCCGGTAACGATGGAACGCCAGTCGTTATAACGGACCTCAATTATGATGATATTCCACCTACAATTGCTGTGAATTATCCGGAGACTGACCTGTTTGTGAACAACAAGGAAGTGGCTTTCACACTGTCTGAATTGCTCAGAGATGCTTCCGTTACTTGGTCTCGAGTGGGAGGCAATGAAGACCCCATTTCACCACACGAGGTGACTCTCACCGAAGCCGAGAGAGGAGGAGGGGATCATCCCAGGGTGGGCCTTTCCCAGTCCCCGAATCTCACTGACGGCTCCCAGTATGACATTGCATTTACTGGAGAGGACCTTGCCGGTAACGCAGCAGATGGTGTTTTGGTCTCTGGCATCATTTACGACGTCTCCCTGCCGGTTGTTGCCATTGAAATACCTGCCAGCATGTCCGCCATCAGTTCAAGTGCAATGACTTACACACTGTCAGAAGTGATGAGAGAGGGCAAGGTGGTATGGACTCAGGTTGCCGGCGCTTTGGACGGCGGCTCTCCACACGAAATTTCACTCACTTCTTCTGAGATGGCTCAAGGTACCCATGAGTCTGTGACGCTGTCAACGCCACCGTCAGTTATGGATGGGGCTATTTACAGGATTACTTTCTCAGGAATTGACAGAGCCGGGAATGAGAGTGAAACTGTCACTATGGAACAGATCATGTTCGATGTAACACCTCCAACCATTGTCGCCTCATCGCCCACGCCAACGTCCCTGGTAAACTCAACGGCCTTCTCTTACAGACTTAGCGAGACGCTATCTGAAGGTACGGTCACCTGGACTCGATCAGGTGGTGAAGCCGATCCTCTGTCGCCCCATGAAATACTGCTTTCTGGTTTGGAGTTGGCGCAAGGGGAACATGCGGATATTATTTTATCCAGACCCCCCAATCTGGTGAGCGGTGCGGTTTACTCAGTTTCATTTTCGGGTAAAGACCCCGCTGATAATTCAGCCTCAGGGATGTCCATTGAGGCTGTCACTTTTGACAATTCAGCGCCAGTTTTAGCCCTTGAGATCCCTAACAACGCTGTCGCGATTAGTTCACCCAGTGTCAACTACTCTTTAAGTGAAAAGCTTGCTTCGGGCTCAATCAATTTTGAGAGAACCTCAGGAGTGAATGATCCAAATTCGCCCCATGAAGTAATATTAACTGGTGATGAACTCTCAGCAGGTAATCGCTCAGCGTTCACACTCACCAACAGCCCGACCCTTATGAACGGTGCAAGTTACAGGATTACACTCAAAGGGAGAGACGCCGCCGGAAATGCAGGCGATCCAGCAACCCTTTCCGGCATTCTCTATGATGCTGTGCCGCCGATTTTAACACTGGAATCGCCCGTTTCTGAGAGTCACATAAACAAGCTTGACGTTTCATACTCGCTGTCAGAAACCTTGACAAAAGCGACAGCCACATGGACTCAAACTGCTGGGAATTCGGACCCGCTGTCGCCGCGGGTTATTGAGCTCACTGTTCCGGAAATGGGGAAGGGGAGTCGTTCCGCCATCCTCACTAATCAGGCTCTGCTCACGGATGGAGCAATCTACACCCTGTCAATGGCCGGATCCGATGCGGCGGGTAATGAGGCAGTGGTAGCGACCGTTACCAGCCTGAACTATGATGTAACACAGCCTCAATTTTCAAACGTCTCACCCAGTGAAGGTTACACCAATGCTAGGACCATGAGTTACACCCTGAATGAAACCCTTTTGGAGGGTTCTATCATCTTCAGTAGTGCTGGAGGAGTGCCTGATCCCAATTCACCTCATACCGTGCCACTATCGGGAAATGAATTAACAGACGGTGCACATGATTATATTGAACTCAATGCTGCACCTGAGCTTGTCAGCGGTGCCAGTTATACCATGAGTTTTTCAGGCGTTGATGCCGCCGGTAATTCATCGGAACTACTTCAGATCGGTCCCGTGCTCTATGATAATACGCCACCTGCAATCACTGTCACTGGCCCGGTGGCGGGAAGCTCGGTAAACAATTCCATTATCAGTTACGAGCTTTCGGAAGCTTTGTCGAGCGGAACTGTCTCATGGGAACCAGCAGGGGGTAATCCGCAGGTAAAAACACTTTCCGGGAGGGAGATTGAAGCAGGGCTTCATCTTGATCTCACGTTGAGCGATTCACCTTCCTTGGCAGATGGCACCGCTTACTCCCTCACTTTTAAAGGAAGTGACATGGCAGGCAATCAAATGGAAACAGTGGTTGTTTCGGATGTGACCTTTGACATTACACCGCCTAAGATAAATGTCGATTTTAGTGGTAGTGCTCCAAGCAGGGGGCTTTTCATTTATGGTTCACCTGTTGGCCTCAACTTTAATGAGGACATGGGAGAAGTGACTTTCCGATGGGAACGGGAAGGTGGAAGCGAAGATTCCGGATCACCGCATATACTCAATGTGGCTGAAGCCGATTTGGGCCAAGGTGATCATGCTGAAGTGAAGATTCCCGGTTCAGAGAAAGTTCTTATCGGTACATCATACACTCTTACTGTTGAAGGTAATGATAAGGCTGGCAATCCAGGCAAAGCACAAAAGGTGGAGAACATTGACATCGTCAGGAACCTTGATGGTGAATGGGCTTATCAGGGCATTGCTATCATTTTATGGGAATTCAGTGGTGGTGAAGATTTCAGCCAGGGTGTTCTATTCGGAAATACCCTCAGTGATAAAAAACCAGGTAAATACGCTATAGACTGGACAAAACGGCCATTTCGGCTGGCTATAAAATATGATGATGGCTCACGCAGGTATGGGCTTTTTGAATTTATCGGCCACAACAAACTAAGGGTTGTATCATCTTCTGAAAAAAGACCATCTTCCTGGTCTGACGGCGATTACTTCGAATTTGAGTTCAAAGAAAATAATATTCCCTAATCCTCCGTTTTCTCTCACATTTCGATTAAGTTCCCACCGAATTTTTTAACATTTATTACAGTTAGGAGAAATTGATGGCTAAAGGAACAAGCTTTGCTGAAAAGGCGAAAAGAGGTGCAAAAAAAGAAAAAGAATTCACAGTAGTCAAGCTTGTGAAATCTGTTGTTTCAGAAAAAACTGGGCATTACCGCTTTCAAGAATCTATGTTGAAAGTCCCCGCGGGTAAGAGTGTGGATGCTTACCTCAAGGAGTTGGAGTCCGGACCTATTGAAGAACTTGAGGAAGTTTCTGATGCTCAGAAACCTGAATCTGGTGAGCCTCAGTTGGAAGAAGTGGAGGAGCCAGGCGATGAACCCGCGGGCGAAAAAGTGGAAGCTGAGACATCTGAGGTAGATCCGGCTGAAATATCTGATGAAGAAGAAGTACCGAATGAAGAAAATGCTGAAGGTGAAGAGGGCGACAATGAAGCTGAAGAACTGGTAGATGAACTCCAGGATGTAGACTCTGAAACCACTGAGGAAGAATCTGTAGAAGAATTTGTTCATGAAGAAGCGTCTTCCGAAGAAACTGTAGATGGTGAACAGGCCGAGTCAGAAGAAGAGGAATCAGAAGAATCTTCCGAAGAGAAACCAAACTGATTTTATCTCTTCATTATATATTGATTACTTGATATTTGGAGAGGTGGCCGAGCGGCTGAAGGCGCACGCTTGGAAAGCGTGTGTGCGTTTACGCGTACCGCGGGTTCGAATCCCGCCCTCTCCGCTCTCTTAAGCCCGTCTCCCTGACGGGTTTTCTCTCTGTAGTTGATACTCACCCGCAATATTTGTAGCTTGTACTCTTAGATACTCTTAGGAGTTAAGATTCACAGGATGTGACAACAATATATGTGACAACGGTGTGACAGTACCCCAAAACCGCATTATGCTTTTCAACCGAACTTTTCAACTTCGAATCGAAAACGACCCGGTGGT
>JYMV01020831.1_pt1 | contig 21846 bp, 18 predicted proteins | sample 338911 | NCBI WGS metagenome assembly JYMV01 (sample SAMN03354496, study PRJNA234377) | hydrothermal vent metagenome | biome: Deep sea; feature: Hydrothermal plumes at the Eastern Lau Spreading Center, Western Pacific Ocean; material: Seawater | place: Tonga | collected 2009 | depth 2000 m m
CCGCAATCCTAACGTCGTCAAGACTCTCGAAAAACGGCACACGGGAAACAAGTTGCTGCGCATCAAGCCCAAGATCAAGGCGCGGCTGGGCCTCAAGTAGCCTCAGGCGTTCCTCTAACTCTATCTCGAGGTTTTTGAAAACCTCTGAGCTAATTACCGCCTCGTCATACATAGAGCGATAATTTGACTCTTCCAAGCGAACAGCAAGTCGTCCTAGATGACATTCCTTTAGTGTGCGTGAATATTGGGGGTATTGTAATTCCAGCGCCGCAAATGCTCTTGTGGTTATTGCTAACCGTTGTTCAAGAAGCTCCTTCAACTGCAATCGCACGTTATCACCAACAACCTCACCAACCTTAGCAAGACCGCTGTTGAGTTGGGTAGTAAGCGTTGGAATTGTGGCCGACAGCATCTCAAACCGTTTAACGAAATTTTCTGAAAGTAAATCCGTTAAACCAAAGCGGCGATGGAGATAGAGCGCCAAACGAAATCGCCAGTCGAAAGCAAGAGACTTATCGACCGCCTGACGGTACATATCTACGCCTCCGTGTTTCAGTCCATCCAGTATGTCGTCTATCCGATCAAGCAATAGGCGCGCTATGTTTGGCCCAACATACCCTTTGGCGTAGAAATCCAAGTAAGACTTCCGTTCCTGATTTCCCAACGCTGCGAGCCCAATGCGAATCCACTCATCCTGAGTTATACCCTCAAGATTTTGTAGCCTTTCGTCGACCGTTTTAACTCGCGTCTCATATTCACGTACAAATTTTTGGGAGATATTGGGATTGATCTGATATTCAGCCGCTACTGCCTCAACATCTTCTCCAACCCGCGTCAATGACAAGCCCATCGCGCGATCCCGAATAGCTTCCTCTGCAGGAGAAAGCTTATCGAGTCCGAACATGGAGAGCACTGTACCCATGGTCGTGGCATTCACGAACAACGTGAACAGTACGAAGGCAGCTACTAGAACGCCCACAAAACTCTGCACATCACTCGGAATAGCCGGGTTTTCAACAATGGCAAGAGCCAGAGCGAGCGATACTGCTCCTCGCAGGCCACCCCAAAACATTACCGTTTTGTAACCCGTGTTAACCCGTTCCGCGAGACCGGTATATCTCAAAAGCGGCAGAACACCGTAAATGATTGCCGCACGTGCCACGAATGCAGCGACGAGGAGAACAAAAAATAATACTACCTCTTTTGTCCCTGTTTGAATCAAAAGTCGTGGCACTACAATACCTACAAGAACAAAGATCAATGAATTGGCCCAAAAACCCAGTTGCTCCCAGGTTTCTCTTAAACCGTGCCAAGATTCTGCTGAAATGGCAGTACGTCCGATCGAACCAACCACCAACGCTGCAGTCACTACGGCCATTACTCCCGAGACATGCAAGTAATGCTCCGCAATAATGAAAGACAAGTACGCGAGACTAATAGTCAAGGTGGTTTCAGCCAACGGTAGGTTCCGCAGTCGGGCTATCACGTAACAAACTGCCCGAGCACATACGTAGCCAACCAAAATGCCACCAATAAACACCTTAACGAATGCCCAAGCACCGGCCAGCAAACTAGGTTCAGACTCTCCGGTCAACATGACGACGAGAATGCTAAATATGACGATGGCAGTGGCATCGTTTAGCAGGCTTTCCCCCTCGACTAAAATGGCCAGTCGCTTTGGTGCGCCGAGATCCTTGAAGATGGCCACAACGGCCACCGGATCGGTCGCGGACACAATCGCGCCGACGAGTAGACAAGCAACCAGCGCAAAACCGGAGACTGCCCAGAGTGAGTAGCCGACCACAATGGTCGAAATTAACAACCCGATGACTGCGAGTAGGAGAATAGACCCGATGTCATCGAATAACCGCCGCACATCGATCGACAGAGCGGATTCGAAAATTAATGCAGGTAGAAATACAAAAAAAATGGCTTCAGACGAGATTTTAAATCCGCTTAGAGCACCAAAAAAATCGCCAAAAATTCCCAGCCCGTGCAGTTCACCAAATGAGAGCTCTGCTGCGCCGATCACACAACCAAGCACCGCTAACAAAACTGTGTATGGGAAATTGAAACGCCTAGCTGCGGGGACCATTACGACCGCTACTGCAAGCAGACCAGCCAAGCCAAAAACGGTGTGCCAAACGTGGTGTTCCATTTTATAGTACCCGATCCGTTCGATGCTTTACAGATGTCTCTAACGAAGCACCGTAAGCTTGTTCCTTTCAATCAATTCAAAATCGATGTTGGCGCCAAGACCCGCCGTTGTCGGCGCATGAACATACCCATTCTCGTCGACCTCTATGTCCTCCGCCAAACCATATTTTTGCGCTCCTTCCGGCAGCAATACCTCAAAAAATTCACAATTCTGTATAGCAAGAATCGCGTGAAGATTTGCAACGTTGTTCAGGGAATTTCCTCCGTGATGAACCTCGTAGTTCATCCGAAACCCTTCCGCCAAATGCGCTGTTTTTATTAGAGCCGTGATCCCACCCTTTACTGCAACATCCCCTCGCAAAAAATCGGTTGCCTGAGCAATGATCCAGGGTGCATAGGAGTGAAATGCGCCAGGGGAATATTCAGTTGCCATGATTGGAATATCAAGCTTTTGCTTGAGCTTCACATAATTGTATATGTCGTCGTCTGCTAAGGGATCCTCGTACCAATAAAAATTCAAACCTTCGACCGCACGCCCAACCCGGAGTGCTTCTTCATAACGATAACTCCATGTAGAATCGAGCATCACTAGATATTCATCGCCAACTGCACGTCGTACTGCTTGGCAAACTTCTATATCCTCCCGCCACCGTGTTGGCGGGTGAATTTTGTACGCAGACCAGCCCGAGTCACGGAATTGGACCGCTTCGTCAGCGTAGGCCCCAACCGAGCTAAGCACTGCTGATGATGCATAGGCCGGCACTTTATCCCGGTAGCTGCCCAGTAATTTATGGATCGGAAGGTCAGCCGCTTTTCCAGCAATATCCCAGAGGGCAATATCAACTGCACCAATTGCTCGCCACGTAGTGTACCGACTTCTCTGGCAAATCCGTTGGTAAATCCGTTCACGACTTAACGCGTCTTCCCCTAACAACAATGGCTTGAGATGGCGGATCAGGCTTGAACCATCGAACTCTACACTAGACATGGCGCTTCCCAGGAAAGAGTGCCCGTCAATACCCTCGTCTGTCATAATTGTTAGTAGGCCGAGCTGACTAGCACCACCAAAGACGCCAGTAAGCTGGTTATAACTAGTCTTCGGAATATCCTCCCAAGCGAATATTGTAAGCGTGACATCTACGATTTTCACGAACCTCTCCAATCCGCCAAATGCTACTAAAATCGGACGCTATGGATACAGTATAACCAGAAGCAACTACGTGAGTGCCTCATAATGTGGGGCACCACACCGCAATTTTAACTTGATTAGAATGAGGTGGTAGCCGCGCCCAGAGAGCACTGTTCTATTGCCCCGTCTCTTCAAAAAGCTCACGCCCGATTAGCCAGCGACGTATTTCCTGAGTGCCAGCGCCGATTTCATAAAGCTTTGCATCTCTCAATAAGCGTCCAGTGGGATATTCATTGATATAGCCATTCCCACCTAAGCACTGAATTGCTTCAAGGGCCATCCACGTAGCCTTTTCGGCCGCAAAAAGAATCACGCCAGCAGCATCCTTGCGAGTCGCCTCACCACGATCGAGGGCTTTGGCAACTGCATATACATAAGCTCGGCAGGCACTTAGAGTCGTATACATGTCAGCAAGTTTCCCTTGCATGAGCTGAAACGTTCCGATCGGCTGGCCGAATTGCGTCCGCACGTGGACATACGGAAAGACCACGTCAAGACATGATTGCATGAGACCGATGGGACCACCAGAAAGGACTGCGCGCTCATAATCGAGTCCACTCATCAAAACCTTACCGCCTTCATTCTCAGTTCCTAGCAGGTTCTCTGCTGGAACCTCGCAATCCTCAAAGACTAACTCGCCGGTGTTAGAACCACGCATACCCAGTTTGTCGAGTTTCTGTGCAGATTTAAAACCCTTGAAACCACGTTCAATTAGAAAAGCAGATATGCCGCGCGAGCCAGCTTCGACATCGGTCTTTGCGTACACCACCAAAACGTCGGCATCCGGACCATTGGTGATCCACATTTTTGAACCATTAAGAACGTAGCGTTCGCCGCGTTTCTCGGCACGAAGACGCATTGAGACAACGTCAGACCCTGCCTCCGATTCGCTCATCGCCAATGCGCCTACATGTTCTCCTGATATAAGTTTGGGTAAATAGCGTCGCTTCTGTTCGTCGGTAGCATTACGACGAATTTGGTTTACACAGAGATTAGAGTGTGCGCCGTAGGAAAGACCAACAGCCGCAGAACCGCGGCTGATTTCCTCCACCGCCACTACGTGATCTAAATAACCCATGCCAGCCCCACCGTATTCCTCTTCAACCGTTATCCCGAGCAAGCCAAGGTCTCCGAATTTCCGCCATAGATCGGAAGGAAAATTGTTACTGAGGTCTATTTCGGCGGCACGAGGCGAAATTTCATCGGCGGCAAAGCTTGCCACCATATCGCGCAGCATTTCAGTGCTTTCTCCAAGGTCGAAGCTCAGTTGCGGAAAATGGTTGGAAATCATAGGCGTCCTCAGAATCGAGTTTCTAATGATAATAAGTCAGACTACCGATCTTAGTACCGGCATAAAAAAGCATTTCGGAACAGCGGCAAACAACCGTTATAGGATGATAGCATGGATAAAGTTACGATCGGGTTTATTGGCCTAGGCAATATGGGGGTACCGATGGCCACCAACGTCGTGGCTGCAGGACACACTGTGGTAGCGTTTGACTCTGCGGGCACGGAAGCTCGCGCACCGAAAGGAACCCGCGTCGCCAACGGCGTAGAGGGTATAGCAACGGCTTGTGAAACTTTGCTGCTCTCCTTGCCTGACGGAAATGCGGTAACTGAGGTAGCAAGACAAATTATATCTACGCCCCAGCGCACGGCGCGCGTAATGGTTGATCACTCAACCATTGGTGTCGAGGCCGCACGAGCCGTTCATGGCCTTTTAGCAACTGCCGGCATCGCTTATCTCGATGCGCCGGTCAGCGGGGGCACCCTTGGAGCACGCCAAGGAACACTGGCGCTGATGGCATCTGGAGATCAAGCGTTATTCGATCGACTGGACCCAGTCTTAGCAGCATTGGCAAAAAATCGATTTTATATTGGACCTGAGCCCGGCCAAGGACAGGCAATGAAACTCCTCAATAATTTCCTGTCAGCTACAGCCATGGCGGCAACCAGTGAGGCAGTCGCATTTGGTGAATCACTTGGACTCGATCCGCGGATCATGATTGACGTATTCAATGCGTCTAGCGGCCAAAACACCGCCACCAGTGACAAATTCCCGCGACGCATTCTGACCAAACAGTTCGATGCAGGTTTTACTATTGATCTCTTAACCAAAGACGTAAATCTATATTTGGAAGAAGTAGCCAAAGGCACAAACCAGGACGTCATTGCTCAAACGGTTGGACATATTCTTAAGAAGATGATGTCCGTGATGCCAGGCGCCGACTTCACAAAAATTTATCCCTTCACAAAGGAACAATCGAAAAGGAACTAGGATGTCGGAACCTATCATCCTGTATTGGCAGCCAGGGTGCACGAGCTGCTTGCGGGCGAAGGAATTCTTGCACTCGCACGGCGTCGATTTTGAATCAATTAATGTGGTTGACGATCCCACTGGTTTTCAGAGGCTAGCTGCACGCGGGATCAAGAACGTTCCAGTAATAACACAAGGCGACCGATTCATATTGGCTCAGGTGCTTACGGAAATCGCCAATTTTCTAGGCCTTGAAGACGATGACGCTCAGCCGCTTCCGGTCGACGAACTAGTCATCAAGTTACACATGGTGTTAGCGGCTGCACAACGTTATATACGACAAATCCCTGTTTCTCACCTTAACCATGCTTTGCCGGGCCGAACGCGCAGTTATCGAGAACTCGGGTACCATATATTCCGGATTGCAGAGTGTTTTCTGGAGGCCGAAGCCGGCGCCACCTTGACTGATGAAGACCTGAACTCACCACCTGGTGAGGACCTCCAAACCGGAGCAGATATCGCGGAATACGGGCAAGGGGTGCTGGGGGCAGTTGAGTCCTGGTGGAAGAATACACCAGATGACAAAGAAGGAGAATCAATCGCGACGTATTTTGGCAAGCAAACTCTGCATGTAGTGCTGGAAAGAACCACCTGGCACAGCGCTCAGCACACACGCCAATTGATGATGGTCCTCAACAAACTCGACATCAAACCAGATGGCCCGCTACTTACCGACGACCTGGCCGGACTACCACTTCCGGATCAGGTATGGGACAATTAATAGGCGCGCAATTTACGATGTTTAGCGACAAAATACCCGAGCATCAAAACAAAGCATGTAATAACAAATAACTTGTTTGTAAACCAATTAGCGGTCCAAATGGTCCAACTCGGATCACCGAGGAACACTTTAAGTTTGACTGATATAATAGTTATTTCAACTACTGATACAGATACCGCTAACGCGTATGTGTAGCGTTGCCAGGAGAGCAGCGCCCAGCCCAGCCATAAGTGAATCACCCACCAAAAATCCCACATAATGTAAGTGTCTAGTGGTGTCCCCTCATACCACGCAAAAGCAAACGGAAATGCAAACTTAATGACTAAAGTCCACGCCGCTAGCACGAACAAAAAATGCGCGAAAAACCTAATCACGTGCACCGCCTAGCCTGAAAGGAACTTAGAAAAACCGCCAACAATCAGCTGAAACGAAGGGCAGCGTCACGGGTCCATGTCGAAATTGGAATTCCGACCGGGCATGAATTTTGACACGGCTGATCTGCACAAGTAACGCACGCACTCGCCCCTGATCCAAGTGCAACATAATCGGTTTGGGCCAAATCCGGGTTCCCGTAATCCACGTCGTACATGCGAGTCCGCAACACTTCGGCTATTTCTACGCCCTTAGGGCATGCATCAGCGCATAGATCGCACCCGTGTCGGCAATATCGGGATCCGTTTAACGCCATGTAACGATCAAGTAGACGAATTTCGTAGTCAGCCAATTTGGATGCACTGGAACCACCTACATATTCGTCAATGTCCTCCTTACTAGTCATCGACACTACCAGACCGTCAACGTAAGGGTTTGACAATACCCAGCGAAACGCAGCTTGCGCAAAAGTGTTGCCGTCGCGCTCATAGAGGCGAATGTCATTGCGACGGGCACCCATCAGAGTTTTCATTGCGATAACACCGACGTTCTTCTGCTTGGCTTTGAAAAGCATGCGCGGAAGATCTGGCTGTAGATTGGAAAAATGTAAGCTTTGTTTCAGCCGGTTGAGGAAATCTGGATCCTGACCAAAATTGTACGCAACCAGGATCACGTCGACTAAGTCATGTTCTAACGCATAATCCAAACAACGGACTAGCTGGCTTCCGTGTCCGGACATGCCACAATACCGAATCTTGCCTTGTTGCTTTGCAAGTTGAATAAATTCCCACCACTCTTCATTTTGTATTCTCGCAACGTCATTGACGGCATGATTAAAGTAGACATCAAGATAATCTGTTTTAAGTCGTCCAAGGCTGCCTTCGAGTGCCCTCATGATCTCCACTCGATTAGCATTCGCGGCGGCCTTGGTTTTAGAGGCCAGAATCACTCGGTCTCTAACACCTCTCAAGCCGTCTCCTATTGCGACCTCTGAGGTGCCAAACCGGTAGCTCTCCGCCGTATCAAAGTAAGTGATTCCACGATCAAGTGCGTGACGAACCAAGTCAGGATCTGAGGACTGACTCGAGCCAAAGGATATATCCGAAATTTTTAATCCCGTTCCTCCTAGCTCCACATAGGAGCGAATAGTGGGTACTTCCCCCGACAACTCACTTCCCTTAACCTTCGCGGTTGCCGCAACAGCTTTGAGCCCCACGCCGGCAACCACACCTAGTTCTATAAACCTACGTCGACTAATCAATGCCTTATCTCCGACATACCGACATTCAGATCTCAAACTAGTAACCACAATAGCATGACCGTACATAAGGGCGCGACTTGCGACTTGGAAGTATGTGAATTCAAGAACCTTAATATGGGATCAACGAGAAACTCTCCGGGTGCTTTTTTTTAAATACTAGAGCGCGTAGGGTGCCCCTCAGGCCAGCTGGGAAAGAATCGTGAGCGAGCAATCCTCGGATACCGAAAACCGTAACTTTATTCGGGATATAGTGGCTGATGATCTGAGCAGTGGTCGCTGCAAAGAAATTGCCACACGCTTTCCACCCGAGCCAAACGGCTACCTGCACATTGGCCATGCAAAATCCATCTGCCTCAACTTTGGTATTGCACAAGACTTCGGCGGGCGGTGTCATTTGCGTTTCGACGACACGAACCCAACCCGCGAGGAACAAGAATATATAGATGCAATCAAAACAGATATTCGCTGGCTGGGATTAGACTGGGGAAAACACCTCTATTACGCTTCAGATTATTTTGAACAGCTCTACGACTGGGCTGTCCATTTGATCCAAACCGGGAACGCTTATGTCGATGATTTAACAGCTGATGAAATTCGAGACTATCGTGGCACCCTGACCGATCCAGGTCGTAATAGCCCCTACCGTGATAGACCTATTGAAGAGAATCTTCATTTGTTCGCCCGTATGCGATCGGGAGATTTCCCCGAAGGAAGATGTGTTCTTCGTGCCAAGATTGATATGGCCTCGGGCAATATTAATGTCCGCGACCCAATCATTTATAGGATTATTCACACCAAACACCCGCGCACCGCAAGCAAGTGGTGCATCTATCCGACTTATGACTTCGCACACGGCCAGTCAGACGCGATCGAACATATCTCACACTCTATCTGCACCCTAGAATTCGAGGATCATCGCCCACTGTATGACTGGTTTATCGAAAATCTCCCCGTACCATCACGCCCCCATCAACACGAATTTGCACGTCTCAATCTCTCGTACACGGTTCTGTCAAAACGTATCCTGACACAACTGGTCCGAGAAAATCGTGTCTCAGGGTGGGATGACCCCCGCATGCCGACCCTTGCCGGACTTCGGCGTCGCGGTTTCCCGCCAGAGGCAATCCGCGATTTTGTCAGTCGAATTGGAGTTGCGAAACGTGATGCGGTGGTAGATGTCGCAATGCTGGAACATTGTGTCCGCGACATTTTAAATCAGAATGCAGATCGTCGCATGGCGGTTTTGCGTCCTCTTAAAGTCGTAATCGAAAATTATCCTGATAGCCAAGTGGAGGAACTTGAGGCAGCAAACAACCCCGGCAATGAAAGCTCAGGGACACGCACTATTCCGTTTTCTCGTGAACTCTATATTGAACAAGATGACTTCATGGAAGCGCCGCCAAAAAAATTCTTCCGTCTCGCACCAGACCGTGAGGTGCGCCTGCGCTACGGCTATCTCATTACCTGCACCAGCGTGATTAAAGACGTCAACGGAGAGGTTACTGAACTCCGCTGCACGTATGATCCGGCAACAAGGGGCGGCAAGACGCCGGATGGTCGAAAAGTAAAAGGAACGCTGCATTGGGTCTCCGCGTCACATGCGGTAGATGCTGAAGTGCGTCTCTACGAATATCTATTCGCAGTGTCGGAACCAGGGGTTGACGGCAATTTGATACAGGACATCAATCCCACATCGCTCGAGGTCCTCAACAACTGCAAGTTGGAACCCTGCCTTGTCAACTTGAACAAAGGCCAAACAGTTCAATTCGAGCGGATGGGCTATTTCTGCTCCGACACTGACTCGACTCAGGGAGACAGCTGGAGCAAAACCCTAGGTGGCAAGACGGGCTAATGAATCCTGACTCGCACTAATCTTCAAATAAACTTCCACCTACTTCAAAGAGTTGATTATGTCCGACAAACGAACTGCGACCGGTTTTATTGGACTGGGCCTGATGGGTGAACCTATGAGTCTTAAGTTATGCGCAGCGGGATATCCACTCACGGTGTGGAACCGCACACGAAAAAAAACAGCAACAGCAATCGAGGCAGGCGCAATTCTCGCTGAAAGTCCTGCAGAGGTTGCGAAAGCGAGCGACATAATTTTCCTTTGCTTGACCGATACCGAAGCCGTCGAAGACGTCCTGTTCGGGCGTCACGGAATCACGAATGGCGGATCGGGGAAGATCGTAGTCGACCATTCGACCATTAGTCCCAAGGCTGCCATTGAATTTGCCGCCCGGCTCCGAGACCACCACGACATTCGTTTCATAGATGCGCCCGTCACCGGCGGTGTACCGGGGGCTATAAAGGGTAACCTTACGGTGTTCGCGGGGGGAGAATCTTCGGACATCGAAGCAGTACGGCCAGCTATCTCCCACTTGGCCGGTAAATTGCTTCACATAGGTGCCAATGGCGCTGGACAGACTACAAAACTATGCAATCAAGTGATGGTCATGACCACTTTTGTAACCATGGCAGAAATGCTGAAGTTAGCGGAGAATAGCGGTGTTGATTCGACCCAAATACCGGAAATTCTGGCCGACGGCTTCGCGAACTCACAAGTGTTGCAATTATTTGGTCAGCGCATGGCACGAAGAGACCCGGAACTGACGGGCCGACTGACCATCGCCCAAAAAGACCTCGATTTGATACGCGCCGTCGGACGGGAAACTGGTACCCCATTGCCAATGTGCGGCACCGCAACCGAAGTGGTGCGGCTTGCAATAGCCCGCGGTCTTGGGGACAGAGATGTGAGTCAGTTTATTCGACTCTACGATTAACAGAATAAGGACCCAGCCAGACTTTTAGAAAGCAATCTCCACACTGGCGGTTGCGTGGGTGGCAGACATATGCTTAGTGAATTACCACTCTAAACAAGTGATATGTACCAAGCTGCGGGAGGCACTATGGCGAACTTGGTAAACTTTGAGAAACGCGGCCCAATCGGCGTTATCACGGTCGATAATCCACCGGTCAACGCCTTGTCCGTTGGCGTGCCCCAGGGGATTATGGACGGAGTAAAAGCCGGAGAAACCGATTCGGGCATTACCGCAGTTGTCCTTCGCGGCGCAGGTCGAGGCTTTATCGCAGGTGCAGACATCAATGAATTTTTAAGTCCACCACCGCCTGGCAGTGCCAGTTTGGACGATGTCATTACCTGTTTCGAAAACTCTACCAAACCCATAGTCGCGGCCATTCATGGCAACGCTCTCGGTGGCGGCTTAGAAACTGCACTTGCGTGCCATTATCGGTGTGGCACAGCGGAGGCTGTTTACGGATTTCCGGAAGTGCTAATCGGCATTATACCTGGAGGCCACGGCACTCAGCGTCTACCACGAATTTGCGGTGTCGAAAAAGCGTTGCCGTTAATGGTCAGTGGAGAGTTCGTGCCAGCCAAAACCGCTCTAGCACTCGGTATAATCGACGAGATCGTGGACGGTGATCTTCTTGATGGAGCGATCGCGTTCGCCAAAAGGATCGTTGCGGAAGGACACCCGCTCCGAAAAATTCGTGACGAAACGGCGAGTGTACCAACCGATGGATTTTACGAGAATTTTGAAAAATCGATTGCCAAACGTGCTCGCGGCCATTTAGCCCCATATAAAATTATTGAGGCTGCCAAAGCGGCGGTTGAATTGCCATTCGAGGACGGCGTGGAACTCGAACGCAAACTATTCCGAGAGTGCCTGGAATCGGATCAGTCAAAGGGTTTAATGAACCTCTTCTTTGGCGAACGCACGTGCACGAAAATACCTGACGTGCCGCGGGACACGCCAACCCAAAACATTGCTAGTGCCGCAGTACTCGGAGCCGGCACAATGGGTGGCGGAATCACGATGAACTTTGTCAATGTAGGCATCCCAGTCACAATCCTGGAAATGAGCCAGGAGGCACTCGACCGTGGCCTTGAAATTATTCGCGCAAATTACGCGAATACTGTCAAGAAGGGCCGGCTTTCCCAAGATAAAATGGACAAACGCATGTCGTTGATCACGCCGACCTTGTCCTACGATGATATCGCGAATGCCGATATCGTTGTTGAAGCCGTGTTCGAGGAAATGGATATCAAGAAAGAGGTATTTCGAAAACTCGACGATATTATGAAACCCGACGCAATTTTGGCCACCAACACCTCGACACTCGATGTAGATGAAATTGCCGCCGTGACTGAACGCCCAGAAATGGTCATCGGCACCCACTTTTTCAGCCCAGCCAACGTGATGCGGCTTTTGGAAGTTGTGCGCGGCGCACACACCAAAAAAGAAGTTATTGCTACCGTGATGCAGCTCGGCAAGACAATCAAAAAAGTTCCCGTGTTGGTTGGTGTGTGCGACGGCTTCGTTGGAAACCGCATGCTAGCCCGTTACAGCAAACAGGCATACCAAATGGTGCTAGAAGGTGCATTGCCGCAAGATGTAGACAAGGCTGTATTTGATTTTGGCCTTGCGATGGGCCCGTTTGCAATGGGTGATCTTGCAGGGCTTGATGTAGGTTGGCGTATCCGCAAACGGCGCGCCACTGAAAACGCTGCCATCAAAGACGACGCCGGCATTGACGATCAAATTTGCGAAATGGGGCGTTTTGGGCAAAAAACAAATGCCGGTTGGTACAAGTACGAGCCGGGAAGCCGTGTGCCTATTCCTGACCCTGAGATCGAGCAACTCATCACCAGGTATTGTGAGGAACGCCAAATTCAGCGTCGTCCGATTGATGAACAGGAAATCATAGAGCGCTGCATCTACGCGCTCGTTAACGAAGGTGCTAAAATTTTGGAAGAAGGTATGGCACTCAGAGCAAGTGATATCGACGTAATTTATGCGAACGGCTATGGTTTCCCTCGTTACCGCGCAGGTCCAATGCTTTATGCTGATATGGTGGGCTTAGACAAGGTTTACAAAGCCGTTTGTGGCTATCACGAGCAATATGGAGAAATTTGGGAGCCAGCGCCGTTACTCAAGCGCCTCGCAGAGCAAGGAGCAACATTTAACGATCTTTAGGTTAACCGGGGATTTAAATTCACGGTGAAATAGTCCGAGAAAGTTTCAGGAGAAAGTTATGGCAGAAGCAGTTGTTGTATCCACGGCACGTACGCCGATAGGTAAAGCATACCGGGGAGCGTTCAATAATACCCATGGCGCGACTATGGCGGGTCATGTAATCGAGCAAGCCGTCAAACGCGCAAAAATTGATCCCGAAGAAGTTGAAGATGTAATTCTAGGTTGCGCAATGCCGGAGGGAGCGACAGGCGGCAATATTGCGCGCCAAGCTGCACTGAGAGCAGGACTGCCAGTAACTACAGCCGCAGCGACAATCAATCGCTTCTGCTCCTCTGGATTGCAAGCAATCAGCACTGCAGCACATCGCGTTACGGTCGATGGCGTCCCCGTTGCTTTGGCAGGAGGTTTGGAGTCAATCAGCTTAGTGCAGAATGAAAACCAAAATGGTTTCCGTACTCACGAAGACTGGCTCAATGAAAACAAACCGGAGCTATATTTGCCTATGATCGACACCGCTGAAGTTGTGGGTAAGCGCTACAACATCAGTCGTGAAGACCAAGACGAATACGGCCTACAGAGTCAGCTCCGTACTGCGGCCGGACAACAAGCAGGCCGTTTCGACGATGAAATCGTACCTCTCCCGACTACGAAAATGGCGTTCGATAAGAAAACGGGGGAGAGTTGGGAAGAGGAAGTTACACTTGAAAAAGATGAGGGCAATCGCCCAAGTACCACCATGGAAGGGCTTGCAGGACTCGAGCCTGTGCGTGGCGAAGGGCACTGCATAACCGCTGGTAATGCCAGTCAGCTTTCCGACGGTGCATCGGCCTGTATTGTCATGGACTCTAAGCTCGCGGAAAAACGTGGGCTACAGCCGCTCGGTATTTATCGCGGACTCGCCGTTGCCGGATGCGAGCCCGACGAAATGGGTATCGGACCAGCCTTTGCAGTACCGCGTTTGCTGGAGCGCAATGGCCTCAAGGTTGATGATATCGACCTCTGGGAACTCAATGAGGCGTTTGCAGTCCAAGTTCTCTACTGCCGCGATCGGCTGGGCATAGACAACGACATATTAAATGTCGACGGTGGAGCCGTCTCGATCGGCCATCCATACGGTATGAGTGGCGCGCGTATGGTCGGTCACGCGCTGATCGAAGGAAAACGACGCGGAGCAAAATACGTAGTTACAACTATGTGTATTGGGGGCGGCATGGGCGCTGCTGGGCTATTTGAAGTGAATTAGACTAGCACAAATCAGATTTCCAAAAAATAAAAGGCCTGCCATTGTGGCGGGCCTTTTTGTTACGTATCTCTTCCACCCTCTACCTTAATCAAACCTATGAATTTACCTGCTCAAATCAATGACGTCTCCAAACAAGACCCACTTTTCGCCGTCAAACTCGGAAAGCTGTTCCGCTTCGATCGGATAAAAATCGGTGGGGCTAGTGTTAACTTTGATCCCCGGAATAAGCATGGGAAGCTCAACGTCTTTCAAATTGGTTGCACACGCCATGATGCCGGGCCGGCTAAGATCGTCACATCCATTGAGCATCATATGGAGCAATTTCGAGACGTTGTAAGCATAAGCATATAAAATATCGCCACGGTCGGCGTTTGGCATGTTTTTTTCCATCCATGCAGACCATTCTTTAAAACCAGCCGAGTCCGCCCACTGCGGATCAGTCGGATCTTTCATAAACTGGGCAGTGATCAGCCCTTTGGAACACTCAAGTCCCGCAGGCACTAGCGTGGATTTAACAGACGACGAAACATTGTTCAAAAGGTGCAACGGTTTCCAGTTGATCTCACATGATTTTTTAATTGCTTGAGCTGCAAATTTTGGAATTGTAATATTGAAAAATACATTCGCGCCACTTGCTGCCAGTTCCAAAATCTGAGAATCGATGGTCGGATCTGTCACCTCATATGGCAACATCTTGACAACTAATTCGTCGGCTCTGTCTCCTAGACCTTGTAGAAACCCGTCTCTGTAATCTTTTCCGTAGTCGTCGTTCTGGAAGAGAATCGCGATTTTAGGATTTTTCACATTTGCCAGGGCGTAATTCGCATAAATCCCACCTTCGACGTCGTAAGTAGGTTGATACCCGATGGTCCAAGGATACTTTTCGGGCTGTCCCCACTTAGACGCACCGGTGGCTACAAAAATATGGGGCACCTTTTTTGCGTTCACATAGCGGTGAATTGCGGAGTTGGTGGGTGTTCCCAGCGTTTGGAATAAGAACGCCACTTTCTCTTGTTCGACCAATTTACGGACCTGCTCAACAGTGCGCGGAGGGCTGTAACTGTCATCTAAAGAGATAAGATCAATGGTACGACCGTTGATACCGCCGTCTGCATTCACCGCCTTAAAATAAGCAACGATAGTTTTACCAATCGATGAATAAACCGAGGCAGGGCCAGAGTATGGGTTGGTGTTCCCAATCTTTATCGAGGTATCTGTAACGCCGACCGTCTGAGCGCTTGCCGAAGCAGTCAGCAGCAGAGTTGCCGCCACGCTGGTCACAAAAGTGCTGATTCGCATTTGGGTATCTCCCACTTTCTCTTCAAAACTCTCAACGCGTCCTTTTGGTTGGGGCTATCTAGACCCTACCAACTATATTTAGCCTGATACTTTTCGTTTCGTCCATACTATCAACCGTTCCAAAGATCCCCATACACCAAAAGGCACAAAATAAATTATCAGAATCAGGAACACACCGAAGATTGCCCAAGGAGGAGGCAGCCATTCGTACGCCAACCTAATATCTTGGGCAAAATTCGGCATAAAGACAATAAATAGTCCGCCAAATATAGCACCCGGTATAGAGACTATTCCACCGACCACGGAGCCGACCAAAATATAAACGGCGACAAAAAAGTTGAATGCGTCTGGGCTGACGAACTCACTTGCATAGGTAAACAAAGCTCCCCCAATCCCTGCATACATAGCACTTATACCGAACGTTGTGGTTTTAACCAGCGGCGTGTTTATGCCCATAGTCTTGGCAGCAATCGGATTATCACGAATCGCCATCATCGCCCGGCCTGATCTGCTGTGCAGTAGACACCAGGTGATCACCATCAAGGATAAAATAATAAACAGCGCAACGTAATAAAGTGATTGATCCGCACTTATCGACGATACGATCGGGTCGGGTTTGGGGACGTAAATACCCTGAACCCCGCCTGTCCAATGTTCAAATGCATCGAATTTTAGAAGCTGGGGCGTCGCTACGGCCAAAGCAAATGTTGCAAGCGCCAGATAAAGACCTTCTAGTCTCAAGGCGGGCAAGCCAAACAAAAAACCGAACACAAACGAAATCAATGCAGCCGCGACAATAGCTTCGTAGGGACCCCATCCAAAGTGGTCAATGAATATCGCTGCAGAATACGCTCCGGCAGCAAAGAAAGCGCTGTGACCGATGGAAAACTGCCCATTATAACCCGTTAACACATTAAGGCCCAACATGGCGATTGCCCAAGCCATTGCCAGGGTAAATTGGTACGTAATGAAATCAGAAACCAAATGCGGTAGCGCGATACCGAACGCAACTGCGATCGCAAAACCGATCAACAGGCCAGGTGTAATAGGATTGGGGCGGTCCATCGCTAGTTAAACCCGCTTCACTACTACGCGACCGAAAAGTCCCGCCGGCTTGAAGAGCAGTACGGCGATAATAAGTATAAGAGCAAATGTGAGTTTGAGTTCAGACCCTCCGGGGACATATCCACCGACCCAATTCTCCAAAACACCTATTATCAAGCCACCTAGAACAGCACCACCTGGACTTGTAATCCCACCGAGTAACGCGCCTGCAAACCCATATAAAAGCACTCCGGCCATCATGTTTGGCTCCAGGTAAACGATCGGCGCAACTAAAATACCACCTACCGCGCCTATAGCTGCGGCCAAACCCCAACCAAGCGCCAGCATCCAGCCAACTGAAACACCCACTAAACGCGCTGAATCTGGGTTTGCGGCCGCGGCGCGCATTGCGAGTCCCACCCGGGTGAATCGGAAAAAGCAGAAAACAAGTAACAATACCAACAGAGTTAAGGCGATCACACCCATGTGATGTGGTCCAATCAGACTTGATTTAAATCCAAAGTCTGCGGGGAATAAGCTGGGAAATGGTTTAATCGTAAATTCCCAAATCCAACCCGCCATATTATTAAAAATCACCAATAGACCAATGAAAACCATGATCTGGTTCAAAATAGGCGCATCTTCAACTGGCTTTACCAACAATCTTTCAATGACTACCCCCGCTAAAAACGAAAGGGCGACCGCTAAAACGAAAGAGAGCCAAATAGGAGCCCCCATCCCGAGAAAGGTCCAGGCGATATAGGTCGAAAACATCGCCATCTCGCCTTGGGCAAAATTAAAGTGATCGCTGGCCTGATAAACCATTACAACGGATAACGCGACGCACGAATAAATCGAGCCAATTGCCAGACCTGCCAGAGTAAGTTGTAGAAAAAGCTCCATGATTCCCGCCCCTAATAGCCAAGGTAACTTCGACGGACGTTTTCGTCGTCGCGAATAATGTGAGATTCACCAGACATCACCACTGTCCCCGTCTCTAACAGGTAGGCGTGGTCGGCCAGATTCAAAGCTATATTAGCATTTTGCTCAACGAGCAGCATGGACGTTCCCTCCTGCTCTCGGATCTGACGCATGATGCTATAGATTTCCTGGACTATGAGAGGTCCCAACCCAAAGCTAGGCTCATCGAGCAGCATCAAGCGCGGGCGTAACATCAAAGCCCTACCAATCGCCAACATCTGCTGTTCGCCCCCGGAAAGAGTCCCAGCTTGCTGTTTAAATCTTTCGCGCAAGGGGGGGAAATATGAGTAAACCCTTTCAATATCCTCGGCAATTTCCGCTTTGTTCTTCCGAGTGTAAGCCCCAAGCTGTAGATTATCCTCAACCGTTTGTCGCACGAAAGTGCCACGACCTTCGGGTACATGGGCTATACCCCGTCGAGCAACTTTCTCGGTTGAGAAACTTGTTAAATCATCTCCATCAAACCTTATCTCACCTTCGGTACGAACCATCCGGCATATGGAGCGTAGAGTAGTGGTTTTGCCAGCACCGTTCGCCCCCAATATCGTGGTAATTGACCCTTCTTCCAGTTCAAAGTCTAAGCCGAAAAGCGCCTGGGTATTCCTATAGTAGGCGTTGAGGCCTTTTACTTCCAAAAACGGCATTATTCAGAGGTTCCCAAATAAGCTTCGATTACTTTTGGATCGCTCTGCACCTCGGTTGGGGTGCCATCGGCGATTTTGCGGCCAAAATCAATGGCAACAACCTTATCTGAAACCTGCATCACAAAATTCATATGGTGCTCTACCAACAACACCGTAATTTGACGATTGGTTCGGACGTCACGAATTTGCTCCATCAGGTGGTCAAGTTCCTCGTGATTCAGACCTCCCGCAGGCTCATCCAAAAGCAGCAGTTCAGGATCACTGGCCAGAGCTCGGGCCATCTCCACTCGTTTTTGATATGGGAATGGCAAAGCCCCAACTGATGTATTTACGACCTCGGCTAAGCCCATAAATTCTATCAGGTCCATCGATTTAGCCATGAGTTCGCTCTCTTCACGGCGAACCCAAGGTAAGCGGAAAGCATTAGAAATTGTGTCACTCTTGGTCCGGCTATGACCGCCAATTAAAACGTTATCCAACACGCTTAGCGTAGGGAAAAGAGCTAAATTTTGGAAAGTACGTCCTATGCCTAAAGAGGCAATTTTATCGGCCCGCAATCCTAAGAGGGAGGTCCCCTTAAACAACACATCGCCCGCATCCGGCGTGTAAAGACGCGAACAACAATTAAATAGCGTTGTCTTGCCTGCTCCATTCGGCCCTATAAGTCCAACAATTTGTCCCTCAAGGATATCAAAAGTCACTCCATCCAGCGCAACAATCCCTCCAAACCGAACGACCACGTTATCTACCTCGAGCAGCGCCATCATGCTAACTCCGAGAAGACTCTGTCGGTCCGAGAAACAAAGAGCACAAATCGCACGTTAGCATCCTCCGTCACTCGGGTTCTCCCTTACATCTAATTATCGGGACCGTAAACTTTTACTGCTCGCATACCTAAAATAAGTTTTAGGTAGCACACGCGGATATCAATGTTGATTAATGCATATCACACATTAATCTTGATCTCTGTCAAATATCAGTTGGGGTCTGGAACAATGCACACTGTAGAAAATATTGAGGAATTAAAAAGCCTGGTCGGTCAAGAATTGGGTACCAGCGAATGGATAGAAATAAGCCAAGAGCGCATTAACAAATTTGCCGATGCGACCGGTGATCACCAGTGGATTCACGTTGATACCGAGCGCGCTAAAACCGAACTTCCTGGAGGCACCACAATTGCGCACGGTTTTTTAACCTTGTCGCTCTTACCCAGGATCGTGCAAGACATCTACAAAGTAAAAGGAGTACGTCACAGTCTAAATTACGGCTCAGACCGAATCCGTTTCACCGCGCCGGTCCCGGCGGGGAGCCGGGTACGTGGCCGTTACACATTGAAAACTGTTGAAGACGTAAAGAACAACGGCTTAAAAATAGTCGGAGAAACTACATTCGAAATTGAAGGGGAAGATCGTCCTGCCTGCATCGCAGAGTCAATTGGAATTCTCTACACATAAACTGGGGAGATACAGCGACAGAATCCGCTCAGCGCTACACTCACTCCGTACTTTGTTACGCATCATATCAGCCTTACATTGCGGTAATGCCACCGTCCACTACAAACTCCGCACCTGTCATAAACTTGGACTCGTTGGACGCGAGGTAGACAATCCCCCAAGCAATATCATCAGGCTCCCCTATGTGACCGATAGGAACCTGACGAGCTAATTTCTGCTCAACGCGCGCTGGGTCTGAAGCATTATCGATCATTGCCCGAACCATTGGCGTATCGATGAAAGTAGGGTGCACGGAATTACAACGAATGTTGTAGCCCTGGCGCGCGCAATGGAGCGCTACAGATTTGGTTAAAAGGCGGACCGCGCCCTTGCTCGCATTGTAAGCAGCGAGGTTATGTCCTCCAATCAGCCCCGACACGGATGAAATATTGACGATAGAACCACCGGCTCCAGGCTCGGATGAGGTCCGTTTGATCGCACCAATACCGTGCTTACAGCCAAGGAATACACCGTCGCCATTGACGGCCATAACATGCTTCCATTCTTCAAGGGTGCAGTCCTCAACTGAGTTCATATTCCCAACCCCGGCCGAATTAACCAAAACGTCGAGACGGCCAAAACTATCTAGTGTGGCTTCAATCACACGCACCCAATCATCCTCCTGGGTGACATCAAGTGGAACAAATAGCCCAGCCTCACCAAGTTCCTCCGCCACTGCGGCGCCGGCAACCTTATTGAGGTCGGCGACTACCACGCGTGCCCCTTCCTCCGCCAACCTGCGAGCTGCTTGGCGTCCCAAACCAGAAGCCCCGCCACTAATTAACGCAATCTTGCCCTTCACCCGATCCATCGCGAAAGTCCTAGTTAAAATCGGGACGAACTTGCTTGCGTAACTCCATCTTTGCGACGGCTACCCGATGCACCTCATCCGGACCATCGGCAAGTCGCAACGTACGCGAACTCGCCCACTGGTGGGCCAGACCAAAATCGGTGGTCACACCTCCACCTCCATGTGCTTGAAGTGCCCGGTCAATAACTCTGAGCGTCATATTTGGAACCGACACCTTTATCATTGCTATCTCGGCGCGCGCTTCTTTATTTCCAACTGTGTCCATCATGTAGGCCGCCTTTAGCACCAACAAACGCGCTTGTTCGATCTCGATACGCGAATTGGCAATATCCGCCATGATGGTTCCCTGCTCTGCCAGGGTCTTCCCAAATGCCACACGTTCCTTGACCCGCTTCAGCATTTTTTCAAGGCTACGCTCAGCAACTCCAATCTGTCGCATGCAGTGATGAATCCTACCTGGCCCTAAACGTCCCTGCGCAATCTCAAAACCACGACCTTCACCAAGCAATATATTAGTTGCCGGAACTCGAACATTGTCGAATTCGACTTCCCCATGGCCATGGGGCGCATCATCAAAGCCAAATACGGGCAGCGTTCGCAGGACCGTAATCCCAGGAGCATCAGTAGGGACGAGAATCATTGATTGCTGTTTGTGACGGTCCGGATTGTCTGGATCTGTCTTCCCCATAAAGATCAAGATTTTGCAGCGAGGGTCACCGATACCCGAAGTCCACCATTTCCGCCCATTGATGACGTACTCGTTACCCTCTAACTTGATCGAGGATTCGATATTGGTAGCGTCAGAGGAAGCAACCCCCGGCTCCGTCATCGCAAATGCCGAGCGAATATCCCCGCTCAACAGAGGCTCTAGCCATTGTTTTTTATGCTCTTCGAGGCCATAGCGTTCAAGCACCTCCATATTACCCGTATCCGGTGCTGAGCAGTTAAACACCTCGGCACCGATTGGCGAGCGACCCATGATCTCACACAGCGGCGCGTACTCAAGATTGCTTAAGCCATATCCACGCTCGCTTTCAGGCAAAAAAAGGTTCCACAGATTTTCCGATTTAGCCTTCGCTTTGAGCTCTTCCATGATTGGCGGTATCTGCCAACGAGTTTCACCTTCGTCGAGTTGCTGCTCATAAACTTTTTCGTTTGGATAAACATTTCCCTCCATAAATCCAGTAACACGCGCTTGGAGATCTTTGACTTTTGTTGGAAATTCAAAATTCATTATCTTGACCTACATTACTTGACTGGCACTCTCCCATTCTGGACAACAAAGCCCAGGGGGGGCAGACAATAACTTCTCAC
>JYMV01004055.1_pt1 | contig 21831 bp, 23 predicted proteins | sample 338911 | NCBI WGS metagenome assembly JYMV01 (sample SAMN03354496, study PRJNA234377) | hydrothermal vent metagenome | biome: Deep sea; feature: Hydrothermal plumes at the Eastern Lau Spreading Center, Western Pacific Ocean; material: Seawater | place: Tonga | collected 2009 | depth 2000 m m
AAGTTCCAGAAAAGACCTTCAAGATCGAGTTGAAGTACGGGCCAGATCGCGAGAAGGTGATTTGTCGCATCGAGAGGGTATCTTCCCCCGGCTGTCGAAAGCAGTACTCGAAAGTCCTCGGAAATCTCGGATCCTCGGGATGGCGACACTGACCAGACGATCGAAAAACTCGTACATCCGATCGCCGCGCAAGGTCACCTTGCAACCGATGGCATTCGTTTCACGCAGTTTGAAGTTAGCGATCGACTTCTTCGCCCTCGTAATCACAGGGCACTGTCCCGACACCATCGCCAACTCTTTGCGGGCTGCTTCGAGGCGCTTCTTGTTCTCGAGCGCCTTGCCCACCCCGCGATTGACGGTGATCTTCCGCAGCCGCGGCAGAGCAAGGAGGTTGTCCTCCTGGTAACGCTCCCGCAACTTCGGGACGATCTCTTCGAAGTACTTCGTTTTTAACCTTGCCATGATTCTCTCCAGGGTATCTCTCCAGAGATCCCTAAAATCCGTCTCATCAGACCGGGTTGCCGCTCTTCACCGACATCCGAATCCGCTTGCCAGCCTTACCAACACCCCTTCTCATCCGCGTCGGCTCATCGGTCTTCGGGTCGACGAACATCACATTCGAGATAGCGATCGACGATTCCAGCTGGATGCGCCCACCATTGGGGTGCTTCTGGCTGCGTTTGAGGTGCTTGTAGACCAAGCCCACCCCTTGAACGATGACCCGGTACTTGTCGTGATCGACACGCAGCACCTTCCCTCGCTTGCCCTTGTCGGCGCCGCTGATCACCTGGACCAGGTCTTCACGCTTCAGCAGGGACATCTCGACACCTTCCCACTTTCTCTACACCACTTCAGGGGCAAGAGAAATGATCTTCATGTAGTTCTTCTGCCGCAGTTCCCGAGCAACCGCCCCAAAGATGCGGGTACCACGGGGGTTGCCATCGCCGTCGACGACGACAACAGCATTGCGGTCGAATCTCACGTACGAACCGTCGGTACGACGGATCGCTTGCTTGGTGCGAACAATCACGCCCTTGATCACGTCACCTTGTTTGATCTCACTCGCTGGAAGCGCTTTCTTGACGGTACAAACGATGACGTCCCCGACATGGGCAAACTGCCGCTTCGAGCCCCCGAGTACTTTGATGCACATCACCTTCTTGGCACCAGAGTTGTCCGCAACATCGAGGCGGGTCTGCATCTGAATCACTGCGCTGCCTCCTCCTCGGCCGAAACCTCGCCGAGAGGAGCCACCCTCAGGATTTCCAGGAGGCGCCAGCGCTTGAGTTTGGAGAGAGGACGGGTCTGGACCAGTTCGACGAGGTCCCCTGCCCGGGCGGCATTCTGGGCATCGTGGGCATGGTACTTCGTGTATTTGCGTGTGAACTTGCGGTACTTCGGGTGCGGGACGAGCCGCTCGGTGCGAACGACGATAGTTTTATCCATCTTGTCGCTCACGACCACACCGCGAACGGTACGGCGCTGGTTCTCTACCGCCATCTCAGGACCCTTCCGACTTTGCACCCTGGATCTCCCGCTCCCTCAGGACCGACATCATCCGGGCAACATTTCGACGTAACTTTCGGATTTCACCAGCTCGCTGATTCTCCTCCGAAGCCGCATTGAATCGAATCTTGAAGAGCCGCTCGCGGTGCTTGCGTATTTCGTCCTTGATGTCAGCATCAGGAAGTTCGCGGACGTCACTGGTCTTCATACCGAAGGCCTCCTCGAAACCATGCGCACCCTGATCGGCATCTTGTGAGCGATCCGGTTGAGGGCAACGCGTGCCGTTTCGAGCGGCGCGCCCTGGATCTCGTAGAGGATCGTCCCGGGACGCACCACGGCAGCCCAGAACTCTGGCTCTCCCTTGCCCTTACCCATGCGGGTCTCGGCAGCGGTCGCCGTCACCGGCTTGTCCGGGAAGATGCGAATTCGCACCTTGCCCTCACCTGCGAGGTAATGGTTCCCAGCGATCCGGCCCGCCTCGATCTGGCGCGCCGAGATGTACCCGCCTTGCAGCGCCATCAGGCCAAATTCGCCGATGGCGACGAAATTGCCCCGGGTGGCATTGCCCCGGACTTTTCCGCGCTGGACCTTGCGGTGTTTAACTCTCTTGGGCATGAGCGCCATCGCGCTTGCTCCCCTTTTCGGTGTTGATGACTTCGCCCCGGTAGACCCACGCTTTGACGCCGATCACGCCATAGGTGGTCCGGGACTCAGCGAATCCGTAGTCGACGTCCGCTCTCAAGGTGGAGAGCGGAATGCTGCCCTCCGACGCATGTTCAGAGCGGGCGATTTCGGCGCCACCGAGGCGCCCCGAGATCATCACTTTCACTCCCTTGGCCCCTGCCTCCATCACCAGTTGGACCGTCTGCTTGATGACGCGACGGAATGGCATCCGGCGCCTCAACTGGTCGGCAACCCCCTCCGCCACTAGTTGGGCATTGATGTCGGGATTCTGTACTTCCTGGATGTCCAGTTTCACCCGGCAGTGGCCCTCGATCAGGTGTTCGAGATCATCCCGCAACTGCTCGACCTTGGCTCCCCGCTTTCCGATGACGACCCCGGGCCGGGCTGCGTGCAGAGTGATCTTCACTTCCTGGCCACTGCGCTCGATCTCGATCTGCGGGACTCCGGCGTTGTAGAACTCGTGTTTGATGTATCGGCGAATCCTGGTGTCTTCGACGAGGAGGCGGCCATAGTCCTGCTTGTTGGCGTACCAGCGAGAGGACCAATCCCGAGTGATTCCGAGACGAATGCTAGTAGGTCTGACCTTTTGACCCATCTGTCCTAACTCCCCTTCTTCGCCGTTGAGGCGACTTCACCGCGGTCTGTGAGCACGATGTTCAAATGAGAGGTCCGCTTGAGGATGGGGAAAGCGCTCCCTCGAGCCCTCGGGCGCCAGCGCTTCATCGTCGGCCCCTCATCCACATACGCCCGCTCGATGACCAGGTTCTCCGGTTCTGAACCACTCTCCTGGATCGCGTTGTGCATCGCCGACTTGATCACCTTGGCGATCAAGGGGGAGGCACGACGGTGTGTGAACCGCAACGTTTCCAGGGCACCCTCCACTGGCTTGTTGCGTACCAGGTCCATGACGTAACGCGCTTTTCTTGCGGTCACGCGAGCGAATTTGTGGCTCGCTTTGTACTCTCTGGTCATCGTTCTCTCACCTCCGAGCTTCCCGCGCCTGGCGCGAGAGCCCGATCACTTCTTGTGCGATCCGTGCAGCGCTGGCTTGCGAGTCACGGAGAACTCGCCCAGCTTGTGGCCGACCATGTTCTCGGTCACCGTAACCTTCTTGAAATCCTTGCCGTTGTGGACGAGGAAGGTGCTGTTGATGAAATCGGGGATGATCGTGCATGCACGAGCCCAGGTCTTGATGGGCTCGGAACTCCCCGACTCGGTCTGCTTCTGAACTTTCTTTAGAAGCTTCAGATCCACGTACGGACCCTTCTTCAGCGAACGCCCCATTCCTGTCGACCTTTCTTGTTTCCTCCCCCCGCCTGAAAGGCGACTGGAGGAGATGGCTTACTTCTTCTTGCGATTTCTGATGATGTGCTTGTTGCTCGCCTTGCGCGGCGAACGGGTCTTGCCGCCCTTGGAGAGTTTCCCTGTCGGCGAGCACGGATGGCGCCCACCAGCGGTTCGCCCCTCACCTCCACCCATCGGGTGGCTGACAGGATTCTTGGCCGTTCCGCGCACGTGCGGACGACGTCCCTTCCAGCGCTTGCGACCCGCCTTTCCCAGCTTGATCAGGCTGTGGTCCTCGTTGCCGACGCTGCCGATGGTCGCCCTGCAACGGGAATTGACCTTGCGAATCTCGCCAGAGGGCAGAGACAGGACCGCGTGCCCTCTCTCCTTGGCCAGAAGTTGCGCCGACAAACCGGCGGAACGAACCAGCTTGGCACCCTGCCCCGGAACCAGTTCGATGGCATGAATCTCGAGGCCGAGCGGGATCTGGGAGATCTCCATCGAATTGCCGGGCCTCGCTTCCGCCTGAGTACCGGAGAGAATCGTCTGGCCGACGGCAATCCCCCGGGGGGCGAGGATGTATCGTTTCTCCCCATCTGCGTAGAAGAGGAGGGCGATGCGGGCGCTCCTGATCGGGTCGTACTCGATCGTCGCCACCCGGGCAGGCACCCCATCCTTGTTGCGCTTGAAGTCGACCTTCCGATAGAGGCGGCGGTGCCCTCCCCCCCGGTGCCGGCATGTGATGTGGCCCTGATTGTTGCGCCCCCCCTTGCGGGGGAGACGCACCAGCAGCGACTTCTCAGGCTTCTTCCCCGTGATCTCCGAAAAATCGGAAACCGAGGCATCTCTGCGGCCTGGAGTGGTCGGCTTGTACTTCCGGACGCCCATCGTCCTCTTCCTTCACCACCGACTCCACGTCGGCGATCGTGTTTGTCCACCAGCGCCCATCGGCACCGATCACTTTTCCTGGTTCGGAGCCGTCGGCACCGAAGTTGAATGTCAGAGCAGGTCGATGGTGTGACCCGGCATCAGGGTCACGACCGCCCTTTTCCTTGCCTTGCTGAACCCCACCGAACGCCCCACACGTCTTCGCTTGGAGCGTCCGTAGAGGGTGTTCACCTTTTTCACTTTTACGTCGAAGATCTCTTCGACAGCTTGCTTGACCTCGATGCGGTTTGCCGAAGAATCGATTTCGAAGACGTATGCGTTGTACTTGTCCATCGAGTAGGTGCTCTTCTCGGTGATCATCGGTCGGCGGATGATGGTATGGGGGTCTCTCATCAGTCACTCCCCCCCGACGTCTCCTCCTTCTTCTGGATCTCATCAAAGGCTGCCTCGGTAAGAACCAACTTGCGATTCTTGAGTAGCGCCAGGGTGTTGAAATCCTTGACGGGGAGAACCTGCACACGACGTAGGTTGCGGCAGGAAAGGGCAATGCCGTGGCGGTCGTCGATGGCCATCGAACTGGGGAGCCCGATCAGGCAAGAGACGTCGACCTTCGCCTTCGACAGCATCGCTCCCATGGTAGAGGTCGAAACTGAATCGCCATCGATTGAAGCGACGATGAGAGTTTCGCCGTCGAGAAGTTTGGACAGTGTTGCTTGGTGGGTTGCGAGCCGACGTTGATTGCGAGGAAGGCCATAGTCGTAATTCCGGGGCTTCGGGCCGAAAGTGACCCCTCCGCCCTTCCAAAGGGGCGACTTTTTTGTCCCCGCTCGTGCACGTCCGGTGCCTTTTTGGCGATACGGCTTTCGCGTTGTGCCATGGATCTCGCTGCGTCCCAGAGTGCTCGCAGTTCCACGCCGGAGCCGCCCCTGGTAGTGGCGCACAGCTTCCTTGAGAAGCGCGATGTTGGGGTAATTGGAAACGGTACCGGGAGTGAAGGTCCTCGTGCCCTCCTCCGAGCCGTCCGCAGCATGGAAAGGCACCTCGACCGGATCGGGGATCCCGCTGAAGGCTTCCTGCTTATTCGACTTCTTGACTCCGGTACTCACGTCGCACATTCCCGTTCAGCCATTTCGGCGACCAACAAGGCCTCCGGCGGGCCCACCCTCGGCGGGCCCTGGTTCATCCGTCTCCTCTAGAGGCTCTCCTCGATGGTGAGGTAACCACCGGCAGGTCCTGGGACCGATCCCTCGACCACCAGCAAGTTCTGTTCGGCGTCTGCTGATACCACCTGAAGGTTCCTCACCTTGACGTTCGCGTTTCCATGCTGCCCCGGCATCTTCTTCCCCTTGACCACCCGACCCGGGTCCTGGTGCATGCCAGTCGATCCGACGTTTCTCTTGCTCTTCGAACCGTGAGATTTCGGTCCGATGGCGTGGTTCCAGCGCTTGACGGTGCCCTGGAAACCCTTGCCCTTGGAGACACCCGAGACGTCGACACTGGCGACTCCTTCGAAGAGGGAGAGATCGAAACTCTCACCCGCCGGAAGGGCTGCCCCCTCCACCGACGGAACCTCGCGGATGAAGCGCTTGGCAGCGCAGCCCACCTTTTCGAAGAGGCCGGCTCGCGGCTTCTTCGGTTCCTTCGAGGAATCGCCGAAGCCGACCTGCAACGCTTCGTAACCCTCGGTCTCCTGGGTCTTGACCTGCAAGATGGTGCACGGGCCAGCCTCGATCAGGGTGACCTGAACCCGGTTCCCAGCCTCATCGTATCTCTGTGATGTTCCGAGTTTGCGTCCCAGAATCGTTTTTCTCATTCGCCGAGTCATGACCTAGAGCCTCCTCAGATCTTGATTCGGATGTTCACACCCGCAGGCATGTTGATCTTGGTCAATGCGTCCATTGTCTTCGCGCTCGCCTCGGAGATCTCGATGACGCGTTTGTGTGTGCGCATCTCGAATTGCTCCCGCGACTTCTTGTTGACGTGGGGCGAGCGCAAGACGGTGTAGCGTTCGATGCGAGTCGGCAGCGGAATCGGCCCATGGACCCTGGCTCCGGTTCGTTTGGCCGTTTCAACGATCGAGGCAGAAGCTCCATCGAGCACCTCATGATCGTATGCTTCCATGCGGATCCGGATCTTGTTCTTGGCCATCTGCAGTCTTCTCCAGAAACACCGTGTACTCTTTGGAGGCTTGTGGGTTCCGCCCGTTGGCGAGACAACCACTCCTCCCGCTCACCAGGCACTGCCTCTTGACAGGGAACAGCCTGGTCCGCGTCCGTCATCAACCTGCCAAAGAACCTCTGCCCGAAAAGTGCCCGAAGACACCAGGCGGACCGTCCGGCCCGGACACAGCAGCAAAAACGGGGGGCCGTCGAGACGGTCCCCTGAGTTCACCCAGCGCCCCCACAACCGCCGTCTCGGGAGAAAATCCGAGGGACGTTCGGCACGTGGCGACAATGTCGAAGGTCATGGATCATAGGGACTTGGGGAAAGGTGTCAACGGTTTTGGACCTCTTTGAGAAGGGATCCAAAGGGACCCTGGACCGGGTAGAGACCTGGCGCCGACGATCGCTCCCCGGAGAGCCCCTCGACCCGATCTCCGGCTCCCTTCACGGTCGATCATCGCTCTCCGCGAAGGCCCGAAGGAGCGGCTTAACCCACATATTTCAACAGGTTTAAGACTTAGAACCGGAATCTCTCTGCGACCTTGTCGGGAGCCGGGGCAAAACCGATCGGCTCGAGGGAGGCCTCGGCTCGCCCCTGAGAGATCGATCGAAGCGTGGTCGTGTAACCGAAGACCTCCGAGAGAGGAACCGCGCCGTTGAGGATCCTGTCCCCGACAGCCAGGTCGACACTCTCGATGCTTGCCCTGCGACGGACCAGATCCTGGTGGACCGACCCGAAATACTCCTCAGGGGTGGTGACCTGAAAGGCCATCACCGGCTCCAGGAGCACATCCCCCGCCTTCGAGTGGGCGCCCTCGAAAGCCTCCCGCGCTGCCATCGCCATTCCCCCCTCGGTACTTCGGGGATCGATGGGAGGAACCCGAATCCCGACCTTGACCTGGATGAAGGGAAAGCCGAGATCTCCCCCTCCGCTGAGAGCGGCGGCGATGGTGTCCTCGACACTCTGACGCCAGGGGGCGGGAATCGAGCCGCCCTCGATCCACTCGACCTCGCAGTTGGCCCCTGCGGATGTCGGGCTCAGGACAATCTCGACCTCGCCGAACTGGTCCTTTCCACCAACCAGTCTCTCGAAGGTGACCCGAGATGACGCTTCACGCTGGATCGTCTGGCGGTAAGCCACTCGCGGCTTTCCGATGTTTGCATCGACCTTGAAATCTCGTTCGAGGCGGTTCCGGATCACTTCCAGGTGCAACTCGCCCATCCCGGACATGATGAACTGCCCCGTCTCCTCGTTGACCTCGAGGCGGAAAGTCGGATCCTCCCGCGACAGACGATCGAGATGTTCCTTCAACTTGTCGCGGTCTGCCGCACTCTTTGGTTCCACCGCCATCGAAATCACCGTCTCGGGGAAAACCAGGTCTTCGAGGAAAATCGGAGCGCCCTCGGAGCAGAGAGTGTCCCCGGTTCCGGAAGAGCGAAGGCCTGTGACCGCAACGATGTCCCCCGCTCGGGCGCGGTCGAGAACCTCACGGGAGTTGGCGTGCATCCTGAAGATGGGCCCCATCCTCTCCCTCTTCCTGGTGCGCGGGTTGAGACAGGTATCGCCCTTGGCGATGCTCCCGGAATAGATGCGCAGGAAGCAGAGTTCGCCGTGGACATCGATCTGAACCTTGAAGAGAAGAGCACTGAAGGGATCGTCTTCGGTGAGAGCCCGGGTCAGTTCGGTGCCCTTCTTCGGGTCCGTTCCCTTCACCTCGGCGATGTCCTCTGGAGATGGAAGATAGTGGATCACCGCCTCCAGGAGCGGCTGGATGCCCTTGTTGCGGAAGGCGCTGCCCCCCAGAACCGGCACCCACAGGTGCTTCAGCGTTCCCTGGCGGATCGCTGCCCGCAGGAGGTCCACGGGGACCTCCGTCCCCTCGACGATGTGCTCCATCACCTGATCGGAACCATCGGCAACCCTCTCGAGCAGTTCACCGCGCCACATCTCAGCCAAATCGACAAGGTCCTCGTCGATCATGGACTCGGTGACGATTCTGCCGAGACTTTCCTCGTCGAAGGAGAACTGCTTCATCGTCACCAGGTCGACAACACCACGGAACTCCCCCTCCGCTCCCACCGGAACGATCATCGGCAAGGTGATGCAGCCGAAGGAGTCAGCGATGGTCTCGAGGACCCGGAAATAGTCGCTGCCAACCCGGTCGAGTTTGTTGATGAAACCGATTCTTGGCACCTGGTAACGATTGGCCTGACGCCAGACGGTCTCGGACTGTGCCTGCACGCCCGCAACGCCACAGAAAACTCCGACTGCCCCGTCGAGAACTCGCAACGATCGCTCCACCTCGGCGGTGAAATCGACGTGCCCAGGAGTATCGATCAGGTTGAACACCGTATCTTCCCACAGAAAAGTGGTGGCGGCGCTCGTGATGGTGATCCCTCGCTCCTGCTCTTCCTCGAGCCAGTCCATGTGGGCGGTTCCCTCGTGGACTTCCCCCATCCGATACTCCTTGCCGGAGTAGAAGAGGAAGCGTTCCGACACGGTCGTCTTGCCAGCATCGATGTGGGCAATAATTCCGAAATTCCGAGTGGGCTTCATCTTTGGTTCCTGACTGCTGGGCATCGCCCCGGATCAACTGCTGCAACGATCATCGAGGAACTTCCCCGGCGCGACAACCCCGTGGCCGATGGAGTCCGACCTCCTCGGGAAGGAGACCATCCTCGAGTACCCCTCGGGGGAAAGAAGCGCTGGGGAAGAGCTCCAGGATGGGAAACGCCCCCTGACAATGGGGGCGTTCCGTTCCGATCCTCGAGGATCGTTTCACTACCAGGCGTAGTGGGCGAAGAGTTTGTTCGCCTCCGCCATCTTGTGGGTGTTCTCTCGCCAGGTGATCGAGGCACCCTCTCGGCGGAAGGCCGCCATCAACTCGTCCGCGAGACGCTCTGCCATCGGCTTTCCACCACGCCCCCGGCAGGTCGCCAGAATCTGGCGAATCGCAAGGCTCTGGGCACGACGACGGCTGACCTCCATCGGAACCTGATACGTTGCCCCCCCGACTCGCCTCGAACGAACCTCCACCTGGGGCGCCACGTTCTGGATCGCCTTCAGGAAGGTGTCGAGGGGGTCGTTGTCCGGGATCTTTTTCGCCAGCAAATCCATCGCACCGTAGAAGATGTTGCTCGCCGTGGTCTTCTTGCCACCCCACATCAATACGTTGACGAACTTGGTCACCACCATGTTGTTGTAGCGGGCATCTGGTTTCTGAAACCGCTGAGTGGAGCGGAACTTGAACTTCGACTTCTCTTGTTTCTTTTTTTTCGCCATCGTCCTCGCCTAGTCCCGAGCCTTTTTGCCGTATTTCGAACGACCCTGTTTTCGCCCCTCGACTCCAGAGGTATCGAGGGTGCCCCGAATAACGTGGTAGCGCACACCGGGGAGATCACGAACCCGGCCGCCGCGGATGAGCACAATCGAGTGCTCCTGCAGGTTGTGTCCCTCGCCGCCGATGTAGGCTGTGACTTCCTTGCCGTTGGAGAGCCTCACCCGTGCAATCTTGCGCAGGGCGGAGTTCGGCTTCTTCGGCGTGAGCGTCTTGACCTGCAGACAAACGCCCCGCTTCTGCGGGCAGACATCCATCGCAGGCGATTTGCTCTTCTTCGTCTTGTTCTTGCGTCCCTTGCGAACCAGTTGGTTGATCGTCGGCATCTTTCCTCAGTTTCCTGGCCTACTCCCCGGACCTCCCGCCGCCCCTCGAACTCGCGTCCGTTCGAGCAGTGTCGGATCCAGGACCTCTGTTCCGACACGACGCACCTGCGCCGCCGGAAGAGCGTGTTTCCTCTTACTCCTTCTCACCCTCGGAGGCCGAGTTGCCGGCATCCTCCCCGCTCGGTTCTTCAGGCAGGGCTCCTCCGATGAGTTCTTCTCGATTATCGATCCCTGTGACGCCTTCATCTACACCTTCCGGAGCATCTTCACTTACGGTGGTGTCCCCGATGAGTTCCTGATCATCGGCTGCCACTGGCTTTTCGGACCCTGTTTCCGCCTGCTCTTCGGCAGCGGCCTTTTCCCCTTCGTCGCTTCCGGGGGCAGGGCCTTCGCTTCCCCCGATGAGAAACTCGCGAAGCGGGTCGGTCTTTACTGGCGCGGCCGCCACCGGAGTGGCCACCGGATCCTGGCCCAGTTTCTTGACACCCTTGTCGAAGTACTCCCGGAATCCGGTCCCGGCGGGGATCATGTGACCCATGATCACGTTCTCCTTGAGTCCAACGAGCCTGTCTTTCTTGCCGCTGAGAGCCGCCTCTGTCAAGACCTTGGTTGTTTCCTGGAAGCTCGCAGCAGAGATGAAACTCTCCGATTGGACCGAGGCCTTGGTAATTCCCTGAAGCAGGGGCTCCGCCTGAGCGGGCTTCTTTCCCTGTTCTTCGATCTTATCGTTGATTTTTCGGAACCTGAACTTGTCGATGACCGTCTCCGGCAGCAAATCGGCGTCTCCCGGGTCGAGGACCCGGACGCTGCGCAGCATCTGGGAGATGATGATCTCGATGTGCTTGTCGTTGATGGTCACGTTCTGCGAGCGGTAGACCTTCTGGACCTCGAGGAGCAGGTAATCCTGGACCACCTCGAGTCCCTTGATGCGCAGGATGTCCTTGGGAACGAAATCGCCGTCGACGAGAGGATCCCCGGCCTTGACCCGGTCACCCTTGTGCACCCTGAAGTGCTTCCCTGGCGCGATCACGTGCTCGTGGATGTCACCAGCCTCGGTGACGACGTTGACGATCTGCTTGCCGCGCTTCTTCTCGCCCATCTCGACGACACCATCGACTTCTGCGATGACATTCGGGTTCTTCGGTTGCCGCACCTCGAAAATCTCGGTCACCCGCGGAAGACCGCCGGTGATGTCCTGAGTTCCGGTAATTTCCCTCGGCGATTTCGCCAGCAGGGTTCCGGCGATGATCTTGTCGCCTGGGGCAACCTCAACGAAGGCCCGCTCGGGGACAGGATACACGGCGAGGAGTTCTCCACCCGACTTGTCCCGGACGAGAATCTGCGGGTGCAGTTCACCCTTGTGTTCTCGAATGACTCGACGTTCCTTGCCAGAGACCGGGTCCAGTTCGATGTTCAGTGTCGCGCCCTCTACGATGTCCTCGTAGTCGATCGTCCCCCCGATCTCCGAGAGGATCGGGGTCATGTGCGGATCCCACTCGAAGAGGAGGGTGCCCTTGCGCACTGTGTTTCCTTCTTCGACCCGAAGGACCGCTCCGAGACGGATCTCGTTACGCTCGACCTCTCGATCGTCCTTGTCGAGGATGAGGACTTCTCCACGGTGGGTCAGAACGACTTTTTCCCCTTTCGGGTTGATCGCGGTGTTGATCCCGGTCAGGGAGACCGTCCCGGCGCTCTTCGCCTTGACTGAACTCTCCTGAATCGCTTTCGATGCGACCCCCCCGATGTGGAAGGTCCGCATGGTGAGCTGGGTTCCCGGCTCGCCGATAGACTGGGCAGCCACGATACCCACAGCCAACCCCTGCTCGACGAGGCGGCCATTGGAGAGATCCATGCCGTAACACTTGGCGCACACTCCAAGGGAAGCCTCGCAGGTGAGCGCACTTCTGAGGAGAATCTTCGTGTAACCGAGTTCCTCGACCCTCTTAGCGGTCTCGTAGTCGATCAGGCCGTTCGCCTCTACCACCACCCCGCCCGATTTCAGGTCCTTGACGGTGGTCAGGGAGGTCCTCCCGGTGATCCTCTGAGCGAGCGAGATGTCGACCTTGTCACCGCGGTAGACATCCTCCTTGGTGATTCCATTGAGAGTCCCGCAGTCCACCTGGGTGACCACGACATTCTGGGCGACATCTGCGAGTTTTCGAGTCAGGTAGCCGGAATCCGCGGTCTTCAGCGCTGTGTCCGCAAGACCCTTGCGGGCACCGTGGGTCGAGGAGAAATACTCGAGCACCTTGAGTCCCTCGCGGAAACTCGCCTTGATCGGTGTTTCGATGATTTCGCCCGAAGGCTTGGCCATCAGGCCACGCATTCCTGCCAACTGTCGGATCTGAGTGACACTCCCCCGCGCTCCCGAACTGACCATGACGTGGATCGGGTTGACATAGGGATTCCCCGGTTCGAAGTCCTGCTCCAGGCGAGCCATCAGACTCTCACCCACCTTCTGCGTGGCATGGTTCCACTGGTCGACGATCTGACCTCGACGCTCATCATCGGTGAGGACACCGGTCTGATGAAGATGCTCAATGGCATCGACCTTCTTCTGGGTCGCGGCGATTATTTTCGCCTTCTCAGTCGGCAGACGCAGATCATCGACACTGAAAGAAAGGCCCGCGCGAGTGGCAGCCTTGAAACCGATCTCCTTCATGTCATCGAGGAGTGTCAGGGTTGCCTTGCGGCCGAGTATCTTGAAGCATTCGTGGATGACTTGCTTGAGATCCTTCTTTGCGAGCAGGTAGTTGTAGAAGGGCATCCCCTCCCCGAGCAGATCGTTGAAAATGATCCGTCCCGAAGTGGTGAGGTACAGGCCATGCTCATCGGGCTCCTGCACCTTGCCAGGAGCTTCGTAAACCACCATTCCCTCGGGCATTCGAACCTTGATCTCTGCGTGACCGTGAATCCGTCCGGAGCCGTGAGCAGTGAAAACCTCTGGGATGCCGGAGAAGCGGATCTCTTCGCCTTTCATCCCTTTCTTCGAGATCGTCAGGTAGTTGCATCCCATGACGATATCCTGAGAAGGTGCGATGATCGGCTGGCCATGGGCCGGCGAGAAGATGTTGTTGACCGACAGCAACAGGTTCTGGGCCTCGATTTGAGCCTCGATGGATAGAGGCAGGTGAACTGCCATCTGGTCCCCGTCGAAGTCGGCATTGAATCCCTCGCAGACGAGCGGGTGCACGAGGATCGCATTGCCCTCGATCAGAACCGGCTCGAATCCCTGAATTCCCATCCTGTGCAGCGTCGGAGCTCGGTTCAGAAGAACAGGGTGCCCCTGAGTCACCTCCTCGAGGATGTCCCAGACCTCGTCATCCTTCCTCTCGAGCATCTTCTTCGCGCTCTTGATGGTATCGGCGTAGCCGAGTTCCTTCAGCCTCCTGATGATGAAGGGCTGGAAAAGTTCGAGGGCGATCTTCTTCGGCAATCCGCACTGGTGGAGCTTGAGCTCGGGTCCAACCGCAATAACTGAGCGAGCGCTGTAGTCGACCCTTTTTCCGAGCAGGTTCTCCCGGAAACGGCCCTGCTTGCCCTTGATCATATCGGTCAACGACTTGAGAGGGCGCTGGTTCGAGCCGAGCACCGGGCGACGACAGCGGTTGTTATCGAAGAGTGCGTCGACAGAATGCTGCAGCATTCGCTTCTCGTTGCGAATGATCACCTCGGGAGCGTTCAGGTCGAGCAGTTTCTTCAGGCGGTTATTGCGGTTGATCAGTCTCCGGTAGAGATCATTGAGATCACTGGTCGCGAAGTTTCCACTCTCGAGGAGGACCAAAGGCCTCAGGTCGGGCGGAATCACAGGTACTGCATCGTGGATCATCCACTCCGCCTTGTTGCCAGAGTCGAGGATCGTCCTGATGATCCTCATTCTGCGAATCAGGTTCGCTCTCTTCTGCTTCGACCGAGCAGCGTCGTGCTCCTGCTGGAGTTCTTCCGACAATTCCCTGAGATTCATCCTGCGAATCATCTCACGGACCGCCTCGGCGCCCATGTCGGCAACAAAAGTGTCGCCATACTTCTCACGAGCAAAACGGAACTCCTCCTCGCTGAGGAGCTGTCTCTTCTTGAGAGGGGTATCCCCTGGATCGATGACGAGATAGTCCTGGTAGTAGATCACCCGTTCGAGGTGAGTCGTCTTCATGTCGAGTAAGTTGCCGAGACGAGACGGCATCGCCTTGAAGAACCAGATGTGGACAACGGGAGCGGCCAGATTGATGTGCCCCATCCGCGACCTACGCACCCGCGAATGCGAGATTCTGATCCCGCAGCGATCACAGATGATCCCCTTGTGCTTGATGCCCTTGTACTTGCCACAAGCACACTCCCAGTCCTTCTCGGGACCGAAGATACGCTCGCAGAAGAGCCCATCCTTCTCCGGTTTGTAGGTCCGGTAGTTGATGGTTTCGGGCTTCCGCACCTCCCCGTATGACCAGGAGAGGATATCGGTCGGAGAGGCAAGCCTGATGTTGACCGCTCCGTAGTCGTTGATCTTCTCGTAAGCTGGCTCGATCACTACTTTTTCTCCAGTTCGAGATTGAGCCCGAGGCCCTTGATCTCGTTAGTAAGGACGTCGAACGAGACTGGGGTTCCGGCTTCCAGCGTATTCTCGCCCTTGACCATGGATTCGTAGATTTTCGCACGACCGTCGACGTCATCGGACTTCGCGGTCAGAAGTTCCTGAAGGATGTGGGCAGCACCGTATGCCTCGAGAGCCCAGACTTCCATCTCGCCAAATCGCTGGCCGCCGAAACGGGCCTTTCCGCCGAGAGGTTGCTGGGTGATTAGCGAGTAAGGTCCCGTTGCCCTCGCATGGATCTTGTCATCGACGAGGTGGTGCAACTTCATGATGTAGAGGCGTCCGACGGTCACCTTCTGTTCGAGATACTCACCGGTACGGCCATCCCTGAGGACTGATTTCCCATCCTCGGAAATCCCCGCTTTGATCATCTCCTCGACGATCTCCTCTTCCGTGGCTCCGTCGAAGATGGGAGTCACCGCTCGATAACCGAGAATGTCTGCAGCCCACCCCAGGTGTGTCTCGAGGATCTGACCGAGGTTCATCCGAGATGGCACGCCCAGGGGGTTGAGAATCACCTCGACCGGGGTTCCATCCTCGAGGAAGGGGCAGTCTTCGAGGGGCAGGATCTTGGAGATCACACCCTTGTTTCCGTGACGCCCCGCCATCTTGTCACCGACGGAGAGGTTCCTGCGAGTGGCAACCTTGACCTTCACCATTTCGAGGACCCCTGCAGCGAGCTCGTCACCGCGGGTGAGTCGATTCACTTCACGATTCCTGGTGTCCTCCAGATGTTCCATCTTTTCAAGGCTCACCCTGAGGGCTTCCTTGATCAACTGATTTTTCTTGTCGGAATTGCCGAGGAAACGCTCGGGGCTCATCATCATCTTCACCGAGTGAACACTCTTGCTCTCGTAAAGTTCCTCCGCCTTGAAGATCTTTCCAGTTTCAGGATTCCGTGGGGAACTGCCGACAATCGACTTGAGGTTCTGAATCAGGGCATCGATCTCGACGAGGATTTCGGAGTGAGTGTTCTCCTCGATCTCGGCAACCTGCTTTTTGACCGCCTTGCGCTCATCATCGGTGATGTCAGTGCGACGGGAGAACCGCTTCGAGCCGATCACGACACCCTCCACACCGGAAGCGACAGTCAGTGACTCGTTTTTCACATCTTCTCCGGCACGACCAAAAATCGCGTGCAGGAGTTTCTCCTCCGGCGAGAGTTCACTCTTCGATTTCGGCACGACCTTACCGACGAGGATGTCGCCCTGGACCACGCGGGTGCCAGTTTTCACGACCCCATCTTCGTTGAGATTGCACAGCATCCGTTCTGAAACATTCGGGATGTCGCAGGTGAACTCTTCGCGACCGAGTTTCGTTTCACGAATTTCGATCTCGAACTCATCGATGTGCAAGGATGTAAAGGAGTCATCCCTCACCAGCTGCTCGCTGACGATGATCGCATCCTCGAAGTTGTAGCCATCCCAGGACATGAAGGCGACGAGAACGTTCCTGCCCAGTGCCAGAACTCCGTCCTTGGTCGCCGCGCCATCAGCGATCACCTGCCCCGACTCGACCACATCTCCGAGAGAAACGCAGGGGCTCTGGTTCTGGCAGGTGCGCTCGTTGAGCCCGCGGTACTTCTGAAGGTCGTAGCGTTCGCCATCGATGACAATGTGAGTCGCATCGACCGACTCGACCGTGCCCTTGCTGCTGGCACAGACCACCATTCCGGAGTTCCTGGCGACCTGCTCCTCCATCCCGGTCGAAACCAGAGGAGGATCGGTCCGCAGGAGAGGAACCGCCTGTCGCTGCATGTTCGAGCCCATCAGCGCCCTGTTGGCGTCGTCGTGCTCGAGGAATGGGATCAGTGAGGCGGAAACACCCACCAGTTGCATCGAACTGACGTCCATGAAACGCACCTGGGAGGGAGGAACCATGAAGAACTCGCCGTTGTGGCGAGCGAGCACAAGGTCTCCGACGAACCTGCTGTCACTGTCGAGTTGAATATCCGCCGGTGAGAGGTACTGATCGCGTTCCTCATCGGCACGCAGGAACTTGACCGCACCCTGGCTACGCATCACCTTGCCATTCTTCACCTCGAAGTACGGGGCGATGAGGAAACCGTACTCGTCGATGGTAGCAAAGACACTGAGACTGGAGATGAGGCCGATATTCGTCCCCTCGGGAGTCTCGATGGGGCAGATTCGGCCGTAGTGCGAGATGTGAACATCTCGCACCTCGAAACCGGCCCGCTTTCGATTGAGGCCGCCGGGCCCGAGCGCACTCAGGCGTCTTTCGTGGGTGAGCTGCGAAAGGGGGTTGGTCTGGTCGACCACCTGGGAGAGCTCACCTCGACCGAAGAAGAACTCGATCGCAGACGAAATCGTCTTGGAATTGATGACGCTGCGTGGAGTCAGGTTCTCTGGCTCCATCATGCTCATCCGCTCCTGGACCGTACGCTTGAGCTTGAGGAAGCCCTTGCGAATTTCCTCTCCAGCAAGTTCCTCGATGGTCCGGACCCGACGATTCTCGAGATGGTCGATATCGTCGATTTCTCCCTGCCGTTCGCGCAACTTGAAGATGTATGAAATCGACTCGAGGATGTCCTCAGGCTGGAGAGTCATTTCGGATTCGGGGATGTCGAGGCCGAACTTCCGATTGATCCGGAAGCGGCCGACACGACCCAGTCGGTACTTGTTGGGGTTGAAGAACTTGTCGAAGAAGAGCTCGCGCGCCTTGGCAACCTGGGGCGGATTCCCCGGTCGCAGACGCTGGTAGATGCGAACCAGTGCATCTTCGTGGTCTGTGGAACTTTCCTCCTTGAGGGTCTTGAGTAGCAACGGATCGAAGGTTTCGGGGAGCACCTTGAAGTTACTCTTGCCGCCACGCTTGGCGGACATCTCATCGGAGAAGAAGGACTTGAGGAAGGTTTCGGTGAAGACGTCGCCAGTGTGCATCAGAATCTCGCCAGTCTCGGCGTCGAGGATGTCCTCTGCAGAGACACGACCCGTCTTGACCTCGCTGTCTTCGTCGCCGAAGAGGAACTTGTGGATGTTCTTGATCGACCCGACCCGGATAGTTTCGATCGGATAGAAGAGCTTGAGGATCGAGGTGCTGGAGGAGTAATTCTCATCCATGGCCCGCAGCATCATCGTCGCCGGGAACTTGCCGCTCTGGTCGATCCGGACCGTCAGTGAATCCTTCTTGCTGACGTTGAACTCGATCCAGGATCCCCGCTCGGGGATGATCCTGCATGAGTGCAGTTTCCGGTCACCGGTGTGAATCTCCTCGCTGAAGTCCACTCCCGGAGAACGGTGGAGCTGGCTTACGATTACCCTCTCGGAACCGTTGATGATGAACTCACCACCACCGATCATCAGAGGAATCTCACCGAGATAGACCTCTTCTTCGACCGACTCGCTCCCCTTGTTCACCCGAAGGCGAATCTTGAAGGGAGCGCCGTAACTCAGTTTGAGCTGGCGGCACTCGTCGACCTCGTAGCGCGGACGTCCCAGTTCGAAACCAAGATATTCAACGTTGATTTTTCCGTCGTAGCTCTCGATGGGGAAGATCTCGCGCAGGATCGACTCGAGGCCTACATTGTCCCGGTCCTGCCAGTGGACGTCCTTCTGAAGGAATTGCTCGTAGGCCTTGATCTGCAATTCCATCAGGTCAGGAACCTGGACAGCGCTCGTTCCGCTGCCAAACCGCCGTATTTCCATAGATGAAGATCCTCTTCGCTCTCTGAACCTCGGGAGGCAGGGCGGAAAATCCGTCCCAGCCCTCACCGGTGCGTCCTCTGGCGACAGGGAGAGGGAAATCCCCTCTCCGAAATCGCACAAACGGTCGTTTCCGCGAGACCTCAACATCTCGCAACGGTTCAGATGCGGCAGCCCGTTGACGGCTGCCCGGGGCAGATGCGGGAGACCTTCCCGGCGGGGACTCCCTCCCCACCGTACCGCTGGCTCCCAATGCCCCGGAGGCGCGCGATCCGCTCGGTCGCACTCCCCCGCACACCACCGATCATCAACCCTGCGTCAAACACAGGCACAGCCGAACTGAAGTCCCTCGGCTGCCGTCCCCTCCGATCGAAGAAAGGGAACTCCACTCCTTGGGTGCGTACCCTAGACGATCTCGACGGTCGCGCCGGTCTCTTCAAGGTCCGCCTTCAACTTCTCGGCTTCTTCCTTGTCGACCCCTTCTTTGATTGCCTTCGGGGCGCTCTCGACCAGATCCTTGGCTTCCTTGAGGCCGAGCGCAGTGATTGCGCGGACCACCTTGATCACCGGAATCTTGCTGGGACCGACCTCCTTGAGAACAACATCGAATGAAGTTTGCTCTTCCTCGGCATCGTCCCCTCCACCAGCACCCGCCATCATCATCGGCATTCCCATCGGGGCCGCCGCCGTGACGCCGAACTCATCTTCGAGAGCATCCTTGAGCTCGACGAGTTCCATGACACTGAGGCCTTTGATGTTGTCGACCAATCCGCCCACCTTTTCGGAGAGCGGGGCTTTTTCGGTGGCAGCTTCGCTATCTGACATGCTGCTACTCCCCTTCTTCCTTCTTCTTGTCAACGATCGCCTGTACGACCCCCGGAACTCCGGTGAGCAGGTTTTGAGCAATTCCGACCATCGCGATCAGAGGCCCAGCGACCGCTGAAACAAGCACCTGTCTTGTTTCCTGAACACTCAACATTTTCGTGAGCTGCTCCGCGCCCTCGGGACCGAGAACTTCACCCTCGAGCAGACCACCCTTGATTGGCATTTTCTTCTTGTTCGACCTCCGCCACTCCGCCACCTTCTTGCTGGCAGCGATCGCATCGGTCTCCCCACTGAGTAGAGCCAGTGGGCAGCCATATGCTTCTTCCGGCAGCGGGGTCCCACGCTCCTCGAGAACTCGTTTCAAGAGCGAGTTCTTGACCACGTTCACCGAGATCCCAGCCTCGCGGAACTCCTTGCGAGCGCTGTAGTCCTCCGTGGCACTGAGACCCGAGAAATCGACGAAGATCGCGTCTTCGACGCCTTCGAGGCACCGATTCAGATCCTCGCTCAGCAACTCCTTCAGCCGCCTTGCCATCGGGTTCTCCCCTATCGATTACTGCCGCCCCCTAGCCGCTCAACTGCAGTTGAATGGCTGGAGACATGGTTGCCTTGACGTATGCCTTGCGCATGAACACCCCCTTGGAGGAGGTCGGGCGCAGGGTCTCGACATGGTCGATGAAGGCAGAGATGTTCTCCGCCAGTTTCTCGACTTCGAAACTCTTCTTGCCAACGGGCGCGTGAACGATCCCACCGGCGTCATTACGGAACTCGACCTTTCCGGCAACAAATTCCTTCACTGCCGATGCGACATCGATGTTGACCGTTCCCGTCTTCGGCGTCGGCATTTTTCCCTGAGGACCGAGGATCCGGCCGAGCTTGCCGACGAAGCGCATCGTGCTCGGATGAGCGATGGCAACGTCGAAGTCGAGCCAGCCTCCTTCGATCTTCTTGGCGAGCTCTTCACCTCCCACCTCCATGGCCCCGGCTTCCTTCGCCTCCTCGACGAGTGGGCCTTCGCAGAAGGCGATGACTCGCACCTCCTTGCCGATTCCGTGGGGGAGGGAGAATGCTCCACGAACCCCCTGTGTCGACTGCCGGGGATCGATTCCCAGCCTCAGGGAGACCTCGATGGTCTCGTCGAATTTCGTGTCGAGGTAAGATTTCACAACCTTCACCGCTTCAGCGATGGGAAGAGGAACCTTCTCTGAACAGATCGACATGTTTGCGACGTTGCGTTTGCTCAGTTTGCCCATCAGTCCACCACCTTGACGCCCATGCTTCGGGCAGTGCCTGCGATGATCTTCATCGCCGCCTCGACGGAAGCGGCATTGAGATCTTCCGCTTTTACTCCTGCAATCTCCCTCAACTGGTCGGACGTGATCTCAGCGACCGTCTCTAGCCCGGGCGTTTCGGCTCCCTTGGCGATTCCTACGGCTTTCTTGATGAGTATCGCCGCTGGAGAGGATTTCGTGATGAAGTCGAAGGACCGGTCCTTGTAGACGTTGATTTCTACCGGAATTATCACCCCCTGCTGATTGCTGGTCAGGGCGTTGAACTTCTGGACAAACTCGCCGATGTTCACCCCATGCTGGCCGAGGGCGGGTCCCACAGGCGGCGCAGGTGTTGCCTGCCCCCCGGGGACCTGCAACTTGATCTTGGCGGTGATTTCCTTCGCCATTGTCTGCCTTCTCTCGAGGCCCTCTGAGGTGCCTCCGGCGGTCGGCGCTGCCGACTGGGCCGTTGTTCAAGATTTCTGCTGTCCCTCTGACTCCCACGGAAGCGTCCCTCGAAGCGGCCCCCCGTTTCGGGAGCCCGCTGAACACCGCAGCGGATCAGGTCTTCTCCACCTGCCAGTACTCGAGATCGACCGGGGTCTCCCGACCGAAGATGGTGACCATGACGCGCAGCACACCCTTGGCTGGCTGCACCTCCTGGACAATTCCCTCGAAGTTCTCGAACGGACCTTCCTTGATCTTGACCGTGTCGTTCTTGGCGACATCGATCTTGACCTCGGGTGCCACATCGCTCTCACGTTCCTCCATCACGTCGCGGATCTTTTTCACTTCAGAGGCGGTCATCGGCATCGGGTGTGTCGAGGTGCCGACAAAATCCCCGACCCCCGGGGTGTCCCGCAGCAAGTACCAGAGATCCTCTTCGAGTTTGCACTGCATGAAGAAGTACCCCGGGTAGAGCTTCAACTCCCGAATCCGCTTCTTGCCCTCCTTGATCTCGGTGACCTTTTTCTTAGGAACCACCATCATCTCGACCAGATGATCGAGTCCTGTCAGCGAGAGTTTTCTCTGCAACTTGTTGCTGATGGTGTCCTCGCGGCCGCTCTGAACCCGGATCACGTACCATTCGAAACCGGAGTCTCCGCCATCGGCAGCCGTCAGCGACTCGGCTGAAGAGGTCGCTTCCTCCACCTCGGGGGGCTCTTCCCCAGCAGTCTCGGGCTCATCAGGGGCCTCGGGCTCATCAGCGGCGGCCTCGGGCTCAGCGGCGGCAGCCTCAGGCTCATCCGCGGCCTCGGGCTCATCCGCGGCCTCGGGCTCATCCGCGGCCTCGGGCTCA
>JYMV01032189.1_pt1 | contig 21826 bp, 21 predicted proteins | sample 338911 | NCBI WGS metagenome assembly JYMV01 (sample SAMN03354496, study PRJNA234377) | hydrothermal vent metagenome | biome: Deep sea; feature: Hydrothermal plumes at the Eastern Lau Spreading Center, Western Pacific Ocean; material: Seawater | place: Tonga | collected 2009 | depth 2000 m m
GCTAGTGGCATTTCTGCACTCCAATTTGTAGTACATGTTTGCCTTCGCATATATACTTTCCAAGAATCGGAACCAGATTCGCGGCCGCCGCCAGTGTCTTTCTCGCCGCCAAATGCGCCACCAATTTCAGCACCACTTGTGCCGATATTGACATTTGCTATTCCACAGTCAGAGCCCTCAGGTGAGAGGAATCGCCCTGCGTTTCGCATTGAGTTTGTAAAGATAGCGCTGCTTAACCCTTGGTCCACATCGTTGTGCATTGCAAGAGCTTCATCCAAATCGCTAATAGTAAAGATGTAGAGGATTGGCGCAAACGTTTCTTCTTTTACGACTTCTGGCATTTTTCCTTTTGGAACTTTTACGATTGTTGGCTCAACAAAATGTCCTGGGCGATCTGCCCATCGTTCGATGCCCTCAACGCCGCCACATAAAATTTCGCAACCTTCTGCTTTGGCTTGTTCAATTGAGGAACGCATATTGTTTACCGCGTCTTCATTAATGAGTGGCCCCATCAGTGTCCCGCTCTCAAGAGGGTCACCAATTGAAACTTGTGTGTATGCGCTTACTAATCCCTCGGTAATTTCATCGACAACTGACTCATGACAAAGAAGACGGCGAGTAGATGTACATCGTTGACCTGCTGTGCCAACTGCGCCAAAGAGTGTTCCGCGAATGACCATGTCAAGATCAGCATCTTCCATAATAATGATTGCGTTGTTTCCACCTAATTCAAGAAGAGAACGACCAAGACGACCGCCAACAACTTCGCCTACTCGCCTGCCCATTCGGCAAGAACCAGTCGCACTTATCAGTGGCAATCGTTTATCTGCAATCATTGGCTCGCCAATTTCTTCGACAGTACCAACGACTAAACCGAACACATCGCACGGGTCACCATTTTCAGGGACGAAAATATCTTGGTCTCGCATTACTTCATGTGCAACATTAATCATTGCGATTGCAGTTAGAGGCGTAATGTCACTTGGTTTCCAAATTGTTGTGTCTCCACAAACTGCTGCGAGCATTGAGTTCCAAGCCCAGACTGCAACAGGAAAGTTAAACGCAGAAATAATTCCGACGGTTCCCAGTGGTTGCCATTGCTCCATCATTGCATGCCGTGGTCGCTCTGAAGCAATGGTCAATCCGTAAAGTTGTCGAGAAAGACCGACAGCAAAATCTGAGATGTCGATGCACTCGACTACTTCGCCAATTCCTTCTGCGAGGATTTTGCCACTTTCCATTGTTACAAGTTCGCCGAGTTGTTGCTCGTATGCGCGGAATGCGTTACCAATCCTGCGAACGATTTCTCCGCGCTTTGGCGCTGGCAACATTCTCCATTCCTTAAAAACAGCTTGTGAACGGGTAACTTGCTCGTTGTACTCCGCCGTAGTTTGCCGTCGAACCGCGGCAATTGGTTCGCCAGTTGCTGGGTTATAAGAAATAATATGATCTTGGGTCGCTTCAGAAGGGTCACAAACGAGTGGATGGTTAATTAGGTTTGTAAGTGTTGTTGTCATGCCCGTATTCTAGCACACCAAGAGGTGGTATTATCTCCATATGCCACTAGACAGAAATGGAATTGCTAAGCGAGCCGCTCAAGAACTCAAAGACGGCTATTACGTCAATTTAGGGATTGGAATGCCTACCCTTGTTGCCAATTATGTCCCCGAGGGAATGACCGTTTGGCTTCAATCTGAAAATGGACTACTTGGAATGGGCGAATTCCCAACGGAAGACAAAGTAGATGCTGATTTAATTAATGCAGGTAAACAAACTGTAACTGCTGTTGCAGGTGCGAGTTTTTTCTCTTCTGCTGAGTCATTTGAAATGATTCGAGGCGGGCATATCAATCTCGCAATCCTAGGGGCGATGGAAATTTCTCAAAAAGGCGATATTGCAAACTGGATGATTCCAGGAAAAATGATTAAAGGTATGGGTGGTGCCATGGATCTTGTCGCTGGAGTGAACAAGGTTGTTGTAATTATGGACCACGTCACACGAAAAGGCGACCCGAAACTCATTCCAACTTGCACCCTACCACTCACCGGTTTGCAGTGCATTGACATGATTATTACTGATTTGTGCGTCATGGAAATGAACGAAGAGAAAAAAAGGTTTGAAATCACCGAACTAGCACCAGACGTCACAATCGATGAAGTTTTGGAAAAAACATCCGCAGAAGTGCTCGTTTCAGCAGCAATTAATTAACCCTCGGCTAATTAATTGTTGCACAATGCATAAAAATATGCCATCCTAGTTGCGGGAGTAATTCTAATTGAACGCTTTTTAATATAGCGGCGATGGTGTCGCTCTCAAATATTTGGTGCCTGCCTTCTTCATACGTCAGACCCAATGAAAGGTATATATGATTACTTCAATTCTATTTACTAGTTTACTACTTGCACCAATCCCATTCGATGTCATCGATCTTGGCTGTATTAGCAGTGGTGATTGTTTCGTCTCTGATTTAAATGAATCAGGACAAGTGGCGGGCATTGGAGATGCACCGAATGGTTTTGGGCTACACAGTTTTATATGGGATGGAAACAAACTCATTCACATCCACCCTTTGACATATCCAAACGGAGGATACTGCTGGGCATTTGGAATGAACGACTTTGGAAACATCGTTGGCTATTCATCTGCAAACAATGGACAATTCCATACATTCCTTTGGGATGGCAAACAGATGCTCGACTTAGGTTCGCCATCATGGGCAGCTATTAATTACAGCCAGGGACATGACATAAACAACAACGGTTGGATTGTCGGTTTTGCTGGTGCTGTACCAAACGACATTCGTGGCTACATCAAACACGACGCTGTCTGGGATGAAATCCCAACCTTTGGTGGTGTAGAAAGCAAAGCGTTCGCAATTAATGAGATTAATGATGTTGTTGGAGTTTCTCGAAACACAGACGGAATACTTCGGGCATTTGGAATCCCTTCTGGAAACATTTCTCAAATGACAGACCTTGGTGATTTAGGCGGCGGTGCTGCACAAGCAAGAGACGTAAATAATAATCGAACAATTGTTGGCTTTTCGACCATCAACGATGGCAATTGGCACGCGTTCAAATGGACACTAACGGATGGAATGATTGATTTGGGAACGCTAGGTGGAATTGAAAGCCGAGCCTATGCAATTAGCGACAATGGTGTAATCGTTGGAGAATCAGAAACGGCAACAGGTGAAACCCACGGGTTTATATGGATAGATGGCGAAATGTTTGATTTAAATAACTACATCGTGCCTGATATGTATATCAACATCGTAAGTGCAAAAGGAATTAACAGTAACGGCGAAGTAGCCGTCACCGTCGAACTCGTTGATGGAACTAAAAATTCTTACTTACTTACACCAATGAGTGAAACTATCCCAGAAGATATTAACGGTGATGGCACGGTGAACGTTCTTGACCTTCTTGCTGTTGTTGGTTCTTGGGGGCCTTGCAAAATTTGCCCTGAAGATATTAATGGCGACGGAATGGTGGACGTAACGGACTTGCTTGCAATAATTTCTGTTTGGTCAACTTAATACTACGAATAAAAAAAGCGCCGTGACTTTCATCACGGCGCTTTCCAGTTGGAAATACTTACTTATTAAAACTCGTCTGGACGAGGTTGCATTTGAGATTTCAGTCTTGCAAGAATTGATGAATGCATCTGGCTTACTCTTGATTCTGACAAGTCGAGCGTTGAACCGATTTCTTTCATTGTCATTTCTTCGTAATAATAAAGAACGACAATCATACGTTCGGCTCTAGTGAGACCTTTCGTTAATAAAAGTTGCAAGTCTCGTTTCTGAAGTTCGGTAACAGGATTTTCTTGGCGCTGGTCGCGAATGACATCTATCTCTTGTACTTCTTTAGATGAATCGCTGTCGTAAGCCTTTCGATTCAATGAGGTCATCATAATTGGTCGAGAATCACGATCAATTTTTTCGTACTCTGCGGTATCAACTTCAAGTTGTTCAATAATTTGTTCGTCAGTTGCTTTTAATCCAGTTGTCATTTCAATCGACTTTCTAGCACGTTCTACTTTTGAAGTTCGTGAACGAACGAGTCTCGGCACCCAGTCCATCGCTCTAAGTTCGTCATAAATTGCACCACGGATTCGCTGGCTGCAGTAGGTTTCAAATTTGTAACCCAATGTTAAATCGTATGCATCGATTGCTTGCATTAATCCAAACAACCCTGCTGAATACAAATCATCGACATCTACTTCGGACGGCAACTTTGTATGCACACGCTCTGCGGTATACCGCACTACTTGCAAATATTGTTCCATAATTACATTGCGGAACTCCACTGTCGGTTCACACTTATATGTAATCCAAACATCAAGTAGTTCCATCTCGCCGTTTGGTGTTTGGATAATTACATCAAGACCCTTGGGTTCCTTACCCTTGAGAGATTTTCTTGTAATCTTCTTCGCAGTTTTCGTTTTGTTATCTAATTCTGTTGCACATGGCATCGGTCTACTCCTTGACCCATTTACTAATTTGGCACGAACGTACGTACCATTTTCGTCATCCTGCCGATCCTTGGCAACGATGTTGTCAGGACTATAACACGGAAAGTAGGGTTTAGACAATGAAGTGTTGGGTTTGTTTGGCATCATTTTATTTTTCTGTCGAATACTCGACCACTACATAAAGTCGTTACGAACGACAATTTGTTCAACAAAACTCGAAATCAACACATTCTTTATTGCGACTAATTCGGCGCATGACAACGCCCATGGCACTAAAAAACTGCCGAATTGCACTCAACAATGCGCTTTTGCTGGTTTCTATTTAGAAATCGACCCCGCCATCCAATCGATGCAACTAATTTAATACCAACGAGTTATCGGCTGTTAGTGTCAAAAATTGATTGAACAATTTTTTCAGGCTTTGCCAAATCTATATGCGATGCAACATCTTGCCCATTTGTAACCCAACTCAAAGGTGAGCGCATTGTGCATAGCGTTGAGAACATTTCACCCATTGTTACCGCTTCATCAACTTTTGTCGTAATCACCCTGTTGTATCGAGTTACAGAAAATCGCTCCGTTGCTCTTTTTGTTGCTGTGAGAGACGTTGCTGACGACAAAACCAAATGAACTTCGGTTGGGTTTGCTGCCTCAAGTATGCTTGCAGTCTCTTCTATTCGATCTCTATCTGCTGCACTTCTACCCGCAGTATCGATTAACACAATATCCGAATCTCTGCACGAAGCGATTGACTCTTTCATTTGCAAAGCCGTTCCAGCGATAAGGAGCGGTGTGTCAAACAAGTCTGCGTACTGCTGCAATTGATCGACCGCTGCCACTCTGTACGTGTCAGCCGTAATCATCGTCACATTTCTCCCCTGCTGCAATCTGAATTTAGTTGCGAGCTTTGCAATGGTTGTCGTCTTGCCAACACCTGTTGGACCCACCAATGCGATGATAGTCGGCTTAGAAGCATCTCTGCTTGGCGGAGGGGCTGCACTTGGTAACCGTCGAACCATCTCTTCAATCACGATAGTTTTCAATGCTTCATATTCAATAGTCGATGGCACTCGCAGCGATTGCAGGATGTCCATTGCAAGCGACTCTTCTACTCGATTCAAAACTAACACTTTATACGCCTTTGCAAAGGTAGGAGAAAGCCTCCCTGCAGATTCATGCTCAAGCACTTCTCCAACTAGTGTTCTAATCTCTGCAATGCCAAGTTCTATACGATTTGTCGAACCGTCTTGTGGCTCACCTAACAAAACAGAGCTTGCGTACTGAATTGTTTTTTGTCTGTCTGTTTGTACTGCTTGCATATACTTATTCCTAATCAAGAATTATTCGTTGTGCTACTTGCTTTAACCGTTCCGATAATTTGCAACTCTACTTCTGGAACGATTTCATCTCTACTCAATACGACAATATCATCAAAACCGTTTACGACTTCTTTTCTAAACTTGCTTCTAGATTCGCTTGATGTAACAACAACGATTGGCAATCCTTCAGCGACTAACGGAAGCGCGGCATGATGCACAGCTGCAGGCAATCCTTCGCTCGCTGGGTGTTTATTTTCCAACGCTAATTCAATTTCTTGGGGCAACGAAACGCATCGGATAACCGGCTTGCCGTTGTTTCCCTGCGTGGAAACAGTTGCACAAATCTGTCGCCTTAACGCGCGACGCACTTGTTCAACTGAAACTTCCAGTGGCAATTCTGAATAATCCGCTGCAGTCTCTACTATTGTTGCGATGTCTTTTAATGGAACTTGCTCATCAAGCAATGCTTTCATAATGTGATGTAAACGCGAAACGGAAAGTTCGCCACCAATGACATCCGATACTAAACTCGGTGATTTTATTCGTAACTCTTCTATTAACACCGAAACGTCTTCTCGTGAGAGGAGTTCCGATGCATGTGCTTTTACTACGTGAGAAAGATGGGTCATGATTACAGTTACGGGATCCATCGCCTTTACAAACAAGTCCCCAAGGTCTTTCATGGCTTCTTCTGTTACCCAGACTGCCGAATACCCAAACACAGGTTCGCGCTCTCGAATGCCCTCAAGGTCGTCTGAGATGTCCTCGCCAGCAACAACCATATACCTATCCTTATATACAACTCCTTCAGCTACGACCCCACCCTTCAAGTACAAACGATAGGTATTCGCATTCAACGCCAAGTTATCTTTGATGCGAACTGATGGAATCACTATTCCTAAATCATGAACAATAGACCCTCGAAGATCGGACATTTTTTGCACTAGATTTTGAGAATTGTTTTGAGATGCAAGTGGCAACAACGCCATTCCGAGTTCTAATTCTAAAGTGGTATCAATACTAATTGGTTGTGATGACTGTTTTTCAGCTTGTGCAATTTCTTGTTCCGCTTCTGCTTGCGCCTCTTCTTCTTTTTGCTTGTATCCAGACCACGAAAGCAACGCTAATACAACTGCAAGAATTAAAAGTGGAACTGTAGGCAATGGAGTTAACGACATTGCCACTAGGAAGGCAGAAACTAAACCGATTGCCGCCGGTTGTGAAACAAGTTGTTTTGGAATTTCAATTCCAAGTGGTGTTCGATTACCCGCTCGAGCAACAATTAAACCTGCTGCAATTGCAATCAAGAACGAAGGGATTTGACTTACCAATCCATCACCAATAGTCAAACGAGTAAACAACTCGGCTGTTTCTACAATTGACCAGCCCTTCATCACAATACCGACAGCAAGGCCACCAACAATATTGATGATGATAATGACAAGCCCAGCAATCGCATCTCCACGGACGAATTTACTCGCACCATCCATCGCGCCGTAGAAGTCTGCTTCTCGCATAACTTCATCTCTTCGAGTCGTCGCTTCTCGTTCTTTTATTAACCCTGCAGAGAGGTCGGCATCTATTGCCATTTGCCTGCCTGGCATAGCATCCAATGTAAATCTTGCAGCAACTTCACTCATACGAGTTGCGCCTTTGGTAACCACTACAAATTGAACAACAACAAGTATTAAAAATATAATTCCGCCAACAACAATATTTGAACCAGCAACAAACGTTCCAAACGCTTCAATCACATGCCCAGCAATTGCATCGCCTTGTTCTGGGGTTGGCGTGTCCGCAGACAAAATAAGTCGCGTAGATGCCACATTTAAAACTAACCTGCCAAGCGTTGTTATTAAGAGAAGTGCGGGAAACACACTAAAATCCAATGGACTTTTCGTATACACCGTCGTGAGCAAGATGACTGCTGCGAGCGAGATGTTTGCAGCGAGAAAAATATCTAACAACGCAGGTGGCAACGGTATGACTAGAACAGCAACTAACCCCAAAAGAAACGTTGGCACTAAAAAGTGTTTACGTTTAATAATCTCATTGATGAGAGAATCGAATCGATTGTTTTCCGTACCCATTAAGTATCTCTCCTACTCGTAATTAGCAACGAGGCAATTTCACCATGAAGGGCAGGCGGAATGCCAAGCCCAATATCACTTGAATTAATTATTCTTGATGCAAGGGAATTGTCTTCGACAACATTCGCCGCATTTAATTTTTCTGAATACGAATGAAACTCATCACCTTGGAAAATATCAAGAACAACAGGCGAAGACATAGTCATAGCATTCCAACGCACTGCTACTGCAATTTTATTACCCACAACAATTAAAGAAGGAATCATTTGATTAACACATTTTTTTGCCAACCAAGATGTTTGCCTTCGTATATTGCCTGCATTTCCTGAGTTTTCTTTGTGCTCTTCAATTATTTCTTGTCGAGTCATTCGAAGATCGCACTTCCATATATACCTTTGCCATGCAAAATCAGTCATGCCAAGTACGAGCAATACAAAAAGTGCGGCGAATACTACTAAGACCGCGACAGAACCAAGTTCAGTAATTTGTTCAAGTATCGTTCCTTCTGTACTAACTTGCAACAACGTGCTTTTGTAATGCAACAGTACCAACAAAGATGCTCCACAAGCAAGGAACAATTTTGTCAATGAAAACAATAAACTCATTCGACCACGTGCACCAAATATTTTACTACCACCAGAAAATGCGACGCGAGACAGTTGCATGGTTACAACACTTGGCGAAAAAAGACCGCCTACTTGCAATACGCATGAAAAAACAGACGCAACAAACAGAACGATACAAGGTATTACCATGAGTTCAAGTAATGACCAGCCGGTGTTTTCTAAAAGTACTTTAGGAGCAACACTCGACCCTGACAAGTTTTCAATCAGTAGATCATTAATATAAAAGTAACACTTTGGAATCCAAACAATGATGACGCTAACAGCCACGATTAAAAAGAGAACCGTTGACAAATCATTCGAGCGCGCAACGTTCCCATCCTCTCTTGCCTTACGTAAACGTTTAACGGTTGGCTCTTGTGTTGCGTCACTTCGATCTCGATTCATTGAGCCACCCCCGTTGCCCACTCTGAAACCGAACCCACCATGTCCGGCATAAAAGTAGACATCATCGTGCCAATGATCCCAAGACCAGCGACCAACACCATCAAACCTACGAGAATTCTCAAGGGCAAACCCACGCTAAATATATTTAACTGTGGCATCGAGCGCGCTACCATTGCCAACGCAGCCGTTTGCAACATCAGGATTGCAACAAGAGGAAGCGCAACACGAAATCCGAATTCAAACAGAACATCCAACAACCCAGTCAGTGTTGTGATTATTGATTGACTTGCAAGAGAAGCCGCCGGAAGATGTGAAAAACTTCCGACTGTTGCTAGATATGTTTGTTCGATTCCACCTACAACTACAAAACCCACCAACGCGAACATCATGAAGCCTCTACCGAGTTCATCCGATTCTCCACCAGTTGCAGGATCGAGCATCGATGGTAACGCAATGCTCATTTGTTGTCCCATCATTGAACCACCCATTTGAACCGCAACGAGAGGCAATGCCATAAAGAAACCAATCGCTGCGCCGATTGCAAATTCACCAACAAGCACAACGCTCAACCCAACTAAACTCGCCTCTTGAATTGGCGCAATAGATGCCATCGTCCAAGCTGAAAATCCAAGTGTTACTACTATCGCACCACGTACAATTTTCGGAATTGCAGGCGAACCAAACACTGGCGCAATAATTGCGAGGCCAGCGATTCGAGCAATTACAGCTAGAAGAGGGAATAATGTTGTGTGCGTTAACTCACTCATGCTGCTGTTGAAAACATCTCCGTTGCAAAAGTAATTATTTCAGAAAGCATCCAACTCATAAAAAACAATAATGCGACGAGCATAGCCATTAATCGCGGGACTAAACTCAGTGTCTGCTCTTGAACTTGTGTCATCGCTTGGAGTAAACTTGTAATGAGACTGACAGCCAAACCAATCAATAAAATTGGCGCAGAGACAATGAGAACAAGCGTAAAGGCTGAACCCAATGCATCTACAAGTGTTGCATTCATGTCAACCACCCTATTCCGCTGTTGTATATCAACACCACTTGTTCAGATACTGAAACGCTTTGCAATAAGTTCCCCGCAACCAAAGCCCATCCATCCACTAAAACAAACATCAGTATTTTCAACGGCAATGAAATAAGCACGGGAGGCAACATCAACATTCCCATTGAAACGAGCAACCCAGATACTAATAAATCAATTACTAAAAATGGCAAGTACACCCTGAAACCAATTACAAATGCAATTTTGAGTTCACTTAAAACATACGCTGGCAATAGACTCAATGTATCAACATCTTCTCGAGTCAAATCTGCTGGGTTTGATGTATCTACTCCGCGGTAATTCAACATCATGTAAACAGTTGACCAATTATCTGCAGATTCAATTTGGGCAAACATAAATGATCGCAGTGGTGCGCGCGTTTTCTCCCATGCAACCTCGCTACTTGTGATGTCCCCATCAATCATTGGCTTTATTCCGTCCTCATACATTTGCTCAATTGTTGGACCCATTACAACAACAGATAGAAGCAAACTCAAACCTATTAGAATTTGCGTCGGAGGAATAATCGGCGACCCAAGTGCTTGGCGCAATAACGCAAGCACAACAATAAACCTTGTAAAACAAGTACATAGAACTAAAATGGATGGAACCAAAGCTAGAACTGTAAACAAAAGCAAAATATTCACTGTAGAGCCAAGTGATCCATCTCCTGCTGGCAACAGAGCTCCCGCTTGCTCAAGAGCGGCAATTGGATTTTCCGGCATACCGGTAGCACTCAGTAGCGTCGACCAATTAATCATTCGAGGGCGCCTCTTCGCTTTCTTCTATTTCGCAAAGCGATGTAAATGAGCCTTTCCCTTGGTGAAGGAGAACTTTTTTACCGCAGACTCTCACGAGAAGCAACGACTGCTTTGGTCCCAACACTTTTCGCTCAAGTATCTCAATCGATTTACCCTTGTCACCACGAACACCGACCTTTTTCGTAATACGACGGACTGACCACCGAATTATCAGAATGACAGCAAAAAGGATTAAAAGTGCTAAAAACACCCTCCAGAGGCCTGTATCCATCGAAAAAATGGCTGTTTCAGAACTTGGCAATGGCAATGGCGTTGATTCTGCTGCTCCGGAAGTACGCACCGATAGCGATGCAATTAGACAACTGAAACAATAAAACGCGGTGGTGCGCATTTTGGCCATCCTTGGCAACCTATCTTGAGCATCCTTGCTCATTTGCGAGCATCCACAATGGATGCAACCTTCTCCATTTATCGGCAACTTGGATTGCTCTGCGTGATTATCATGTACATATGTTGCGAATAACGATGATTCTTTTTGTCCTATTAATAGGCCAACTGGCACACGCCCAAGAAACCTATGTCTTAGATGAAAAAACTGACGAATGGGTGCTAACAAATGCACCAGAACCTGGAAGCCCTGAAGAGCAACTTGCGGTTGCTGCGAAGAACTTAGCCAAGGGAAAATACCAAGAGGCAATTCGACTTACAAACATCTGGATTGAACGCCATAAACGACACCTGCTGATTGGTGAAGCGCACATAATTCATGGGGATGCGCTGTTCGCTCAAAAGTATTTTTACGAATCGCTTTTTGATTATGAAATTGTCGCACGGGATTATTACGGGACGCAAGCTGCAATTGTTGCGAACGAACGAGAACTCGAAATAGCAACAATGTTTGCCCACGGAACTAGAAAAATTCTCTGGGGAATGCGAATCGCTAGCGCAACAGATGAAGCCGAAGAATTATTCATACGGATACAAGAACGGTTACCAAGAAGTTTACTCGCAGAAACCGCAGCGCTTGAACTAGCAGATCTTTATTATCGCTCAAAGAAAATGCAATTAGCAAACGACATGTATCTAATATTTGTCGAAAATTACCCTTCTTCTGAATATATCGAAAAAGCAAAAGCACGATTAATTTATACACGACTCGCAACATATCGAGGGCCGGCTTTCGATTCCGCCGGTCTAATTGATGCAAAAAGAGAACTACATCGACTTGAGATAACCGACAAGCGGTTAGCAAAAATCGTTGAATCCACTGCGCTAACAACGAGAATAGATGAATCACTCGGCCAAAAAATGCTACGAACTGCGCAGTGGTATTTAAAAGTCAACAATCCAATTGCAGCCGAATACACGGTAAGGCGCTTAGTAAAAAAATATTCGCAAACCGCTGCAACAATTGAAGCGCTTGAACACTTAGTCCCAGATTTCATGCCGAAACTTCCCCCAATTATTAGAAGTAATGTTGGCGAACTTTATGCAATCTATCAAGAACTATTACTTGGCAGAATCATCACCGCAGTCGACTTTGAGGAGGAAAAATGATTCGCCTTTCTTTAGTTTTTTCAACCATTTGGTTTACGCTTTTTAGTTGCGCGAGTAATCCAACAACTGGCTACTCGTCATCGTCTCTTTATGCAAAACAGTACAAAAGTGTAGCCATTCCTATTTTTCAAAACAACACCATGAATCGAAATTTAGAATTCATGCTCACGGATGCAGTCGTCAAAGAAGTTCAGACTAGAACGCCCTATCAAATTATTGGCGAACAATACGCTGATTCCATTCTTATCGGAACAATAAAAAGTGTTGATTTAAATGTTCTAAGTAACTCACGAACAACTAAATTAGTCAACGAAATGCTTATCAAAGTAGTAATTGATTTTGAATGGCAAAACCTACAAACTGGAAGACGAATCGTCGGTAGAGATAACTTTTCCAGCAGTGCCCTTTTTATCCCATCTCAGCCCTCATCTGAGCCGATAGAAATGGGACAATTCGCAGTTACACAACAGTTGGCTTCCGATATAGTCGATCAAATGCAAGCAACTTGGTAAAACAAATTTAATACTAAATAACTACAGGTTCAAAAATGGCAAACCCAACAGGCAATCAAAACAAACCAAATCCAAACCAAAGCCCGACACCAAAACCCAAGTTTTCTCGTGGAATTCTCAGTTGGATGCTTATCTGCTTCGTGCTCATTATGCTTTGGGGAGCAATTAATGGCACCGGTTCTGGCAAAGAAATTCCTACGTTTGATGACTTCCTCCTTCGTGCTCAATCGCATCAATTTGTAGATGACAATGTTACGATGGAGAACACAAAAATATTTGCAACAATTGCAGATGGAAAAAGCACTCCCATTGGAGCACCGGACATCGCTGCAGGTACCGAAGTCTTTTGCGAAATCGTAAGTGGCGAAAAAAGTTATTACTTAAAACAACTCAAGGAAGCGGAAATCAAAGTAACCGTCAACGAAGACAGTGGCTTATTCATGCACTTCCTCCTAAGTTGGGGACCGATGATTTTCATCTTGTTCTTGATTTTCTTCTTTATCTCACGGTCCGCTCGAGGTGGTGGTGCGGGAGGAATGATTGGAAACTTTGGCAAATCCAAACATAAACTTGCCGTCAAAGGCGAGAATAAAATTACGTTTAACGACGTTGCTGGGATTGTCGAAGCGAAAGCAGAAGTACATGAAATTATCCAGTTCCTAAAAAATCCTAAAAAGTTTTCTCGCCTAGGCGGACGCATACCGCGAGGCATTTTACTTGTTGGGCAACCTGGTTGCGGCAAAACATTACTAGCCAAAGCAATTGCTGGCGAGGCAGACGTCCCCTTCTTTACAATTTCTGGTTCAGATTTTGTTGAAATGTTTGTTGGAGTTGGCGCAAGTAGAGTTCGCGATTTATTTAAACAAGCAAAAGAGGCATCGCCTTGCATTATCTTCCTTGATGAAATTGACGCTGTTGGCCGAAAACGTGGAAGCGGATTCTCAAGCGGCGGCCATGATGAACGAGAACAAACACTCAACGCAATTCTTGTAGAAATGGATGGCTTTGAGTTAAGCGACCAAGTCATTGTAATGGCAGCTACTAACCGAGCAGATGTTCTCGACCCAGCGCTTACTCGACCAGGCAGATTCGACAGACAAGTACAAGTACCTTTGCCCGATGTTGAGGGCAGAAAAGCAATTCTTGGAGTACACGCCAAGAAAATCAAGCTCTCTCCTACAGTGGATTTAGCTCGAATTGCTCGTGGCACTCCGATGTTTAGTGGTGCAGACCTTGAAGCATTAATAAATGAAGCAGCAATTATTGCAACGCTCGCTGACAAAGATTGCGTTGAACAACTCGACCTTGATGAAGCCCGCGATAAAATTCGATGGGGACGCGCAAGCAAGAGTCGAAAGGTAGAAGAACTAGAACGAGTCGCAACTGCCTACCACGAAGCAGGACATACTGTTGTCCAACTTGTGTTACCGCATGCAGACCCCGTCCACAAAGTAACTATTATTCCACGAGGACAATCTGGTGGAGCAACATTTAGTTTGCCTGAAAAAGATCGCTACTTCTACAACCGGAAATTCTTAGAAGCATCCATGCGTGTTCTTTGTGGTGGTCGGATTGCTGAGCGTCGAAAAACCAATGACATCTCAAGTGGCGCTTCAATGGATATTCAAATGGCGACAAGTTATGCAAGACACATGATTTTGGACTGGGGAATGTCTGACCGACTTGGCTTCGTTATGTATTCGCCTGACCCTCAGCGTGAAGCGATTTTTGCTGACAAAGATTATTCCCCAGACACCGCGCGCATTATTGATGAAGAAATAAAACGACTAATTGATTCTGCGTACGCTGAAAGTGAACGAATTTTGGATGAACATTGGGAACAAGTTGTTGCCATCTCAGAGGCACTTCTTGAATACGAAACCCTGCAAGCAGATGAACTTGAAGCACTAATGCGTGGCGAAAAAATCACCAGGACATCCGTGGGTGATCTGCTCGACCAAGAAGCAAGTGCAACACCTGAAACTGAATCAGGCAAAAACGATTCGGAAGAAACTTCATCAGATGATGCTCTTCCATCGCCTGCATAAAGAACGCACGGTAGTTCGCCACCAGCTCACTTCAAACCGAGTTTTTCAGCCACGGTAGTAACTGATATGTCTTTTATTTCGACGGTTTTAATTTGGTTCGTATTCCCAGAACAGATTATTACTTGCCGTACATTCAATTGTAATACACCTGCAATTAATTCGCAAACTGCTTTATTTGCTTTCCCGCTTTCGGGTGCTGATTTCACACGCACTTTAAGGCGGTCTCCAATCATTCCTGAAATTTCATCTCTCGAAGCGTTCGGCACTACTTTTACAATTATTTTCACCCCGTTGCAAGTGCGTTCAATTGTTTTCACTTTGCATCACCGAATGTTTTTTTATTTCTTAAGTAATGATGATAATGTTGTGCAAACCGATGCGCTTCATCCCGAATTGCTTGTACAAGTTTTAGCCCCTCATTATTTCGACCAAGTTTAATTGGCTGGCAATCTCCAACCATATAAATCAATTCTTCCTTTTTAGCCAAACTAATTACAAGAGGTGGTTGTTTTTCCAGTTGCCCGAATGCTTCCATCGCTGCTGACAATTGACCCTTACCGCCATCGATGACGATTAAATCTGGATACATTTCTAATCCGTCTCCTGCATTTCTAAACCTTCTTGAAATAACTTCACGCATCGACATGTAATCGTCATTCTTTGCGGTTCTGATTTTGTATCTTCGGTACCCATCTTTATGTGGTCTGCCATCGACAAAACTAACTTTTGCTCCAACTGTTTCTCCACCTTGCAAATGTGCAATGTCGAAAGCTTCGACACATCGAATCGCTTGAGAAGCACCAAGTGCCTTTTGCAAGGCCCGAATTCCATCTGATGGATCTTGCGCAAACACCGTAACTTCCGACTGCCACTCGACATCGTTTGAAGCCCGATCATCTAATTTTTGCAATGCTTCAATCTGGTCTCTGATACTCCCTGCCTCTTCATATTCTTTATTTTTTGATGCTTCTTCCATTCGCACTCGCAACTCACGCAACATGACGCTGCGCTTCGAAGTTAAAAAACGTAAAAACCCTTCGATGTCCTCGCGATATGCTTCCTTACTAATTTTGTTTGCACAAGGAGCGGAACATCGGTTTATTGCGTGCAACAAACAAGGGCGAAAAAATGCATTTGATTTATCATCTTCGAGAATAGTCAACGGACAGGTGCGAAATTTAAACACCGATTGCAACATGTGGATGGACCTATTTAATGCGCCGGTGGATGTAAACGGTCCAAATAATTTTGCTCCCTTAAATTCTACATCTCCGGGTGAGCGTGTTACAAAAATACCAGGAAAATCATCCTTCATCGTAATTGCTAAATATGGATATGTTTTTCCGTCAAGTTGGAGGGTGTTGTACTTGGGGCGGTGATCTTTAATAAGTCGAGCTTCAAGCAACAGCGCTTCCCATTCTGTTTCACATTCGATGGTTTCAATATGATCAATATCTTTAAGCATCCCCTGCTTCCAAGGCCCTAAATCTGCTGAATCAAGAAAGTATGAACCTACTCGCTTTTGGAGTGAACTTGCTTTACCTATATACAATAGAAAATCATCCTTCATTCGCATTAAATATACACCTGGCACATCAGGTAAATTCTTTGCAAATATCGCAAGTTTTTTACGATTTTTCTGCTGTTTAGATGCAATGTTTTCACTGTTCATACGCTTTTCTATTCTAACAGCGGATATATGGACATATAACGTTGTTTTCTGTCCCTTTTCTGTCTACAATAGTAGTTCAGAGTACTTAAACAACGGCACGTCAGCCAACACACCTAATTTGGAGAAAATGACAATGAAACATTTAGTAACACTAACCCTAATCGCTGTTCTTGGATTTGCAGTTGTTGGCTGTAATAAATCAAAGAAAGTAAATGCATCCACTACAGCAGCGCAATGTGACTTTACAAACTGCGACAAAGCAAATTGCGATAAAGCAGCATGCGCTGCGAAAAAAGCAGATTGCCCACTCGCAGGTACACCACAGTGCCCAATTGCTGCTGCAAAAGCTGCTCAAGCTAAACCAGCTGCTGCAGGCGATGCTGCAAAAAGTTGTTGCTCAAGCAAAGCTAAACCAGCTGCTGCAGGTGCAAGTAACTCAGCAGATTGTAACCCAGCGGATTGTAACCCAGCAGATTGCGCAAGCATGAAAAAGGGTGCAATGAAGGGCTGCAACAAAATGGGCGGTAAAAAAGGCGCAATGCCAGCAGGTTGCCCAATGACCGGCGGTCAGTAAATCAACTAATTGATTATTAGAATAAGCCCTGCCATTTGGCGGGGCTTATTTTTTCACTATATTTCTAGGACAGTCCAAGAAACAGCCCAGACACAGTCCCAGAAGCACCTGCTAAAATGTACGAATGGCAACAACCATTCTTAGTACGATTTTACTGGGGATGTCCTATTGCGCGATGGCATTATTGAATCCATAAGCGACACCCCAATCGGCGAACTTGATTGCGATGTAATCGATTGCGAAGGTTGTATTATCTCGCCAGGATTGCTTGATATTCATGTGCATTTCAGAGAACCCAGCAATGGAAAACATGAAGAAACGACATCATCGGGAATCAAATCTGCCGTTGCAGGTGGATTTACAACTGTTTGCACCATGCCAAACACAACACCTGCAATCGATACGCCTGAATTAATCACAAATGCGAACGAAGAAGCTAATCGAAATGGTCTCTGCCAAGTCTTACCGACTGCGTGTGCGACCATCGGACGCAAAGGCGATGAAATCGCGCCTATCCAAGCGCTAGTCGAAGCAGGTGCCATTGCAATTACAGATGATGGAAATGTTGTCGAAAATGACGCCATGATGTCCGCTGTTTTAGAGCAATGTGCAAAATACAACGTTCCATTTATGCAACATTGTCAAGACCCAAAAACAACAGTTGGCGGCGTCATGAACGAAGGTGAAATACAACAAATTCTTGGTTATGGACCGTGGCCTCGAGGTGCTGAAGAATCAATCATTGAACGAGACATTGCGTTAAATGAATCCATCGGCGCTTCATGGCACGCTCAACATCTTTCTAGTGGCGGAAGTGTTGACCTGATTAGAAAAGCAAAAGCAAAAAACCAACCGATTAGTGGCGAGGCATCCCCGCATCATTTACTACTGACAGATGAAGCATGCCGAGACCTTGGCACGATGGCGAAAATGAATCCCCCGCTTCGTGAACTTCAAGATATCAATCAAATCAAAGAAGGCATTGCCGACGGCACAATTGAAATTCTAGCTACAGACCACGCTCCACACCCAATGCATACAAAAGATCAGCCATTTGCAAACGCTTCGTTTGGAATAGTAGGTCTCGACTGCGCGCTCGCCTTATACGCAAAAGCACTCATTGATGATGGCGTTCTCGATTGGTCTCAAATGCTCGCAATGATGACAAATAATCCCGCAGCGCTCATTAACCGTCCATCCCTAGGGACACTCACCGTTGGTGATCTTGCATCCATTACAGTCATCGACCCAAAACTCTCATGGACAATTCATGTAGATTCTTTTGCATCAACAGCCCGAAATTGCCCTTTTAATGGCTGGGAAGTAAAAGGGAAGGCAATTGCGACAATTTACGATGGTTATCTCGCACTTGAAGCACTCGGCGACCGCCTGAACCATTGCAATACTACATGAAATAGTATAAAATCCGCAATCCCGCTCTAATTAGAGCACCAACTATTGTGAGATGGGCTCACGGCTAGTTGTATTCTTCTTTCGTAATCAATCGCGATTACAAATCTGAAGCGCCCTTGTGCAAATGTTGCCCACGCATTTTGCCGGTGCCGCTGTAAAGGAAACGATTCATGTCTGAATCTAAAAACGATATCGTAAGCAACTTGCTCGAAGCAGGTATCCACTTCGGCCAACGCCGTTCAAGTTGGAACCCAAAAATGAAACCGTACATCTGGGGTGTTCGCAACGGCCTTCATATTATTGACATTCGTGAAACTGTCAAAGGCCTTCTTCGAGCTAAAAAATTTATTCAAGACACTGTTGCAAGTGGCAAAGATGTTGTCTTCGTTGGAACTAAACGACAAGCACAATCTGCAATTCAAAAGTATGCAAGCGAAGCTGGCATGCCTTGGGTTACTGAACGATGGCTTGGTGGCACACTTACAAACTTTGCAACCATTCGTTCACGCCTCAAACGACTTAACGAACTTGAAGATCTAGTTGAATCTGGAGCAATTGACTCTTACTCTAAGAAAATGACATCGCAACTCATGCGAGAAAAAGCGAAAATTACTCGTAACCTTGATGGTATTCGTAACATGAGCAAATTGCCAGGTTGCATGGTTGTCATCGATGCGAATAACGAAACAAACGCATTGCGAGAAGCAAAAGCACTTCGCATTCCAACTATCGGTCTTGTTGACACAGACGGCGACCCACAACTTGTTGACGTTCCTATCCCGGGCAACGATGACTCACTTCGCTCAATTGAAGTTGTCATTGCTGATTTAATGGAAGCAGTAAACGCTGGCCTTCAAGGTCGACGCGCAAAAGAAGTTGCTGCAGAAAAGAAAGATGAAGATGAAGCACGGGCAACAGCTGATCTAGAAGAAAAACGTCAACGATCAACACGAGCTACATTCAAAGCAGATGAATCAGCACCAACACCAGAAACAACTGGCTCAGCTGCAACTGCTATCGCTCAAGAAGATAATGAATCAGCGAACGACGCTGACAAATCATAACCACCGTAAAACTATCGGAGATATAACTATGAGTTTTACCGCTAAAGACGTGATGGGCCTCCGTCAAAAGACTGGCCTAGGCATGATGGATTGTAAAAAAGCACTCACCGAAACAAACGGTGATCCAGTAGCCGCTGAAGAGTGGTTACGAGAAACTAAAAAAGGCAAGATGGACACTCGTACAGAGCGTACAACTGGCGAAGGCCAAATCTGTGTTGCAACAAATGACCGCAGTGCTGTCATTGTTGAAGTGCGAACAGAAACTGACTTTACGGCACGAAACGAAAATTTCGTTGAAGCAGTTGAAAAAATTGCAGACCTAGCACTTACATCTAACGATGGTGCTGTTACTGCAAGCGATGCTATTACAAAATTGGTCGATGACCTTCGGATTACAACTGGCGAAAATACGAATTACGCACGGGGGTTTAAGTACTCTGATGGTAATTACGGTCAATATATTCACCACGATGGCAAGCGTGCTTGCCTTCTTCAATACGAAGGTGAACTTGACGACACAACTGTAAAAGGCATCTGTCAACACATCGTGTTCCATGACCCAATGGGTATTTCTGCTGACGATGTTCCTGCTGATAAGATTGAGCAAATCCGTGTTGACGCAATCCAAGAAGCAAAAGACACCGGCAAGAATGAAGAAATCGCGCAAAAAATGGCTGAAGGAAAAGTCCGAAAGCACTTGCAAGAAAATACACTACTTGCACAAAAATATGTACTCGATGAATCAAAAACAATTCAAGAGTTACTTGCAGACGGATCTTCAATTACTGCATTTACACGCTACACCCTGGGTGGCTAACTAAATACAAACAAATTAAAAAGACCTCGCTTTTAGCGAGGTCTTTTTAATTGAAGCCTGCTGGTTTGCCGCCTTTGCGAGGATCACTAGCCGGCTTAAGATATTCTGTATCGCTTTGAATAACTTGTACAACGCCGATGTTTGTTCGTGCTTTAATGGAATATCCAAAGTGCCTCAACGCATTTTCTAAAGCAATGTCTCGGTACTTATCTTCAACATAAACAACATCTGGCAACCACTGATGATGCACCCTACTTCGTGAAAGCGCTTCAGCCGGAGCATCGCCAAACCAAAGAATAGCCAGCAATACTTGCACGACGCTAGAAATAATCCGAGGTCCGCCTGAAGCGCCAAGAACTAGAATAGGCACTCCGTCCTTTTCAACTATTGTTGGGGACATGCTCGACAGCGGCCTCTTATTTGGCTCTGGCAAATTTTTATTCGACTGTCGTAAACCGTATGCATTTTCGCCACTTGGAGATGAAAAATCATCCATTTCATTATTCAACATAAAACCAAAAGGTTCGACAGTAACCATCGAACCAAACGACGTGTTAATTGTTTCTGTAACCGAGACTGTCATGCCATTTCCATCTATTACACAAATGTGGCTCGTTCCGTCATCCGCAGGTGGGGGTGAATGGGAACCATACTCATGACTCTTTTGTGTTTTTCCTAGAATAATTCTCGATGCTAATTCATCAAGATAGTTTGCATTGAGAAGTTGCTCAACAGGAACTTCAACAAATGCTGCATCAGCCATATGCTCTGCTCGATCTGCAAATGCATGCTTCATCGCTTCAATGAGTAACTGCGTAAATTCTGGCTTGCCTTCGTATTGTTTTGCATTAAGTCGGTCTAACAATCCTATCATTTGAGCAATCGCAACACCACCACTGCTTGGTGGTGGCATACACACGAGCACGTTTCCACTACCAATTGCAATTTGCAACGGAGTTTCCCATCGTGGTGTATATGTATCAAGGTCTTGCATCGAAATATGACCAGACGTTGCACTAACAATTGCTTCCGCAAGTTTGCCCTGATAAAAACCATCAGCACCATAATCCATAATTAATTTCAGAGCGTTATGTTGATTGCGCATATCCAGTTGTTGCCCAACCGCTACACTCGACTGTTTTATTCGTAACGATATAAATTCTGGATTAGACCCCAATGCGTTGTTTGCTAATCGCACTGCATTCACGTAAGCCGAATCTGCTTTGAACCCTTTCGATGCAAGATGTAACGCTGGCATCAAAACTTGTTCTCTTGTTAGAACTCCGAATCGTTCATGTGCAGCTAACAAGCCCGCTACAGTTCCAGGAATACCAACTGAAGTTGCGCCAAATCGACTGCTATTTTCTTGATAGAAATTTGGACCAACGCCATGAGGTGCTGATGGTTTTTATCAGGGCAAACTTGCGGAAGCAATTGTTAGTGCAACGTCTGGTCA
>JYMV01019587.1_pt1 | contig 21813 bp, 25 predicted proteins | sample 338911 | NCBI WGS metagenome assembly JYMV01 (sample SAMN03354496, study PRJNA234377) | hydrothermal vent metagenome | biome: Deep sea; feature: Hydrothermal plumes at the Eastern Lau Spreading Center, Western Pacific Ocean; material: Seawater | place: Tonga | collected 2009 | depth 2000 m m
CCACTGGACGAACCGCCAGTAAACATTCGCGTATCCCAGGGGTTCCTGGCGGGCGGCCAGGGTAGGTCAAAACTTGGGCCGCCAAATGCAAACTCGTGCGTAGCCAGTTTGCCCACCAGAAGTGCGCCAGATTGTTTGAGTTTGGTCGTGACCGTTGAATCTTCGGTCGCGATGTTTTCGGCGAAAATCTTAGAGTGAGCAGTTGTTGGCAGGCCAGCGGCATCAATGATGTCTTTAAGTCCGAATGGTACGCCGTGTAATGGACCCAACGTATCGCCGTCGGACACGGCTTTATCTGCCTTATGAGCTTCTGTTAATGCTGCCTCAGCGTTTAATGTAACTACCGTGTTAAGCGTCGGATCGAGTGTCTCGATTCGCGCCAATAGATTTTCCATGTTGTTAGCCGCTGACAGGCGCTGCTCGCGAATCGCAGCCGCTAGATCGAGTGCGCTGCGGAAGGCAGGATTCGTCATTGTTGATGAATCAAGTTGGATGTCTGTCTGGTGAAATAACAGACATGCGCGGGCTCCTGATGCAACGCAGTGGGTGATGGTTGATTCTCCACTAAAGCCTGGGTTGCCATTATTGCGGCCTCAAACTGGCTAGGCCCTAGTTCAAATAGACGTAGCAGTCCCAGTTGGTTCGCGAGTTTTCTCGCGTCGTCAGTGTGCCTCATGGTGCGGGTATCCGAGTGAGGTAAGGGTTTTACTTGAACAGTTTTCGGACCTTGGTGTATGGATTCTAGGTGTTGTGGATGGGTTTGGTGTATAAGTCCATATACCCCTAGTGTGGTGGGGGAAAGACAAGAAATTGACTCGATACTGAACTGGTGGGGTTGGTCAGTATTGGAGTGATTCACGAGCTTTAGGGAGGACAAGATAATGAGGACAAAGTTAAGCGTGGCTGAGTACGGATTTACAGGGTCATACAGGGCGGTTAATAAAATATCGAAGCCCAAGTTTGGCCTCGTGCTCGGCTTAACCATGATTATGGCTATGATGGCTGGTAGCGTTAGTGTGGCCAATAGTGCCGATAAGGTGGTCTGGAATTTTAATGTTTGGGGTGGTAAACGAGCCTTCACAAAGGGCATCGAAGTCATCAAGGACAAGCTTGAAGCAGCTGGGAATGGCAGTTTCAAACTGAGCATCAATTATGGCGATGCGCTCGGCCCGAAGAAGCAGAATCCGGAAAATATCAAGGTCGGTGCCTTTGAGGCAGGGCAGATTTGTGTCGGTTATTATCCCGGCAAATATCCGCTGCTTTCGGTGATGGAACTTCCTTTTCTGTTACCGCGGGATATAAAGGCCCGAGCGAAGGTGGAGATGGCTGTTCTTTCACACCCGGATATTGTGGCGGAACTAACCGATCGTTGGAATTCGAAGTTTTTCGGCCCCGCATTTTTGCCCGCGTACGAATTCATGGGTAATAAGCGCATTGAGACGGTTGCTGACATGAAGGGCGTGAAGATGCGTATTTCAGGTCTAAACGCGAAGGCCTTACAGGTTTTCGGTGCGGTTCCTACGATGGTAACAGCCACTGAGGGTTATAACGCTCTCCAGCGTGGGACTATCGATAGCTTTGGGTTTCCTTATACATATGCGTTCGGATCCTACAAACTCTACGAAGTGTCTAAGTATGTGACCGAAGGGCTGGCCATGAGTGGGTTTATGTGTTTGCAGACGGTCAACATCGACGCGTGGAACAAGACACCCGAGGCTGTGAGGAACGCGTTGCCCGCAGCTCAAGCTGCGGCAATTGCAGCGATGATCGATGCCTACGCGGCGGCAGATAAGAAATGGCGGCCCATCTTCAAAGAGAAATTAGACGTTGTTCAGGTTGATCCCAAAACGCGGGCTAAGTTAGCCGAGGGGGCGGGTAAGATCTGGATTGAATGGGTGAAGAAACACGAGGATAAAGGCCGCCCCGCGAGCAAAGTCCTGAAGTTCGTCCAAGAGCAAGTTAAAAAGGCGAGCGGGGGCTGACAGCACGATCTTTATGGGTAATCTCAGCTAGGTAGGTCGTTCCACATTGCAGGAACTCCTGCTCATATTCTGCATTGTACTTGCGGTCGGGACTGTAGTCACAGTCCTGGCCGTCAAGGCAGCTGCTCTATTGTTCTTGATTGAGCGTTATCTGACGTATGCGTCAGCGGCGGTAATTATTGGCGTGATGTGTTTCGTCGGCACAGAAGTCTTCATGCGATATGTCCTGAACTCCCCAATTCCCGGTCATCTGGAAGGCTCTGAGTTATTGGTATGTATCATAGTGTTTTTCGCCGTTTCTTATACGCAAGCGCTTAGGGGGCATGTGGGGATGACCATTCTTATTGATTCGCTTCCCCCCAAAGCCAAAAACACGCTAGAGGTTATTACGTTGTTACTTTCCGTGGGTACGTGCGCGATCCTTAGTTATTTTAGTTTCAAGTACGCCTATAACTGTTGGCTCATCGGTGATGTCACAATGACACCCCCGTATTTCCCTACGTGGCCATCTGCTTTGGCTATACCCGTGGGATACATGCTTCTTTCGATTCGGATGTATCTTCAGGGGCTACATTTGCTTATGCCGGATTACTATCCGGAAAACGACGTTGTGGATGAATCTGTTCTTTTCAAAGAAGAAATAGCGCATTGAGTTATTTCTCACACTGGTAACTGATTAGTGGATCCTATCGCTCTTGGTTTGGTTGGGCTGGTGGCGTTAACTGTTATGCTTTTTTCGGGCATGCGAATAGCCTTCGCAACAGCTATTTGTGGGTTTGTTGGTTTGTGGGCTTTGCGCGGCTATGTGCCTGCCGCCAGTCTTGCTTCGACAATACCTCACGGTCATTTAACCAGTTATTCGCTGTTGGTGCTTCCATTGTTCATCATGATGGGGTTTTTTGCATTCTTCGCTGGTATTACACGTGACTTGTACTGGGCCGCGCGGCAGTGGTTTGGCCACCTGCCTGGAGGACTTGCGATCGCTACTGTATTCGGTTCAGCTGGTTTTGCTGCGGCCTGCGGGGCATCGACTGCTTCAGCTGCCGTAATGGGCAAGATAGCATTACCAGAGCTGAAGAAGTTTGGGTATGACGACAAGGTTGCGACCGGCGCTGTCGCCGCTGGTGGGACGTTGGCTACGATGATCCCGCCATCGGTTCTTATGGTTATTTATGGGTTTATTGCGGAAGAGTCCATTGGGGCACTGCTTTTAGCCGGGATTATCCCGGGCCTCATGGAGGCCGTTAGTTACGGGCTGATGCTTTGGATTCGTTTCAAAATAAATCCGAAATTAGGCCCTTCGATAAAAGGCATTACCTGGTCTCAACGGATTAGTTCTTTGAAGGGTGTTTGGGGGATGATTGTCTTGATTGTTCTGGTGATGGGTAGCATATACACAGGTTTGGCTACTCCGACAGAGTCTGCTGCGGTGGGGGCGATCGGTGCTTTCTTAATGGCTTTGCCTAGACTGAACTGGAGATCCTTCAAGGATACGATGCTGGAAACCGCCAAGACGACGGGGATGATATTCGCGATCATTGCGGGCGTTCTCATTTTTGTGCATTTCCTGGGTTTTACCGGTATGCCAGGAATTATCGCTGAAACCATTCTCACTTTAGACATGTCTCCGGTGCTGGTATTGATTTGCATTTTATTGCTTTATCTTTTCTTGGGCATGTTCTTGGACGGTATCGGCATGCTTTTGCTGACCGTGCCGCTGGTATTACCAACCATACACAATCTTCATGAGACAACGGGAAACGAGTTATTTAACCCCATCGTCTTCGGTGTACTGGTGATCAGGATGATTGAGATTGGACTAATCACACCACCAGTGGGTCTAAACGTCTACGTGCTAAAAGGTGTGGCACCTAAAGTGAAAATGGGGGACATTTTCAAAGGATGTGGTTGGTTTGTTGTAGTCGATTTGATCAATGTCGCCATTTTAGTAAGTTTTCCGGCGATCATTTTGCTTATACCAAATGCGATGATTAGATAATTCCTTACCCGATATCCGCGCCCGTGGGATGCACGACGATGGCATGGCCGGTTCTCTCGTCGACAGGTTTGGGTTGAGTTGTGGTGTGGTTTGGTTTGGTTTGGTTTGGTTTGGTTTGGCATTATTGTGGTCAAGATGGCAGAAATCTGTCTAGTGACACCGCCGATCGGATTAAATTGTTTTGTGGTGAACGGGGTCCGACCTGATATTCCGTTGAATGACGTCTTTCGAGGTATCGGACCGTTTTTTGTCGCTGATGTTGCAACGGTGGGCTTGTTCATTGCTGTTCCTGAGATTGTCACCTTCCTGCCCAGACTGATGTTGCAGAATTTGTAGGAACCGTTGTTTGCTGCGGGCAGGTCTCCTGTTAATTAAGCCGCTTACCTTGGAGAATAACGCGGACTATCGACGATAGTGATATGTGCCGGGCGCTAAGCGCTGCAATTTAGTTTCCCCAATGATCTGGCTTGTTTTTTTTGCGCATTGCGATTGCTTATGCACGGACCTCGGTCGAACAGTTGGAAATTTAGCCGGGTTTTGCAAAGTGAATAGCGATGCATTCAGGTACCGGGATCACGGCCCGTTCATACATGTCCATGACGACGCTGATGGCCTTGCCGCTGACAGCGGGTTCTTCATTGGGTTTTAGGATTTTGTGTGACAGTACGATGCTTTTGGTGCCCATTCGCTCTGGCGTGGTGGTGACCCGCAGTTTCTCACCAATAAAACATTCACTGTGATAGTCATAGTTGACGTTAACGATAACCGTGCCATAGCGATTGGGGTCGTCCCTGTAGAGTCCGCAGGCGTGGTACCAGTCGTCGCGCGCTTGTTCGAGCATTCGTACTGCCGCGACGTGGTTGAGGTGCCCCAGTTCATCGGTGTGCTCGTCTTGAACGACGAACGTCATCTCAGTGTGCATGGAATACCAGGAACGTTCAGTGATTTTTACAGATAATGATATATCGCGTGGAAACTCTCTGCACGGTGTCCTCGCTGTGGGCAGGTTGTTCGAGTGTGCTTGTCTTGATTGGCTAACCTTTGCGTTCCCGTACGTTGCCTTGAAAAAAGGCATAAAGGCCTGCACCCAGAATCAAGGCAACTCCCAACCAGGACCAGTTATCGGGCCAGTCACCGAAGAATAGAATGCTCCAAGCCATGGCCGAGGGGAGTGCCGCGTATTCAAAGGGGGCGACCAGGCTGGCTTCTGTGATGCGATACCCCTGACTGATTAGGTAGGCGCCAATTCCGCTGAGCGTGCCAACGCCTGCAAGCAGGATGAGATCCCGGTCGTTCGGCCACACCCATGCTCTTAAAAGGAAATTCAAGGTGGGGTTGTCATCAACCGCAAAGCGGCCGTCCCCAACCAGTAGGCCTATTAGTGCACTGACGACGATGAACATCAACTGTACGTAAAAGGCCATTGTTGAGGCGCTTTCCGTACTGCCGATGTGCCGCGACATAATCTGAAACAATGCGTAACAGGAGGCCGCAAGTAACGGTAAAAACATCATGGGGTTGAAGACGCTGGTGCCGGGACGAATCATCAAGGTGGTGCCCAGCAGACCGACTCCAACCGCGATCCACCGGCGTTTGTTCACTTTTTCGTGCAGAAAAACTGCGGCGAGTACGGTAATCAATAGGGGCGCAACAAAAATTATTGCTGTCGTTTCTCCCAATGGAAGACTGGCTAAGCCTGCAAAAAAGAACAGATTAGCAAATACAATCGTGATGCCCCGAAGTGCATGCAGGCCTAACCGATGCGTGTACAGCCTGCGAAGCCCGCCTTCCAGAGGCACAAATACCACTAAGATGAATATAAGAGCTATGGTTCCTCGGACAAAAATGATTTGATGCAGTGGGTAGCCATCGCTTAGAAACTTGATCGCCGTGTCCTGAGTCGTAAAGCAGGACACTCCGCCGATCACGCAAAGAATTCCGGTGAGGCGAGGGCGTGACCGTAAGTGCTGGAGTATTGGCTGTAAGGACAGCATAGGAATTACATTGTTGGAAAGCGGTGATATTCACCGGGCTTTTGGGTTGTGGTGGCGCGCTCTTATACGCCGAATGAGTGGTTAACGGAAGTCCAGTGTGTTGTGGCCTGGCTGAGGGTTACCAACGGATTTGTTATGCTCATGGCGATATGAAACCAAACCGAAGGAGTACGTAATGGCCAAGGGCTATTGGATTGCCAGGGTTGATGTCAGTGACGTTGAGGCTTACCAGGCGTATGTCCGCGCTAACGCAGCCCCTCTTGGCCGTTATGGTGCACGTTTCCTGGTACGCGGCGGTGACCATGTCGTGGTCGAGGGCTCGGGACGACAACGCAACGTCGTGCTGGAGTTTGCGTCTTACCAGGAAGCGGTGGATTGTTATCATTCTCCGGAATACCAGGATGCCAAGGCCTTAAGAGAGGGCATTTCGAAAGGGGACCTTGTCATTATCGAAGGCTATGACATTCCCTAGACCATCGCTGTCGTGTCGATCGAACATCAGTGCTAAGAGGCTGCAGAAGCCGGTGGCGAGTGACACGAAACAGCAGCGCTACTAGGGATGGTTGTGGTTAGCTACCGGCAAAGGGAAATTGGGCTAAGTAGGGTAGGTAGTGTGTTTCAACGTCGATGTTGAGGCTGGCAAGCAGGTGGACAACACCCACATAAAATGAAGCGATCATCACGAGTTCAATGACCTCCTGATTTGACAGCACGGTTGCGAGTGAGGCGAGGGTGTTTTCTTGGATGGCGCCCTGCTTAACCATTTCCCGGGCAGCGGTGATTACCAGTCGGTCCAGTTCCCCCAGATTGCTGTCCTCGCCCTGCGTTTCTGCCATTAGCGCATTGATATCTTCGTCGGAAACACCGAAGTCATGACCGATTTGGATGTGATGACTGAATTCATAATCACTGCCGCTGCAATAGCCAATTTGCAGGATAAGCAGCTCCCTTAAGCGGGCGTCCAAAGCGCAGTGATAACGTATCCAGGTACTCAGGTGAGTAAATGCCCGCGCGCCGGCGGGACTGTGGGCGAGGAGTCGATGAAGGTTGATGTCACGAGCCAGAAGATCACGATCTTCCTCGGCAAGATCGGATACGCTCAGATAAGGCAGTCGAGCCATTGCACTGACACTCGGTGGTTGTTGGCGTTCTCTAACTGTAGCGCATGCAAAACCCTGCGGTAGAAATCATCAGGGTGGTACGCTCTTCTCATGAGGAACTCAGACACTGTATGGGTATTTGGTTACGGTTCACTCATGTGGCGCCCGGACTTCAAGTATTTGAATTTCGGGCAGGCGAGCATTAACGGTTGGAGTCGTCGATTTTGGCAGGGTTCGACGGATCATCGTGGTGTGCCCGGTGCTCCGGGTCGAGTGGTAACCCTGGTCGAAACTCCTGATGCATGCTGTGGGGGTATGGCGTATGAGATCGACCGAAAAGTGGCGGTAGAGGCCTTTGGCGAGCTCGACCGTCGCGAAATACAGGGATACCAGCGACAGACAGTACAGATACAAATGAGTAATAGGGCAATTAATGAGGGTCTGGTGTATATCGCGATGAAAAATAATCCACATTATCTCGGTGACTGTGGTCTACCTGATATTGCCGTTCAAATCGCGCAGGCAGCAGGCCCAAGTGGGAGCAACTGGGACTACGTAAGGCGTTTAGGGGAAGCACTTCGTGATCTGGATATAGTGGACAAGCACGTTTTCGAGGTGGAGGTGCAGGTGGCGCGATTGGTCCGCGGCCGATACTCTGAGCACCACTAACGCGGGCTGTTCGATGGGGGCCCTAATCGTTGGGCGGAGTTCCAGTATTTTTCTGTTTCTATGTTTTTTTGCGGTGACAGGCTGGCGTATCATCGAGGTGTAGAAGTGAAGCGGTGATCTGGGTGGCAAATGGAGGTGAAGCGGTTTGGCAGAACTCTTTCGTGATCGGTTGCTACAGCAGAATATGACCCCACTGTGGGACGTATTTAAGGATCTGGTGTCTAAGGAGCCTAACAGCGGTTGCGAGGCGACACTATGGCGCTATTGCGACGCTCGGCCAGCTGTGCTTGAGGCAGGTGAGGTTATCAGTGCGAGTGATGCAGAACGTCGCGTGCTTATCCTGGAGAATCCAGGTCTAAAGGGGCAGTCACGGACCACCACCTCGCTTTATGCTGGATTGCAATTAGTGCTTCCTGGTGAGAGTGCGCCCGCACACCGTCATTCCCAGTCTGCGCTTCGCCTGGTGATTGAAGGGGACGGTGGCTATACGACGGTTAATGGAGAAAGGGTACCGATGGCGCCGGGAGACTTCATTATTACCCCCGCCGGGTGTTGGCATGACCACGGGAACGATGGGGGTGAGCCAGTGGTTTGGTTGGATGGCCTCGATATTCCGATGATTGGATTGCTTGATGCCAGTTTTGTTGAACACCACCCGAATCACGTCCAGTCGGTTACTCGCCCGTCTGGGGATGCGTTAGCGAGATATGGGTCGGGCCTTCTACCGGTTAACTACGACGCATCGGTCAGTAGCTCTCCGTTGTTTCATTATCCCTATGCTCGGACGATAGACGCGCTTAAACGATTGCGTCAGTCCGGTGAAGTTGATCCGTGTCATGGTCTAAAGTTTGTTTTTGTGAATCCCGCAACCGGTGGTCCGGTGATTCCAGGCATCGAAGCCTTTGTGCAAGGACTGCAAGCTGATACGACGACCGAGGCTTATCGTGCTACCGATGCCACTGTTTTTTCGGTGATCAGCGGCGATGGGCGAATGCACTTAGACGATCGAGTCTTTGAGTGGTCTGAACATGATACGTTTGTGGTGCCGAGTTGGTGTCGTTACCAACTGGAGTCGCATAACGAGGGCGTGCTGTTTGGTTTTTCAGATCGTCCGCTACAACGTTACCTTGGTGTCCTGAGGGAAGAACGGGGCTAAGGTCTTGGTCATTAGCAAAGGCTGAGATTCGGCGATTGTTGCTATGACGCCGCATCGATGCGCTCGCTCCACCGCTTAAGTTGCTCGTTGGACAGAGGCCCCAGGTGCCGGTAAATAATCTGGCCTTGCGGTGTAACTAAGAAAGTCGTGGGTAGTCCCTTCAGTGGCTCAAACGGCACGAGCGGCTCGCTACCAATCCTGAGTACTGGGTAATTGATTTTGAGTTCATCGATGTAGCGCTGTATCTCTTTTGGCTCGGTTTGTTCAAAGTTGATTCCGAGCACCTGGGCGCGGGGGTGATGTTCGTTTTGAAAGCGGATAAGTTCGGGAATTTCCTTCATACATGGACCGCACCAGGTGGCCCAAAAGTTAACGACGACCCATCGACCGCGGTAATTCGATAAAACATACTCTTGCCCAGAGAGGTCTGCCAGTTTGAAGTCGACGAATTCACTGCGACCGGCGCTTGGGTAAGAAAAAAGGCACCCGCACAGGCAAACAGTGATAACAATCCAGCGTGGTATCTTGAGAAACATTCGGCACGAACTCTAGCAGGCATCTATCAGAAATATGCGGAAAAGATTCGCTTCGCAGTATGTCCCATGGCAGAGCAACTCATCTACGCCAAGGCCTTGCGCAGCCTCGAATGGAGATCTAGTATCGAAAGTGGTATGGATTGGACTGTGCAGTATCAACGTTGGACCCGCGTGTGTGGGTTAATGCTCATTGTGGGGGCAGCGCTAGCTGCTGGACCGCCAGAAGGGGCCGAGCCGGAGGTGTGGTGTGAAGAAAATCCTGAGGCGTGTCAATCGTGGTGCGATGATCATCCAGCAGATGAGGTTTGCGATGAGCCGGATTGTTGAAAGGGTGTGCCAGGGATTAACTAATTAATTGCAGGTGGAGCATTGGGGTAACGCCGCTGTACAAGAGTCCAACACGATGCCATTTTCTCGCTGTTTAATAATCAAATTCTCTTCAAGGAGTGGCGAATGAAAACACTGAAAGTCTTAAGTGCGGCCGCGGTTGCGCTCACTGTTACCCTGCCAGTTGCCAGCCAAGCGGGTAAACCCGTCAATATTGCGCCAGGCCAAATGTCAGTCAGCGTGAAACACAATGGCGCAACGATCGAGATTTCGCGTAATCAGGATAACAAGAATACCGTCAATCCGGCGTTTGCGAAGACCTCGAGACCCTGCCCACCTTTCTGTATTCAACCATCGACTCTGGCCCCAGGCGTAGAAACAATCGCTGAGCGCGAGGTAATGGATTATGCGGCCCGAATGAGTGCAGGCGATAATTCCATCGTGCTCGTTGATTCTCGAACACCCAACTGGGTTGAACGAGGGTCCATTGCCAGTGCGATTAATGTGCCCTGGACTCAGCTGAACCCGGCAAAAGGGGCTAGCCCCATTGAAATAGCCGAAATCCTCCAAAGCGTCTTCAATGTCAAGGAAAGTGAAGGTCTGTTTGATTTCAGTGATGCTAAGACAGCAGTTATGTTCTGTAACGGTATGTGGTGCGGGCAGTCACCGAATAACATTAAGAATTTACTGAAGGTGGGCTATCCGGCTCATAAGATCAAATGGTATCGCGGCGGAATGCAGGATTGGGAAATTCTCGGTTTGTCTACAGTCAAGCCATAAATCGACCCAGCCGCAGTGTTTTAAGGAAATGAAATAGGGCGGGGTTTACTCCGCCCTTATTTTAATGCCCGTCATTAAAGTACCTACCTGGGTCAGGTGCGGGCGTGTCGAGGAGGATCTGGTGTCGCTTTATCCAACCCCTGAAGTTGTTCATGCAGAGCACTGGCTGAGTGTGCCCTCCGGGCTGAGGAAAGCCGATTCGATACCTCGGTGGAGCCATGCAAACAAAGGAGGCCAGGCCCTAGAGTGTTTTCTCGAGGGTCCGGTCTTCGATGACACGGGACACCTGTGGTTAACCGACATTCCCTATGGACGTATCTTCAGGGTGACACCAGATGGCGTGTGGGAAGTGATGGTGGAATATGACGGTTGGCCCAACGGGCTCGCTGTGCACCCAGATGGGCGTATATACATTGCCGACTATCGGCAAGGCATTTTGGTGCTCGACACTGAAACACTGGTTATGTGTCCGGTAGTTGAGGGGCGTCACAGCGAACATTTCAGGGGGTGCAACGACCTCATAGTTAACAAGGCGGGAACACATCTTTACTTTACTGATCAAGGTCAGTCAGGAATGCACATGCCAAACGGTCGTGTGTATCGGTACGGACTCCTGGATGGGAGATTGGATCTGCTGATTGAAACGGGGCCCAGTCCCAATGGATTGATGTTGAATGAAAGTGAATCGGTTCTGTATGTTGCAATGACAAGGGCCAATGCAATATGGCGTTTACCACTAATGAACGACGGTACAGTCTCTAAAGCGGGAGTGTTTATACAACTCTCAGGTGGCCTGGGTGGCCCGGATGGAATGGAGCGCGGGCTTGATGACACGGTTCACGTAGCGCATGTGGGGAATGGGTGCGTCTGGTCTTTTGATCGTTCGGGGATACCCACCCATCGAGTCATGTGTGGGGGTGAGCACGTGACCAATCTAACGTTTTCCCCGCAAGGTCGCATGGTGATTACTGAGAGCGGGTCTGGAGATGTTTATCGATATTAACCCGCAGCTACTGTGGTTAGTGTCGGATCTAGACGTGTTATGTTTTGGAAAACTGCGAATAGGACATTGCGCGACGATGTCTTGGTGTAACGATTTCCTCAACGGAGCATCACAACAATGCACCTAATACGTTATATGAATTAACTGTCGGAGAAACGATGGATATTTTTAAGAATGAGGACGCCGCCGACATTTTGGTGGCCAAGCTCAAGGAGTCGGGGGTCAAGTACGGGCTTGCGAGTTTCGTGGATCTTCACGGGATTCCAAAAGCTAAAGCTGTGCCGATAGCGCATTTGCACCAAATGTTAGGTGGTTCGGAGATGTTTACCGGAGCTGCGTTGGATGGGGTGCCGCAGGGCGACAGCCTCTGGCCTGATCTTGCCGTGGAATCGAGAGGTGGCCTGGTTTGCCAGCGATCTTTATCTTAACGGCACTCCGTTTGAGGCCTGCAGCCGAAATATATTGAGACGGGCATTGAAAGAAGCAGCCGATATGGGGTTTCGTTTTAATCTGGGGATCGAGACGGAGTTTTTTATTTTTCGACGCACATCTGATGGTGGTTTTCATCCAATGAGTGAGCGAGATACGCTTGATAAGTCTGCGTATGATGTTAGGACGCTTCTGGATTATTACCCCATTATTGATGAAATTGTGTCTGCGATGAATGAGCTTGGATGGGATGTTTATTCATTCGACCATGAAGATGGAACCGGTCAATTCGAGACAGATTTTGCATTTACTGATGCATTAGAAATGGCTGATCGCTTTACGTTTTTTCGATATATGGTCCATGAAATTGCCAGGAAACACGACGCGGTTGTCTGTTTCATGCCTAAACCTATGAGCGATCGAACGGGTAGTGCGGCGCATTTCAATATGTCTTTCGCTGACCCTGTGACTGGCGTCAATCTATTTGAGGCACCGAATGATCCGCGCGGGTGCGGTCTTTCGACCTTAGGTTATCAGTTTATCGCCGGTGGGCTGCGACATGCGAAAGCCATCTGTGCGGTGGCGGCACCTCTGGTCAACAGTTACAAACGCCTTGTGATCCAAGGCAGCATGTCAGGGTTTACATGGGCACCGATATATATCTGTTACGGAGGCAACAATCGGACTAACATGTTTCGCATTCCCTCGCAGGGAAACCGAGTTGAGTGTCGCGCGCCCGATATTTCCTGCAATGTTTATTTAGCTGCGGCAATGATGTTGCGAGCTGGCTTGGAGGGTATACGCGAAGAACTTGATCCGGGCGAACCGCACTTTGAGAATATGTATGAACGCTCGCCAGAAGAGCTTAGGGAATTAAATATTGATGTCCTTCCCAGAACATTACTAGAGGCCGTTGAGGAGTTCTCTGCGGACCCGCTTAGCCGAAAGGTCTTCGGGCAGTCGATGTACGATGCTTTTGTTGACTTTAAGCGCGGGGAATGGAACGAATACCATAATCACGTCTCTGACTGGGAACGAGAACGTTATGGAACCATGTTTTAACTGTAACTGTAACGGTAAGCGAGAGACGTGGAGACTTTTCGCCCGATGAGAGAAAGCGCGAACGCGCAAGCTTTTGCGAGAATTAGCGGCGCTGAGCCGGTCGTCGTCGACGTGCAACCCGCAATTGATGTTGTTCCGGGAATGTCACCCCATATCATACTGACTTCCGGTGCGCCGATGCCCTGGGAGCGGTACTACGGCGGACAACGAGCTGCTGTTTTGGGAGCTGCACAGTATGAAGGTTTGGCTGTGGATGCCTCGGATGCTGAAGATAAAATTCGCACTGGTGAGATTATCATTGCCGGCTGCCACGATTATGGTTGTGTAGGCTCGCTGGCTGGTATTTATACGGCATCGATGCCTGTGTTTGTTGTGGATAATCCGGTTTCTGGTAATCGAAGCTTTTGCAATTTGTTCGAAGGTAAATCACCTTTTCGGCTGAATTATGGTGTCTACAATCAGCAAGTTAGAGAGAATCTGATTCACCTGCAGAATGATATTGCACCCGCATTGGGTCGCGTAATCAGAGAGTCTGGGGGTGTCGCGCTAAGTCCGATTATCAAGCGTGCTTTGCATATGGGGGATGAATTACATAGTCGGAATACGGCGGCCACGCTTTTGTTTAATCAAACGATTTTTCCTGCCCTGATGCAAGAAACGAGGAAGGCAGAGGATTCAGCGAGTGTTCTTTATGAGTACCTAAGCGGGGGCGATTACTTCTTTCTGCGTCTGTCCATGGCCGCCTCGAAAGCGGCAAGTGATTCCGCTCACGGAATAGAGGGATCAAGCATGGTGACAGCGATGGCATTTAACTGCCACGATTTCTCCATCCGAGTCAGTGGAATGGGTGATGAGTGGTTTTCTGCCCAATTGCCGCCCGTTGCAGCGAAGCTTTTTCCTGATCACGATGACAGTGAGATTGAGTTTATGGGAGGTGAAAGCACTATCAACGAAACAGCCGGTTTGGGCGGATTTGCCCAGGCAGCGGCTTTTCCTTTGCAGGAATATCAGGGTGGAAGCGTCGATAAAATGATTCAGATGAATCTCGCCATGTATCAGATCACACTAGGGGAACATCCAGAGTATCGAATACCCTATTTGTCCTATCGTGGGACACCCACTGGCATTGATATTTTCCGCGTGGTTGAAAGCGGCCAGACACCGGTGATGGATATTGGCGTGGCTGGCAAAAATGGCGGTCAAATCGGGGCAGGGATATTGACGGCACCGCTGGAATGTTTCCAAAACGCTGCGACGGCCTATCGGCACAGATACTTATCGTAGTTTCAGGCCTCGGTAGGAGTCAGTACTCGATCTAACACCCAGTTTGCTATCCAGTGGACCCCGGGCTCATAGCTCGACAAGCGTCCTGGGCGGCTCATCGTTGAAGTAAGGCCTTTCTGCTGTCGTTCTGAGATCGCGTTGTCTTCGGATAACGCTTTATCCCAACGTCGATAATATTTGTTGACCTCGAATTCAAAATCCGGGCGTTGAATGGTCGACTCGGGAAAGCATGAACCGATGACGACAGTTGTTCGATCTACTGCATGTGGTAGCAACTGCAGCCACCACATGCAGTCTTGGTGTGTCGCAAAAAACGTACCCGGGTAGATTACGGAAAAATAGGTGCCTTCTGCGGCCAGACCATGCAGCCCATCGATGTGGGGTAAGTTTGTGTTGTCTTCGGGTAATACCGCGATAGTTGAAGCGGCTTGGAGGTGTATAGCGTTCCATTGCCCATGAGTGGCGACTGGAACACAGTCCTGATTTCCGATAGACACTCGATGGATGGTCGCAGTATGGTAATCCTCCATTGCGTTTTCTATATATAACTTCCAATTGCACTCCAGATCGTATCGTTTTTGTCGCACGCATTTCATGGCAGAAAATTGGTAAGGTTTGAAGTGATCAGGCAGATCGCCCAAATATTCGTCGAGCGGGCTAACGTCAGAGCTGAAAGTTACAAAAATAAAGCCAGCCCACATTTCAGTCCTTAGCTCCCTAAGGCTGTTTTCCTCCGGATTAAAATTACTCGTTTCCTCCATTCCTTTCATGCGCAGAAGGCTACCATCCAGTCCATAGACCCAAGAGTGGTAGGGGCAGACAATAGTTCGGCAATTTCCCTGGCCTTCGAGTAGGCGTGCAGAGCGGTGCCGACAGACGTTGGCAAAGGCGCGGATAACGTTATCGTTGCCGCGCACCAGAATGACTGATTCCCCAAAGAAATCGAGGGTCATGAAGTCACCGGAGTTGGAAAGTTGGTCTACGCGTCCGGCAAAATTCCAGTGTTTCAGGAAAATCTGTTCAACTTCTCGTTGATAAAAACTAGGGTTGGTATAACACCAGGATGGCAAAGTAGAGGCTTCCACCAGGGGACGGCGAACATCAACATAATGGTCAGCGTTAAATAGATCAGCAGGGGTCATCGAAGGTTCGTATCGCATTACGTTGTGTGTCTTTGTTGTAATTAATGTTACAACATGTGACGGAGAACAAAAAAATTTATCTTTGGAGGAAAAAATGGCCCAAGAAGCAAAGCTCCTGCATCTGCATGTGGAAAATACCACTGCTCTTGGCGCGGTTTTTGAGGCGTGCAGTAATAGGGTCACGGCGGCTTTAAATCGAGCGCCAGACCTTGCAGGCCGATTGCGCACAACGGTCGGATACGATGGGCGTGATCTTGACAAGCATCTAGCCAGCGCGGAGGCGGTCTTTTGTTGGGACTTGCCGCGCGACAATCTCGCTGAACGTGCGCCAAACTTGCGCTGGATTCACGTCCATGGCGCAGGCATCAATCACTGGATGCCTCTGAACGAGTTGCCAAGACAGATTGTGTTGACTAACAGTCGGGGTGTTCATGGTGAGCGGGCAACCGAATACGTCATGATGGCGATATTGGCGCTGAATAATCGGCTGCCCGAGCTTGTGACTAATCAACGCCAGGGGCTTTGGCGTCAGTGTTTCAGTAGTTCGTTGTCAGGCAAGACACTTTTAATTATCGGAGTTGGACATATTGGCCACTCCGTCGCGCGCTGGGCAAAGTCGGTAGGTCTAAGAGTGTTAGGAGTGCGGCGTTCGGGAAAACCGCGTCGCTGGGTAGATGAAATGCATAAAGTGACAAACCTACACAATGTTTTACCGCAAGCAGATTTCGTATTGATTAGCGCGCCGCATACCGATGAAACTGAGCAACTTATCGGGGCGGCTGAGCTGGACTTGATGAGGTCGGGTGCGGGACTGGTTAATTATAGTCGGGCTGCTTTAGTGGACTATGAGGCGCTGCGTGTTCGGCTGAACGATGGTCAACTCAGCGCGGTGCTCGACGTGTTCTCACCGGAACCCTTGCCAGCAGATTCGCCATTGTGGGTAGCGTCAAATCTGCTCATTACGCCCCATTGCTCTTCAGATGATGAGGCCTATTACACGCCACGTACACTGGACCTGGTCTTGGCGAATGCCCGGCGGCTTATTGAAGGCAAGCCATTACGAAATCGAGTCAGTCGGCAACTTCAGTATTGAAAAGGATGTTGGGCTCCCGATTGTGGGTGGAGAGAAATGAAAGATATCAAGGTAGCGATAACAGGGGGGGCAGGACGACTCGGCAGGTGTGTAGCGGCTACATTATTTGAGACTTGTGAGTTAACGATCGTTGATAAGCACGACGGTGCTGCTAGCGAACGGGCTCCCATTGATGTTCTTGATCGTGAAATGCTGGCGACTGCGATAGCCGGGCAAGACGCAATTATTCATCTCGCGGCAATTGATGCGTCTATCAACGCATCGGAGCATGCTTTTTATGAAACTAATACGTTAGCTGCATGGAATGTGTTGGAGTTAGGTTATAGCGCGGGGGTCCGGCAATTTGTGATCTGTTCGAGTAGCAGCGTTTACGGGTTTAGCCAATCTAACAAGTTGGGTTCACCAGAGGCTCTGCCGATCGACGAGTCTCATTCGTGCCGACCAAGTAGCGCTTATGGTTTAAGCAAACAGGTCACTGAAGTGATAGCGGAAGGCTTTAGTCGACGCCCAGACATGTCTGTGACGGTATTGCGACCATGCTTCGTCGCGTTTGACGATTTACTGGAACAGATGTGTTCGGAGCGCGAGGAGCGGAATAAGTTGCCGAAAGCCGTGGATAGCGGAACGAAGCACAAGTGGATCGAGCCCTTACCCGTCTTAAGGTCCTGGGTTGATCCCGAATCTGTTGCGGATTGTTTTCGCTGTGCGCTCGAAGCCAAGCTGCCTGGATTTCATGTCTTTAATGTCAATTCAGACGATACTTTCATTCATGACGGCACATTGGCTTATATGAAAATGACGTTTGGTGAACTTCCCGATCGAATAGATCAGGTGTTTTATGCGCAAAACACGAGGGCCAGCATTTTTGATAATCGCTTAGCGTTGAGCGTTTTAGGTTGGACGCCCCGAGTGGATTGGCGTCAGTTTTTAGCATCAAGGACGATGACGTCAAAGCCTTAAGTGTCCAGACACGATACTCTATATTGATTGAGGCTGCAGGGTTGCCCAGTTCGATTTGATCGGTCGAAGAAATAGCGTTAGGCATAATCCTAGAAACCCCAGTCCAATAAGAATCATGATGCTCATGTCATAGTTCTGTGTAACGTCAAAAGTCCATCCCGTGATGACTGGGCCACCAACGGCGCCCAGTGTTCCAATAAAGAAAACCAAGCCAAGAATTGACCCGTGTGATCGTGTTCCAAAGTATTCAGCGACACTGGGCGAGGCGATGACGAAAAATCCGCCGTGGGGAATGCCGTAGAAAAAAGCGAAGACGAAAAGAAGTTCAGGACGTTCTATTTGTTGCAATAAAATGAAACTAAAAAGCAACAAGCTGAAACAAATGTTCAGTGAGAGACGGGTCCCGATACGATCAAACAGCACGCCAAAGGCCAAACGTCCTATGATGCTGAAGCCTCCAACACAGGCGATCAATAGTGCCGCGACTGCAGGACTCAGACCCTCGATCTGGCCGTAGCGGACAATGTGGACCATGATGGTTGTCACGCAGTAGAAATCAGCTAATTTGGCAAAGCAGAGCAGCCAGAACTGGTAATGGCCGATCGCCTGACGAACGGTAGCGCCCGTTTCAATTGATGGTGTTGAGTCGCCTGCGGTTTGTTCTTCCCCTAACGGCAGTTGACCGTATGCCCGAGGGTCGCGACGTAGAAGTTGCGACATCAGTAACATTCCTAATAGCAACACGATACCGATGATGAATGCCGCATCGCGCCAGTTATAAATTGCGATCAAATAGGCGGCTGCAACGGGTACAAGAACCTGACCGATACCTGCCCCTGTTTTGACGATACCCGCCATGAGGCCCCGATATTTCGTAAACCATCGGGCAACGGTGGAAAGAAGGACAACGTCATGTGCACTCATGCCGACGCCGCACAGTAGTCCGTAATAGAGATAGAGTTGCCAGGGTGCGGTAATGGTTGAGACAAGGGAAAATCCTATGCCAAATAATGCGGCCGTGAAGGTCATGACCATTCGTGGACCAAGTCGGTCACTGAGGAAGCCCATTAGTGCGCTGAGAGATCCCATGAAAAAAAACATTAAGGACCCGGCGCCGGATATTAAAGCGGCAACAGGAAGAGGGTGAGGGTTGCCGGGCAACCAACCAAGTTCAGCCTCGAGATGCCGGAATAGAACGCCGTAGGTAAACACCCCGCCAAGAAACAGTAGCTGCATTCCGCTACTGGCGGCAACGATGCGATAACCGTAAAACGATTTATTGGACATAGAAAGTTACATGAGTCTCAACAGGACAGTTTTATAACGTCGTCGCGGGATTGATTTGTCGGGTGACACCAGTAGGCTAGGGCACTATATACGAAACGATTTGCAAATATCGCCAGGAGAGTAGCCATGGGGCAACGGATGCAAGGGAAGGTTGTGGTGGTAACAGGAGCGGGTTCAATCGGGCCCGGATGGGGAAACGGTAAAGCCAGTGCAGTTTTATTGGCTCGTGAGGGCGGACAAGTGTTTGCAGTCGATAAAACCCTGGCGTCTGCCCAGGTTACGCAAGAGCTTATTGAAGGCGAAGGGGGCCGTTGCATCGCCTACGAGGCGGATGTGACTGACGCGCAGGCTGTTGCGCATATGGTCAATCGCTGTTGTTCAGAGTTCGGGAGCGTCGACGTGTTGTATAACAATGTGGGCGCCGCGGTCGCCGGTGGCATCACTGATTTAGACGAGGCGGCGTGGGACGCACAGATCGAGGTTAATCTGAAACATGTCTTCCTTGTCACACGTGCAGTGATTGGTACGATGCTCAAGGACTCGGGGGGTTCAATCATCAATGTCGGATCAACCTCTGGCTTAACCTTTACTGGACAACAACAGATTGCATATCAAACAGCTAAAGCGGCGATCTCCCGTTTTAGTCAATCGGTCGCACTCGAATTTGCGCCGGTTGGGATTCGTTGCAATACCGTTATTCCAGGCCAAATGGACACGCCCATGGTACAGACGTACTTGGCGGGTCAACAGACTGGAGGTGATGTTGAGGCCTTAATCGCCAAGCGTAACGCTCGCATACCAATGGGGTTTATGGGTACTGCCTGGGATGTGGCAAATGCGGTTCTCTTTCTGGCTTCTGACGAAGCGCGCTACATTACCGGTGCGCAGATTGTGGTCGACGGTGGTATGACGCTTAAATGTACTAATGAATAGGTACTGTCGAGTTCTAATTTGCCTATAATGACCTTATCGCTCGCTGGTGATGGAGTTTGTTTCGGACTGAAGATCACTGGTGCATGATTCATAGAACGCTTGATTCTGAAGAGAGGCAACCATGTCGCAATATCCTGAAATCTTCCGCATTCGTCAGAAGTTTGATCGTCCTGTCATCGATGATATACCGGCCGAAGTCGAAGCAGAGTTGTCACGGCTGAATTTAGGCGCTGCCATTCAGCCAGGACAATCTGTTGCCATTACAGCAGGCAGTCGCGGTATAGCCAATATTCACATCATCATTAAGTCGATTGTTTCCCACTTGAAGGGATTGGGTGCCGAGCCTTTTGTCGTCCCGGCAATGGGTAGTCATGGTGGGGCGACGGCTGAGGGTCAGCAACATATCGTCGAAGGCTATGGGATCACAGAAGACTATGTGGGGTGTCCTATTCGTTCAAGCATGGAGACTGTCATTGTCTGTGACGCCAAGGAGGGTTTCCCAGTCCATTTTGATAAGAATGCTTACGGAGCAGACCATGTCGTTGTGTGTGGACGGGTTAAGCCGCACACCACCTTCGTTGGGGATATCGAAAGCGGCCTCATGAAGATGATGTTAATTGGTTTGGGCAAGTACGAGGGTGCTAAGACTTACCATCGTGCAATAAAAGACCACAGTTTTGGTCAAATTGTGCGCAGCGTCGCCAAAGAGGTTTTATCGAAGTGCCGCATCGTTGCGGGACTTGCTGTTGTCGAGAATGGCTATGACGAAACTGCCAAGCTAAAGGCGGTTGGGCCAAATGAATTTGAAGAACGAGAAAAAGAATTACTGGTGCTCGCAAAGCAGTGGATGCCACGTTTGCCTTTTAAGCAGGCCGATCTGCTGATGGTGGATCAAATTGGTAAGAATATCAGCGGTTCCGGTATGGACTCTAATGTGGTCGGAAGAAAACTTCTGGATCACCGAGCGGGGGATGAGGAGTGGCCAAAAGTGCGAACTATTTTCCTGCGCGGTTTAACTGAGGAAACACACGGAAACGCAACCGGTATTGGTATGGCTGAATTTGCGTTAACCAGAGCAGTTGATGCGATGGATATAGCTATTACTCGTCGGAATTGTATTACTGGCGGGAGTCCGACCAGCGCGATGATCCCCTTGCACTACCAAACAGACAAGGAAGTGCTTGAGGCCACATTGCCCGAAATGGGATTAACGGCAGTTCCGGATACTAAGGTAATGTGGATTCACAACACTTTAGAGGTTTCTGAACTCGAATGTTCAGTGGCTTATCTAGATGAAGCACGGCAAAGCAATGAAATCGAAATACTCAGTGAGCCACGGCCGCTTCCATTGGATAACAACGGGAATCTCCCGGATGTCACCGAACTGCAGGCTTAAGAGGACGTAAAGCGTATGGGCGGAAACCCAACTGCAGGTCGGGAGATTAGGGAAGATACGATTGTTGCGGTAGGTGAGCCCTGGAGTGGCGTGATCAAGGCAGGAGAAATCTTGCGGCTGATTGACCTGGAGGGCCAACAGGCAATTGATTTCCTTTGTTACAACGAACATGACAGTGCTGACCGGTACAATGCGGCTAATACGATCAAGTTAAATGGCAACATTTATCTGGGCAAAGACGCTGGCTTGTGGTCTGTTAAAGCGAACAGACTGATGACTGTTGTTGAAGATACCTGCGGTTCGCACGACACGATTTATGGATGTTGTTCTGTCGAGGTAGATGATGTTCGGTTCGGAGAAAATAACGGTAAAGGTTGCCAGGGTAACTTTGAGTTAGAGCTCTCGAAGCATGGCCTTAACGAGAAGGATGTTGCGGCCAATATCAATTTCTTTATGTACGTTCCCGTTGAATCATCCGGTGCGCTGGGCATATCACCCGGTCTTTCCAAAGCGGGTGATTATGTCAGTTTGCTGGCGGACCAAGATGTATTGGCTGTTTTATCTAACTGCCCGGAACGCCTCAATAATGCAGCCGGTGGTGAACCGACTCCGGTACAAATTCAGATCTATTCCGAGTAGACCGGCATCATCGAGGCGACCTCTACCCCGTGGCCATGCAGT
>JYMV01010389.1_pt1 | contig 21812 bp, 20 predicted proteins | sample 338911 | NCBI WGS metagenome assembly JYMV01 (sample SAMN03354496, study PRJNA234377) | hydrothermal vent metagenome | biome: Deep sea; feature: Hydrothermal plumes at the Eastern Lau Spreading Center, Western Pacific Ocean; material: Seawater | place: Tonga | collected 2009 | depth 2000 m m
AGTAGTTTGCTTTTAGAGCGGCCGGGTACAGGGAGAGTTTTCGATGAAAGTTCAGGAATGGGAGATTTCCTTCGAGGTTTGTCTGCTCGATGCGGGAGTTGAAGTCGCGGTACGCGGCAGTGTTTTTCGTTGGACACCGACAGAAGACGAGGCGAGGGAGTTATTCGTTGCCCAGTGGAAACGAACCTTTCGAAAGAATAAGGATTGGTTTGCCGATCTTGTCTGTGAGGCGACCGGTATCGAAGCGGTTAAGGTGGCGAATCTTAAGCAAAGTGGTACCAGTCCCGACTTGGAAATCATCGAAGTGAAGTCATCGAAAGTCTAGTGGTTTGATTCACCATGACACCATTCCGCTTAGATGGAGTCCCTCGTGGTGATGATCGGCGGGGCCTAGCAGTTTCAGTCAAGTGTGGTCTAGATCATTAGTCTGACGAGTCGTAACATGCTGCTTGTATGGAAGGTCTAAAACGTGAGCCTGGTTTCGAAACCGATTTCCTTTACATCCGTGTCACCAGACGCCATTGCCAGTTATCGGCGCAACGGGGTGGTGTGTCTGCGTGGTCTGGTCGCGCCGAAGTGGATAGAGAAGGCGCGTCGCGGTGTGCTCCGGAATCTGTCCCAGCCGGGCCGATTCTTTAGAGACCACACTCCCCCCGAGTCGCCGGGTCGTTATGTGTTTGATTATTGGACTTGGCCTGATATTCCAGAGTTTCGCGAGGTGATCTTTGACTCACCACTGGCAGAAATTTCTGGCAAGTTGATGCGGGCGCAGCACGTTAATCTCGTCATGGATAATTGGTTTATGCGCGAAATTGGGGCGACTACGGCAGCCCCTTGGCACCATGATGAGCCGTATTTTGATTTTATCGGACGATTGTGTGTGGTTTGGCTACCGCTTGAGGTGGCGCCTAAATCGGAAGGGTTGACCTTTGTCCGAGGCTCGCACCGTTGGAATCAGCTGTTTGTTGCGCCCCAATTCAGCGCGAATGTACCGTTCGCCTGTGCCGGTGATGCTTATAGCCCGGTGCCAGATATCGACGCCGAACCGGCTTCGTATGAACTGCTTTCCTGGGCAGTAGGGCTGGGTGATTGCTTGGTGTTCGATTTTCGTACCCTGCATTCGATTACTGCGAAATCGTCCCCAGCGTTATCCACCCAGCATCGTTTGTCGCTTCGTTTTGGCTCTGAGACGGCGCTTTTTAAGCCTCGGGGGCCGTGGACTGAGGAGACTTCCACGTATGTGATCAATCAAGGACAGAAAGTGGATGCGCCGATTGATTGCCCTTTGATGCCAAGGGTATGGGCGTGCTCATAACATCAAAGTCTGCTTGAAAACGCTCAAGATGGTGATGTTCTTGAATGTCGTTCGAGTAACAGCAACGATCCGTTGAGGCTGGACTGCTTAGAAGAGCGCTTGGTTAGACTCAGAAAGGGCAGGGTCGAAGCCAATGCGCGCGAAACGTGGTGAGGAAAGATTAGAGGTAGAATGTTGGTTGCCAAATGGGTTGTTCATTGCCCGAGTGATGAAACTGGTAGACGTGCTGGATTCAAAATCCAGTGGGGGCAACCCCGTGTCGGTTCGACTCCGACCTCGGGCACCATCACCCCTTTGTTACCAACTCCCCCACTCCCAAAATCCTAGGTTTTAAGCCATTCCTGTGTCTGTCCGTGCCAGCCCACGACATACCATGACAATCGATTGCATGACTTTTAATGTTTGATCTTGTTAGATATTTCTAATCGGACTTCTGTTTAAACACTTTGCTTGCTCTTATACAAACAACTTTACCCTCCTCTCCATGTCCCCATATTTTGCGAGCAGTACAAAAGTAAACATCGATGCCGATAACAACCCACGAGTACGGGCTTCCGTTTCCTGTTGATGAGACTGCGACATCACCAGAAACTGCTAGATTTGAGATCGTTGTTGAGATCAAGCAAACAAATAGCACTAGTAATTTCTTTATCATACGCTCCAATTTTGGTGGGTGTTGGGGGTAGGATAGCGGTGTGAAACATCTAATACCCGTCTTGTTATCCATGGCGTTGGTGACCGCTTGTAGCGACCGAGAAGAGAAACAGATCGGCGATACGCATGTGTGGAAAGGGCAGACCGATGCGCTCGAAAAGGCGAGGAACGTCGAGCAGTTGATTCAGGATTCCACCGCAAATCGGCTAAAGGCGATAAAGGAATGATGGCTATTATTCTGTCGTTAGGCGGATTCCTAATATCGAGGATATTATGTTGATGATGATGATAAGAAAAAATGGTATACCAGTAAGCCAATTATTAATCCTTCAAGCCATGCGGCCCAAGCACACCATACTGGATACTTACGGATAAAGTTTATTGTCCAATCCCAACACTTTTTAATCTTCATCTTCCTCTAGCCCGTCACCGTGTGCTAGCCGTCGGGGGCACCCCTGCCGCCTGTGTTGGCGGCTAAACGACACCTGTGCCGAGCAAGACCAAGGTGGCGATCAAGGCGCCACAAACCCGCGTGCGATAGCGAAACCAATACCACGGCTTCCGCCGGTTACGATCACTCCCTTTCCTCATAATAGCTAATGATGATGCATTCATGTCTGATTACTCCTTATATGATGGTGGCTTCTATCAATCGCGGCGTCGGCCGCAACACCACCTATCATTCAACGATCTGCACTAACGGAGTGTGCGCGCCATCACAAACTTTGAGAACAAATGCAACTAAATGGTCGCAATGGTGATTAGTGTCACCCTATATAGGCGGTCGCACACCTATATATAGTCGGCGGCACCATATCGCGTTTCGATTGCATGACTTTTTTGAAGAATCCCCGCAAACCCGCATAAACACTAGCCCTACAGTGCCGACCTCGGGCACCATCACCCCTTTGTTACCAACCCTTTCCAACCAAAATACCTAGGTTTTACGCCATTCCTGCCCGTAGGCGGGTGCGGTGGTGTCGTGTTCGTACTGCTTTAGCCGCACCGCGATTTTTGCGTTTGTTGCGACTATGATGGCCGGCGTCATAGGCCCGAAAATCCTGCTGTCATGATGAGTCCTACTATAGCCACATTCGGCAATGCAGATACCGGCCCCGTTATCGCCCGAGTGGAGACTTTCTCTAAAGAGTTTTTATCGTTTGTTCGAGTGGTTGCAGAGGATGGTAGCGAAGGGTGGGGCCAGGTTGCGCCTTATCATGCTGACATTACCGCCCAGATACTGCATCGCCAGATAGCCCCTTGGGTGGTGGGGCGCGATGCCAATGATATTGCCAGCCTGGTCTGTATGATTCCCGAGCGGGAGCATAAATTTCCCGGTTCGTATCTCCGGCGGGCGCTAGCCGGTCTGGAGACGGCACTATGGGATCGCAGAGGGAAAGCAGAAGAGAAGAGTGTTTGCGAGTTGCTGGGAGGCCGTCCTGGTTCGCTTCGGGCATATGCATCGAGTATGCGCCGCGACATACAACCTGAGGATGAGGCGGCGCGACTGATTCGTTTGCGGGATCGTTTCGGGTTTGATGCATTCAAGTTTCGAGTCGGCGCCGAGTGTGGTCACGATGTCGATGAATGGCCGGGGAGAACGGAGGCGATTGTGCCGACGGTTCGTCGTTTATTGGGTGCACAGGTTGACCTGTTGGTCGATGGCAATAGCGGTTTTTCACCGCAACGGGCCATCAACGTTGGCCATATGTTGGAAGACGAGGGCGTTATCCATTTTGAGGAGCCTTGCCTTTACTGGGAGTTAGAGCAGACCCGCCAAGTTACCGAGGCACTGTCGCTCGATGTTGCCGGTGGAGAGCAGGATTGTGATCTGTCGACTTGGCAACGGATTATCGACCTAAGGGTCGTGAACATAGTGCAGCCCGATGTTTGTTATGTGGGCGGTATGGTGCGTGCCCTGCAGGTGGCTGCACTGGCAGCCGAATCTGGTATACCGTGCACCCCTCACAGCGCCAATCTATCGATGGTAACGCTATTTACTATGCACCTGTTACGCGCGGTCGATCATCCTGGGAAATATCTCGAGTTTTCGATTGAAGGTCCAGATTACTATCCCTGGCAGGAGAATCTGTTCGTGGAAAGTCCCTATGCGATAGATGACGGGAAAGTGGTTGTCCCTGATCGGCCTGGATGGGGGGTTGATATTCATCCGCACTGGTTCGCTGGATCGATTCAGCAGGTCACCACACAAGCCGACGTGACCTAGGGCGGGGCAGTGTCAGTCGCTCAGCCGAAGATGTTTACGGATGATTTCAGATCGGAGCCTTACTGGTGGACTGGAACGCCACGTTCGTACGCTGATGACACAGTGTTGCCCCGCCGAGTGGATGTGTTGGTCATCGGGTCGGGCTATACGGGGTTATGTGCCGCTCTCCAGACGATGCGCGGCGGGCGTTCCACGCTAGTCATTGATGCACAGGACATTGGTTGGGGTTGCAGTTCCCGTAACGGAGGGCAGGTCAGTACTGGGATCAAGCCGGATTTTGTTGCTTTGTCAAAACGCCATGGAGAAACCAAAGCGCGGGCGGTGCTGGAAGAGGGTACACGGGCACTCCGGTGGATTGGACAGTTTGTAAGAGAAGAGCATCTGAATTGTGAATTTGTTGAGTGTGGTCGATTCCATGGTGCGCACAGTACTCGGCAGTTTGACCAGATTTCCCGTCGGCTGGGCCGGCAGCCTGCTGATGTTCGGCCCGAGGCTTATCTGGTTTCGCGTGCGGAACAATCAAGTGAGATCAATACCGATTACTACCATGGTGGTGTTGTCTTTGAGCGCCATGGTTCGTTGGATCCGGGCGCTTACCACCAGGGACTGCTGAAACGGGTAAAGGCCAGCGGTGCCCAAGTGATCGGATGCTGCGCTGCGCTCTCGATCGAGAAACACAGGGGATCATCAGGGTCTATCGTGCTAACGGCCCGTGGCGCGATCGAGGCTGATGACGTGATCATCGCGACAGGTGGCTACACGAGTGCTTTAACACCGTGGCAACAACGGCGGGTGATACCCATTGGCAGCTATATCATCGCAACTGAAGACCTAGGCACTTATGCGAGTGAACTCATTCCGAAAGGTCGAGTGGTTACCGACACCCGTCGAGTGGTGGTTTATTACCGTTTGTCGCCGAATGGTCGGCACTTACTATTTGGTGGGCGTGTTTCATTAAAGGAGCAAAATCCACGTTGCTGCGTACCACGGCTTTATCGACAGATGTTAACGATCTTTCCACAATTGCGTTCCGTGAAGATCAGCCATGCCTGGATGGGATTTGTTGGCTGGACCTTTGAGCATTTGCCGCACCTGGGGCGGCATGAAGGTCTATGGTATTCACTAGGCTATTGTGGCTCGGGTGTTGCCAGTGCGAGTTATTTTGGTACTCGTCTGGGTCAGCAGGTACTTGGATCGGATGAAGGAAGAACAGCACTTGATGATCTACCCTTTAACACGCGGCCATTTTATTACGGTGCACCCTGGTTTTTGAGTGCGTCCGTCTGGTGGTATCGCCAACTGGATCGAACAGGCATATGACAGTACAAAGAATTGCGATTTGTGGATTTAACCTGGAGTCCAATCGGTTCGCACCGACGTGCACTCGTCGCGACTTTGAGGAGAGCATGTATCTGCGCGGTGACGAGATCAGTGCAGAAGCTCGGGCCGAGTATCCACGCTTGCATCTCGGCGTTAGTGGGTTTTACCGAGTTATGGATGATCGTTTTGGCGGGGCGAAGGGCTGGTGTCCTGTTCCGACGGTGTTGGCAGGTTCAACTCCTGCCGGAGCAGTTGAAGAGTCATTTTTCCTGGAATTTCTTGAGGAATTACGCGATGGACTCGTGGCAGCTGGCTCGCTGGATGGTGTCTATGTGTGTCAGCATGGCGCGGCGATTGCGACCCATACGCATGATCCAGACGGTGATATGTTCCGTTTGATTCGAGAAGTGGTTGGGTCTGACGTGCCGGTGGTCGCTACGCTCGACTTACACGCGAATGTGTCGGAGGAGATGGTGGCGGCAACCGATTTGCTGGTGGCTTATCGTACGAATCCTCACGTTGATGTTTATGAGCGCGGCCAGGAGGCGGCCGCCGGTCTGCTAGAGATGTTTGAGGGCATGCGGCCACGAAGTTTCCGAGTGCGTCTGCCACTGGTGGCGCCATCGGTAACGCAATTAACTGCCGACGGATATCCTTATGGTGATTTGATTCGTCTGGGTCAGTCAAGAATCGATGATGTCGTTATGAATGTGAGTATCTTGGGGGGATTCGCATTTGGCGATACACCGAAAAATGGCATGACCATTGTGGTGACCACTCGAGACGATTCGAATCGTGCGCGACAACTTGCCTTGGAGTTGGCCTCAGCTGCTTGGAATGATCGGCATCGTTATCGGCCCAAGATGATTTCCTTGGATGCAGCCGTTGCACGGGCTCAGGAAGTCAGTGCCGATGATAGCCTACCGGCCGTACTATTCGCCGACCCTGCAGACAACCCGGGTGGAGGCGGGCGCGGTAATACCACCCATATTCTTCGCGCCTTTTTGGCGGCCGAAATCAGTGGCTGCGCTCTTGCCGTGTTCTATGATCGGGCGGCCGTGGGGGCGGCATTTGCGGCAGGAGTGGGAGAGAAAGTGTCGATCACATTGAATAGCGAGGAAGACAGTTCATTTTCTGATCGCCTTGATGTAGAGGCCACTGTTGAACGGTTGTCAGATGGTGTTTTTATTGGTGAGTACGGAATGGTAGCGGGAAAGACGGTTACCACAGGCCCCACAGCGGTTCTTGTTGTCGGTGGCATTCGTGTGGTGGTGATCTCTAATCGACAGCAGTGTCTGTCCACCGATTACCTGCAGGCGTTCGGCATAGAGGCCGCGGAATGCCGCTCGATTGTGGTCAAAAGTCGCGGTCATTTTCGTGCCGGATTCCTGCATCTTTTCGAGCCAAGGGAAATTTTCGAGATTGATGTTCCAGGGCTCACCTCACCCAACTTGGCCAGTTTCGATTGGTCCTACTTGCCGCGGCCCGTCTTTCCCTTGGATGAGGATGCACAATGGTCGCCAGATGGGATTTAGTCTTTACTCAAGGCCCCATAATTCCACAGAATTCGTGCTACATTGGCTGAGTCAAATAACTAGTTATCTGGACGGAGGAGGAAACAACAATGAACAAACTTAGCCATATTTGTTTTGCTGTGCTCACGGCGGCGCTGGTATCGACCACTGTGTCTGCGGAAACAGCAACCCTTGGGATCCGATCAGAACCATCGTCGATGGATCCCTATTTCCACAACTTAGGCCCCAACAATGCGATGCTGGGTCAAATTTTTGGCCGGCTGGTTGATTGGACTCCGGCAATGGACGCAATGATCCCGCGGCTCGCAACTTCGTGGAGGTCGGTCAACGATACAACGTGGGAGTTTAAGTTGCGTCAGGGTGTGAAGTTTCACGATGGCAGTGACTTTACTGCCGATGACTTCATCTTCTCGTTTAATCGAGCCGATGGCTACACCGGTGGCAACTCGTCATTCCGTACTTACACCAAGGGTAAAACAGTCAAGAAGATCGACGATTACACCATCCACATTGTGACTCCTGGACCGTACCCGTTGATGCCGAACGAGATGACGGCGATACTCGTTATGTCCAGCGATGCAAAAGGGTCCGGAGGTGATGAGAACTTTGGAATCAAGGCCAAGGACTTCAACAAGGGAATAGCCACGATCGGGACTGGCCCGTACAAGTTTGTCGAGTGGAAAAAGGGCGATCGACTGATACTCGAAAAATTTGACGATTACCAGGGCCCACTGGCACAGCCTTGGGACAAAATGGTGTTCAGGTTTATCAAATCGGAGCCTTCGCGTACCGCGGCACTGCTCGCCGGTGACGTCGATATGATTGACAACGTACCACTCACCGATATCGCTACCCTGAAGGGCAATCCCAATGTATCTCTCAGTTCGGGAGTGTCGAACCGTGTGATTTATATTCATATGGACCAGTTCAGGGACCGGTCGCCGTTTGTCACAGACAAAAATGGCAATCCAATGGATAAGAATCCGCTAAAAGACGCCCGCGTACGCAAAGCCCTCTCCATGATGATCGATCGTGACGAAATGGTCGACAAGGTGATGGAAGGGGTCGCGTTGAAGGCAGGGCAGCTACTGCCGGAGGGATTCTTCGCTCGTTCACCGAACTTGGTGCCGGAACCGTACGATCCTGAAGGTGCCAAGAAACTTCTTGCCGAGGCGGGCTGGGGCGATGGTTTCGGGCTGACTATTCATGGTCCCAATGACCGCTACATCAATGATGCCAAGATCTGTGAAGCGGTCGCCCAGATGTTGACGCGTAACGGCATACCGACCAAGGTCGAGACCATGCCCAAGAATGTCTACTTCAAGCGAGCATCCAAGGGAGGAGCAGACAAATCGCCTGAATTCAGCTTTTTCCTCGTCGGATGGGGTTCTGGTACCGGTGAGCCCTCTTCGCCAATTAAATCGCTGCTCACAACCCACGACAAGTCCAAAGGTCATGGGGCGTCGAACCGTGGGCGTCATTCCAACCCGAAGATGGATGCATTACTGGTCAAGGCGCTATCTACAGTTGACGATGCCGCTCGGGCGAAACTTCTGGCTCGGGCAACCGAAATTGGGATCGGTGAGGACCAGGGGATCATTCCTCTGCACTACCAGGTTAACACTTGGGCGACCCGTAAGGGTCTGAAGTACAACGCGCGGGCGGATGAGCGCACTGTCGGACTTGATCTAATTAAGGTGCAATAAGTCGAGTTAAAAAAAGGGGCCCGTGTTAGCGGGCCCCTTTCTTTTATAAACGACGGTCAGTTTAGCGGCGGCGGATGACGGTTTTTATTATTCGGCGGCTAATGCAGGCAGGGGTCGTCGTGCTTCTGATGTCCTTCCTTGTTTTTTCGGGTGTGTTTCTGGTCGGTGATCCTGTAGATATTCTGATCAGTGATGAGGCAGACGAGGAAGACCGTGAACGGGCGATAGCCGGCCTTGGGTTGGATAAGCCGTTCCATATGCAATATCTGCTTTTTCTTCGGGGCGCCTTAAGGGGCGATCTCGGGGAGTCTTTTATCTTCGAAGAGCCGGCCTTGCTGTTAATAGTGGAGCGCATGCCCGCGACGATGGAGCTAGCGCTATTTGCTCTATTAATCGCGGTGGTGATCGGGATTCCCCTTGGGATGCTGGCAGGTTTTCGTCCTGAATCGATTACCGCAAAGACCATCATGAGTGGATCTATCCTGGGATTCAGTCTGCCGTCATTCTGGGTGGGCATCATGATGATGGTTCTCTTTGCTGTGCATCTTGGATGGTTGCCCTCTACGGGTCGTGGGCCCACCAGCGAATGGTTTGGTATAGAGGTCAGTTTCACATCATGGAAGGGTATTAGTCATCTGTTGATGCCAGCAATTAATTTGTCATTGTTTAAGTTGGCGCTGGTCATACGACTTGCCCGCGCTGGAACGCGGGAGGTCGTCCATCAGGATTACATCAAGTTCGCCCGGGCTAAAGGCCTCAGTGGTAGGCGCATTGTTTTGGTGCATGTCCTTAAAAACATCCTGATTCCAGTAGTCACTGTGCTGGGTCTTGAATTTGGGGGGCTGGTTGCCTTTTCCATTGTGACCGAAACGGTATTTGCTTGGCCGGGAATGGGCAAGTTATTGATCGATTCTATCGGCATGCTTGATCGCCCGGTCATTGTTGCGTATCTAATGATCATCGTCTTTTTGTTTGTGATCATCAATCTGGTTGTCGATGTCCTTTATTCGATACTCGACCCCCGAGTTCGTCTCGGTGAGATCAGATCGTGAGTTCGAGTAACGAGTCCATCGGTGCCGTGCCGAATCTTACGGATCCTGGCGAAAATGTGCAGATGCCGTTGCAGCGCTTCTTGTCGGATTACCGTGAAAGTTCAGTGGCTGTAGTGAGTGTGTTTGTCGTGGTAAGCATCGCCATCATTGCGGTATTTGCACCGTGGTTGGCGCCAACTGATCCTTACGATCTTGCGGTCGTCACGGTGGCCGACAAGACCCTGGCGCCGGGCGTCGTCATGAGCTCAGGACAGACGGCTTATCTCGGTACCGACGGATCTGGCCGGGATTTATTGAGCGGGATTTTTTATGGTCTCAGGATTAGCCTCGGGGTCGGCATCGGTAGTGGAGTGATCGCGCTGACGATTGGAGTGGTTGTGGGTTTGATCGCTGCCTATTTCGGCGGTCGAATCGATTCGTTGATCATGCGGTTGGTCGACATCCAGTTAAGTTTTCCAGCAATTCTGATTGCGTTGGTACTGCTAGTGACACTGGGAAAGGGGGTAGACAAGACACTGATTGCGCTGATCGTTGTGCAGTGGGCTTATTACGCTCGTACGGTGCGTGGTTCGGCGCTAGTGGAGCGAGGCAGAGAGTACATAGAAGCGGCTCACTGTCTGGCGTTGTCAAAGCGGCGCATTCTGATGAATCATCTGTTTCCAAACGTTGTTGCACCGATCATTGTGGTTGGCACAATGCAAACCGCCCACGCCATCGCGTTGGAAGCGACCTTGTCCTTTCTGGGGCTGGGTATGGAGCAGACCGAGCCGTCGCTTGGGAGTCTCATTGCGAATGGTTTCGACTATATCCACGCAGGTCATTATTGGATCACTGATTAATCTTGTGGGTGACCGGCTTCGAGATGTGTTGAATCCCAGGTTGCAGCGTTAGTGTTGCGCGCATGAGTACGGAGTAATTGATGGTAACGCTTGAGGTGCGAAACTTACGGACGTCTTTTTTTACTAAGGCGGGTGAAGTGAAAGCGGTAGATGATGTCAGTTTTACCGTGGACCGAGGACAAGTGTTGGGTTTGGTCGGTGAGTCAGGTTCCGGTAAAACGGTGACGGGCTTTTCCATTATGGGATTGGTTGATGCGCCCGGTCGTGTAGTGGGGGGCCAGATCCAGTTTCAGGGTGAGGATCTGGTGGGCGTTTCCCTCAAGCGTTGGCAGAAACTGCGCGGGAATCAGATCGCCATGGTTTTTCAAGATCCGATGATGACCCTGAATCCAGTGCTTCGCATTGATACGCAGATGATCGAGGCAATACGGGCGCATCAGCGCGTCAGTCGGGACCAAGCTCGAGTGATGGCGCGAGACGCCCTGGGGCAAGTAGGTATCCCATCAGCCGACGAGCGCCTCAAGGCTTATCCCCACCAGTTTTCCGGCGGTATGCGTCAGAGGGTCTCGATTGCTATCGCATTGCTTAATCGACCTGACTTGATTGTCGCGGATGAGCCTACGACAGCGCTTGATGTCACGATCCAAGGACAGATTCTTTACGAGGTGCAAAAACTCTGCCGCGACACCGGTACCGCCTTGATTTGGATTACTCACGACCTGTCAGTGATTGCGGGTCTTGCGGATGTTGTTGCTGTGATGTACGCAGGTCGTATTGTCGAATTTGGTGAGGTTGATGATGTGCTGGATCGGCCGTCTCACCCGTATACCAGCGGTTTGATTGGATCGATTCCCTCACGAAATCAGCGGGGTCAGCGTTTACAACAGATCTCCGGCATGACGCCGTCTCTTCTCAATCTCCCGGTAGGCTGTGCGTTTCGAAGTCGATGCGCGTATGAACAAGAGGTATGTGCTGTCGCGCCGGAGGTTAGTGGTGGAGATGATGGGCGTCGCAGGCTTCGGTGTCATCGGCCGTTACTGGGCGGTGGATTGTCGCAGGAATCGCTATGACAAAGGCGTTCGTCAACGAAGATCATGCGCCAATATTGGAGCTGCGTGACGTTTCAAAACGTTTTGTTAAGAGGCTGGATCTCGCAGCGAAGTTAGCGAATTATCTTGGTGCGAATGTCAAAGAGGAAGTGGTTCACGCTGTGGATCAGGTGTCGTTGTCAATAGGTCATGGTGAGGTCGTGGGCTTGGTCGGTGAATCAGGTTGTGGAAAGTCGACGTTAGGCCGCATTGTTGCCGGGGTGCACCAGCCGTCAGATGGTGAGGTTTGTTACCGGGGCGAGCCGATGGCTGGCATGACAGGTCAGAGGGCAAGAGAGGCCGCGCTGTCCATCCAGATGATTTTTCAAGATCCCATGAGTTCGCTTAATCCTCGTCTGCGCGTTTTTGACATCGTTGGCGAAGCGCCGTTATTTCACCGCGTTGTCGATCGTAATGGTCTCGAGGATTATGTCAGGGAGGTCATGTTGCGGGTCGGTTTGGATCCGGAATTCATGCGCCGTTATCCCCACCAGTTTTCAGGCGGTCAACGTCAGCGTATCGGTATAGCGCGGGCCTTGGCGGTGAATCCTGAATTCCTGGTGTGTGATGAATCGGTGGCCGCACTGGATGTATCGATTCAGGCACAGGTGCTAAATCTGTTTATGGATCTGCGCGCACAGTTAAGTCTGACCTATCTTTTTATCAGTCATGATCTGGGTGTCGTGGAACATCTGAGTGATCGGGTTGTCATCATGTATCTGGGACGTGTGGTGGAGATTGCAACCACTGATGCATTGTTTCAAGAGCCGGCGCATCCGTATACGCAGGCGTTGTTGGCAGAAGTGCCAAGGATTGAAACGCGCCGTCGTCGTTTTGAGCCGGTGCGGGGCGAGATTCCCTCCCCCCTGGAACCCCCGAGCGGTTGCCATTTTCACCCGCGGTGTCCGCACGCCATGAAACGTTGTGCGGAAGAGATGCCGGTTTTAAAAATGACAAACAGTGGTCGTCACGTTGCCTGCCACCTGAGTGACGCCTGATATCACTTTGTGCGTTGGTGTTCGGCGCTATCTTGACGCCGGGGTGTTATTGCGAAATAGGATGCGCTAGGCGAACCGCGGTTTTGCCCGGGTGGAGTCGTTTTGAGGGCATGATCAGGACAGTGGTGTCAAACGGAGCGGTGATCAAGCGGGATCCGTCACGCCCAATCAGCGTATCTTTGGCGAGGTGCTCGAAACCTTCCCAGGGCTGATCGAAGATGAACGCATCGGATGCGACCGTCACAATCTCACCGACCTCGTAGAACGCTTGTGCCGGTGCTGCGGGCATCTTCTTCAGCCAGTCGTGACCGAAATCATTCTCGACGACCTTGCTGGCGCGCAGAAACCGCACCATTGTGGCTTTGGCCACGTCTGCTGCGGCACGCTCCCAATGTTGCCCGCACTCGATCAGGAGGGCGTTACGAGTGCTGTCGGGGTCTCGAAAAGCTGCGTAGTCCCGCATGCGCATGCCTTCTGTGTGACCCGAATCGGTAATCACGGCACTCGGGATGCCGACTTGGGCGGCGAGGTCGCGACCTTTGGCTACCATGCCGGCCATCATTAAGGGTACACAGGGTTGTTGCATCGAATGAATGTCGAGCAACAGGTCCACTGTCGCAAGAAATGGCTGAATGGCGCGCGCTCGCCGAAGCTCGCTGGTGATTCTGCGCTTAGGGTCAGCGAGAACGCCGGGCCCCCATAAGCGATTGAAGTCTTCGTCCACCCAGCGCGAGCGATTGGGATGATTCGAGTCATAACTCAAATAGGCCTCGACGTTCATGAAGCCGACGCTCAAACGGCCTGCCACGGGTTTGACGGCTTGTTGCAGTAACCAGTCTGCCGCGATAGCCCCACACAATTCGTTGCCATGGACCACCGCAGAAATCAGGACATGGGGTCCCGGTTTGCCCGAGTCCATGGTCTGGACGTATTCCACTCCGCTGTTGCCCTCACGGTATTCCGTGATGTCTGGTGGTGAGAGCTCGACCGGCAGGTCGTTGTGGTAATCAAGCAGGGGATCAGTCACGCTGTGGCTCGATTATGGATTAGCCGTTGATCGACGGTAGAGACGATATGGTTGATGGTAGGGTGGTGGAGTTGTTGTTGAGCGGCGACGGTCTGGACCAGTTGATCGACGCGGAAGGGCTTTGCAGAGATAAGGCGGCATTGGCATATTTCTCAAAAGGTACCAGGTCATCGCGCTTAGCTCCAAGCGACAGACAAAGATTCACTACCCACTCGTAGATGGCTTGGCTGGCACCCAGGTCGCCGTGCACCGCTTCTTTAATCGAGCGAATGGATTGGGGTTCAATACAACGGTAATTTCCCGCCAGCAACATACTCCACTTCGCCAGCGGCACAAATACTGACTCGTGCACCTTGAGCTTGACCGGTAACTCGAGCTCACCGTCTGAAGTTGCAAAGCGCGCCGCCTCAATGTCAGCCGCTAACCCTCTCAGCATCGCGGTGTGGGCATCATCGGCAAAGGCTGCCGCCTTGAAGTTGGTTGGCAAACGGACCTGCAGCACATTAAGGGCTTCCTCTGGCGGGCGAAACGCCTGCGGATCGGGACTACATAACGTCACCAGGTCCGAATCAAACGCATCCCATACACTGGCATCGGTATAACAGTCACGGCAACCCTTAGCATCGAGTCCGGGAATCCTTTCCAGGTACGGCAACGGGGGCATGTTCATGATCGACAGACACGGCACGCGGGCCTTGGCAATCGCTGCTAGCAACTGACGCACTTCTGGCACTCGGTACTGTGGCTCCTGCATGGCCAGTGCCACCAGGTCGTACTCTGAGGGATTCACCTCGCCCGGTGCCCCTGCCGATAACTGCCCGGGTAAGTCGTGCGATCGAATCTCTACCAGACCCTCTCGTCCCTTCACCGGTATCCTTAACACCGTCCCTTCTCGATTGATTAATTGGGCTTCTGGCGGTAGGCACACTAGATGGAGACGATGGCCTGTAAACAGCAGTTTGGTGGCCAGCAAAGAGCCGTACGATGCGCCAAGGATAAGAATGTGTCGAGTGCTCATTGGGATAGATTGCCTGGTTGGTAGTTAGGGATAAGGGTTATAAACAAAAATGACTATACCCATTAATGGTGCATATGACAGTATTAACGGAAAGAACGCAGAGCTCAACTCGTTGTTTCGTGACCGTAATGCGGGGCGACCGATTCGAAACAAGAACGATGGGAGGTACTCGCGCATCGGTATCATTCGGGTTCTAAGTTACTCGGTTGAACAGTAGTGGAACCAACGCGTGGACCCTAAGCAATTCGATTTTAATCTCCCGCCCGATCGGATAGCGCAATCCCCGTTGTCGAAACGCACCGCCTGCCGGCTCCTTCAGATGCCACGTGTTGGCGGGCTGATCGATGGACAGTTCCCTGACATCAAGTATCTGTTGCGCTCAGGCGACGTTCTGGTGTTTAACAACACACAAGTTCTCCGAGCGAGGCTCTATGGTCAGAAAGCTATAACAGGGGGACGCATCCAAATTCTTTTTGAACGAAACATTGAAGTGGATACGTTTGTTGGGCAGATCAAGGCCAGCAAAGCACCCCGTGTGGGAACGAGTATTATTACGGACGGTGGTGTTGTCATTGCCGTCGAAGGAAAAGAAGGGACTTTTTATAAACTGCGTGTGAGTGGCGGTCAGCCAGTACGTGCTGTGTTACAGGCTGAAGGCCACCTCCCGTTACCCCCTTACATAAATCGTCGGGCATCCCGCTTAGATGACGTGCATTATCAGACAGTGTTTGCGACTTCCCCCGGGGCAGTTGCTGCGCCAACCGCGGGACTGCACTTCGACCAATCGATGATGAGCGAATTGAAAGGTGCGGGTATAAGCATTGCCATGATTACGTTGCACGTAGGTGCGGGGACGTTTCAGCCAGTTCGGGATGCCGACCTGACGGCGCATCGTATGCACTCCGAGTGGTATTCGGTGCCAGAGTCGGTCACTGAATCGATCGAGAAGGCGCGACGCTGCGGCGGGCGCGTCATTGCGGTCGGTACCACCGTGGTACGGGCGTTAGAGAGTGCCGTTTCACGAGGGCAGCTGACCCCCTTTGAAGGTTATACAGATCTGTTTATTTACCCAGGTTATGCATTTCGAATAGTCGACTGCCTGATAACGAATTTCCATCTGCCCCGGTCCACTTTGTTAATGATGGTCAGTGCTTTTGCGGGAAGTGAGCGAGTAATGGCGGCGTACCGTCATGCCATTGATGCTGATTATCGGTTTTTTAGTTACGGTGATGCGATGTGGCTTGATAAGGTCACCGAATGAGCCTGCAATTCCACATCGAAGCCCGAGACAATGCGGCGCGGTGCGGCTGGGTGAAGCTGGTCCGTGGAGAGATTCAGACACCCGCGTTCATGCCCGTCGGTACGTCAGCCGCGGTGAAGACGGTGACTGTAGAGGAAGTGCGGTCCAGTGGTAGCCAAATCATCTTGGGCAATACATTTCATCTGAGCCTGCGTCCGGGCATCGACATCATTGGTCGACATGGGGGCTTGCATGAGTTTATGCGTTGGTCAGGGCCGATCCTGACGGACTCTGGTGGGTTCCAGGTGTGGAGTCTTGCCAAGGCGCGTGATATTACCGAGCAAGGAGTGGCGTTTCGCTCGCCGTTTAATGGCGCGGCAGTTTTTATCGGTCCAGAAGAGTCGATGGGCATTCAGAATGCACTGGGTTCTGACATTGCGATGGTGTTTGATGAGTGCACTCGTTACCCCGCGGAGCGAGAGGAGGCGCGAGCTTCCATGTTGCGGTCACTTCGCTGGGCGCAGCGCTGCCGAGACGTCCATGCCAATGAGGCCCAGGCATTGTTCGGCATTGCCCAAGGAGGGTTTTACGGGGATCTTCGACGAGAGTCACTCGATGCATTGGTAGAAATGGAATTTGATGGCTATGCATTGGGTGGACTGTCGGTGGGGGAGCCGACTGCGGACATGTATCAGATACTCACGGAGATCGTGCCCTACATGCCCGCAGAAAAGCCGCGTTATCTGATGGGAGTTGGTAAACCCGAGGACTTGCTGGCCGGTGTGGCGGCAGGCATCGACTTATTTGACTGTGTGTTGCCAACGCGCAATGCGCGCAATGGCTGGTTATATACCGACCGAGGCATTGTTAAATTGAAGAACGCAGTTCATCGTTCGGACACCAATCCGGTAGATGCACAGTGCCCCTGTCCGACCTGCCGTCAATACAGTCGAAGTTATCTGCGCCATCTTTACACCACGGGTGAAATGTTAGGCCCGCGTCTGGGCACCATTCACAATCTCCATTTTTTCCAACGGCTGATGGCTTCTGTCCGAAAAGAAATAAAAAGTAAGGGATTTACGGCATTTCGCCTTGATTTTCTTGCACAATTCCAGTCGGGTAACCCGCCTGTGGCATAATCACGCGCCTTTGCGCACACTGATAGACGATAAACGAGCTATGAATTTCTTTATTTCCGATGCTTGGGCTCAGACAGGGGGCGGTGGCGGTGGCGGATTACTCAGTATGGCGCCATTGGTCATTATCTTTGTTTTGTTTTATTTCCTGCTCATTCGACCACAACAGAAGAAAGCCAAGCAGCACAAGGAAATGATCGCTGCGATGAAAAAGGGCGATGATGTGGTAACCAATGGCGGGCTTCTCGGCACGATCGTCGATCTTGATGAAAACTTCGCATCGCTTGAAGTGGCCCGCGACATGATCGTTCGAGTCCAGCGTCATGCGGTGGCACAGATGATGCCCAAAGGGACAGCCGCCGACAGCAGCGCCGGCATCAAGCAGTTGAAGGAATAGGCGCGGCTCGCCTGGCAAAAGTTGACAACGTTAGCGTCTGATGAAGGGCTCCAGATAATCCTATGTTGAATCGGTACGGGTGGTGGCAGTGGCTGATCATCGTAGGGGTGATCGTGCCAGGTATCTTCTTTGCTTTGCCTAATCTATTTGGAGACGACCCGGGCATACAGGTGCGCGGTTCGCGCGGTACGGCCTTGAGTAGCGTCGATTTTGATCGATTAAAAGCCCTGGTGGCAGAACCGGCATCAGGACTGATTCGCGGATCACTCGATGAGAAAGGCGCCAGTTTTCGATTTTCCACTCCGGAGGCGCAGTTAAAAGCCCGTGATCTATTTGAAAGTGAACTTAAAGGTCGCTATACGATTGCTTTAACACTACTCCCTGCTGCACCACCATGGTTTGAGTCGATGTCCGCGCGACCGATGTATCTTGGGCTTGATCTTCGTGGCGGCGTGCATTTTCTGATGGAAGTGGATATGGAGGGCGCGATTCGGCGCATGGAGGAGCGTTACGTTGCCGATCTTAGGAGTACCTTGCGCACGGCGAATGTGCGTCATCGAGGTGTTCGACGAAAAAGCGAAGGGGGAATCGACATCACGCTTCGGACGGTCAGCGATCAGGATAAGGCGCGTGAGACCATTTTACGGGAGTTACCGGACCTCGAGCTAACTGCGGTTGAAAAAGGTGCACCGGATAGAGTGCGTGCGCGGTTGAGTCAACGCGCGAAAGACGAGTTGTCAGAGTTTGCGCTGGAGCAAAACATCACCGCGCTTCGAAATCGAATCGATGAATTGGGAGTTGCCGAGCCAGTGGTCCAACGGCAGGGAGACCGACGCATCGTGGTCCAGTTGCCGGGGGTTCAAGACACCGCTCGAGCCAAAAGAATCCTGGGGCGAACGGCAACGCTTGAAATGATGCTCGTTGATGAAGAACACAACGTTGATTCAGCACTCTCCGGGTCGCCCCCACCCGGCTCAAGAATATTTCATATGCGAGATGGGCGACCGATCTTGCTGAAGAATCGTGTGATGTATTCCGGTGACAATATCGTTGATGCGGCGGCCAGTATCGATACCCAGACTGGTGGGCCTATTGTGAGTATTACGTTGGACGCTGCGGGCGCTCGTATCAACCAGCGTGTCACGGGCAAGAATATTGGCAAACGGATGGCTGTGCTTTATATCGAGACGCGCTCGAAGATCAAGACCGACGCGCAAGGTCGGCCGCAGAAGGGGCCACAGGGAAGGACGTTGCGTACCAGTCAGCGCATTGAAGAGGTTATCACGGCGCCGGTTATTCGAGATCAACTGGGAAAGCGATTCCAGATCGAAGGACTTGATAGCGTGACCGAAGGCCAGGATCTCGCGTTGATGCTCCGTGCCGGTTCATTGGCAGCGCCTGTTGAAATCATTGAAGAGCGCACCGTGGGCCCGAGTCTTGGTCAGGCCAATATCAGCCAGGGCTTTCGATCGGTGGTGATTGGTTTCGGCCTGGTTCTGATTTTCATGTTCATCTACTACCGGACATTTGGTCTTTTCGCTAACGTCGCGCTGGCGCTTAATCTGGTGCTGATGGTCGCCGTTTTGTCTGTGTTTCAGGCGACACTGACGCTACCGGGTGTGGCTGGCATCGTACTGACTGTGGGTATGGCGGTGGATGCCAACGTGCTTATCTTTGAGCGCATCCGTGAAGAGCTTGGCAATGGTAATTCTCCCCAGGCCAGTATTCACATGGGTTACAACCGGGCACTGTCGACCATTGTGGATGCCAACATTACGACCCTAATTGCGGCACTGGTACTGTTTAACTTTGGTACAGGGCCAATCAAAGGTTTCGCGATAACGCTCAGCATCGGCATCGTGACGTCTATGTTCACAGCGATCGTGTTGACGCGCGGGCTGGTTAATCTTTTCTATGGTGGAAGGCGAGTCGAGAAACTTGCTATCTAACTTGACCCATGTATTTTCTTAAACGCGAACCACGCATCGATTTTCTAGGCCGTCGGGGTTTGGCTGGCATTGTGTCGGCTGTGCTGATTGTTATCGGGATAGTATCTCTTGGTGTGCGTGGTCTTGCTTTCGGGATCGATTTTACGGGGGGCACTCTGGTCGAGGTGTCTTATGAAGAGACTGTGGAGGCGAGTTCGGTTCGAGACTTAATCGCGAAGGCGGGGTTTGAGTCCGCATTGGTTCAGTATTTTGGAACGTCAAAGGATATTCTGGTGCGGCTTCCGGCGAGTGCCGTTGAAGACGCGGCGCAGGTCAGCAGTCGAATCATGGTGGCGTTGCGCTCGCCCTATAAAGAAACGCTGGCGACCAGCGCCAGCGGTGATCTGCAGCAGTGTCTCTCCTATGGTGGCGCCAGCGGTCGGTGTGCTGTGCAGATGCGACGAGTAGAGTTCGTGGGCCCACAGGTTGGAGAAGAGTTGACCGAGAAGGGCGGGCTTGCAATGCTTTATGCGTTGTTAGGTATTCTTATTTATGTATCTTGGCGGTTTGAATGGCGTTTTGCTATCGGTGCGGTCGCGGCGCTGGTTCACGATGTGTTAATTACCGTTGGCGTATTTTCTGTTCTTGGCCTTGAATTTTCCCTCCCGGTGCTTGCTGCGATTCTTGCGGTAATCGGATATTCCTTGAATGACACGATCGTTGTTTTCGATCGAGTGAGGGAAAATTTTCGAAAAATGCGACGCGGCACACCGATTGAAATTATGAACGTCTCGGTAAACCAGACACTGTCGAGGACGTTATTAACCTCGCTAACCACATTACTCGTGGTCTTGACTTTGCTGATCATCGGTGGGGAAGTCATTAACGGATTTGCTACAGCGCTTCTGGTCGGCGTGTTAGTCGGGACCTATTCCTCCATCTTCATTGCCAATCCCGCGGTGCTTGTTCTCGGTATTTCTCGCGAGGCCATGTTGCCGGTTAAAAAGGAAGGGGCTGAAGCGGACGCTTTGCCGTAAGGCAAAGGCCGTCCCACCCTAACTGGGGCTATGCAGTGTCCGGTCTGTGCCAATGATGACACGCGAGTCATCGATTCGCGTCTTGCAAATAGTGGTGACACCGTGCGCCGTCGTCGTGAGTGCCAGTCCTGTCAAGCCCGATTTAATACGCTGGAACGTTTGGCGCTTGAACCGCCGAGGGTGGTGAAACGCGACGGCAGTCACGAAGCATTCAATGAAGATAAACTTCGACATGGTCTCGAGCGGGCGCTGGAGAAACGGCCTGTGGATGCGGAAATGTTAGAGAGCATGGTGGTGGATCTGTGCCGGAGATTGAGTGTCATGGGAGTACGCGAAATTGAATCAAGGCAGATTGGGGAAGCAGTGATGGACACCCTTATGCACGTCGACGAAGTAGCGTATGTTCGCTATGCCTCGGTTTATCGTCAGTTTCAGGATGCCGCGGCGTTTGCAGAGGAGATTCGTCAACTCGGGTCCTCTCGTGGTGAAACAACACAAGTTGGGCAACTCTCTCTGATTCCAACAGCGTCCGATGGCAATGACGAATAATGCTTTAATGGATAGCGCGCATATGGCGCGTGCATTGGAGATAGCAGAGCGGGGGCGTTTTACAGCCAAACCTAACCCAGTAGTGGGTTGTTTGATTGTGAAGGGATCGACGGTTATCGCGGAAGGCTGGCATGAACGGGCGGGATGTGCACACGCGGAGGTCAATGCGTTACAGGCCGCGGGTGAGGCCGCCCACGATGCGCAGGCGGTCGTCACGCTTGAGCCGTGTAGTCATACGGGGCGAACGGGCCCTTGTGTGGAGGCATTGATCAGTGCCGGAATCGTACGGGTCGCGGCCGCTATGCAAGATCCAAACCCAGCGGTGGCCGGCAAGGGTTTTCAGCGTTTGCGCGAAGCGGGCATGGAAGTGATTGTTGGTGTGGAGGGCAAGCGAGCGGCAGCATTGAATCCAGGATTCATTCAGCGAATGCAGACGGGTCGACCGCGAGTTCGAGTGAAACTGGCCGCATCGATGGATGGTCAAACGGCTGCTAGTGATGGAAGTAGTCAGTGGATCAGCTGCGAGGCTTCAAGGGAAGATGTTCACCGCCTGCGTGCCGGCAGTTGCGCCGTGGTGACCGGAATGGGTACGGTGAACGCTGATAATCCACGACTTAACGCGAGACTGACAGAGCCCATTGTTCAGCCGCTGCGAGTCATCATCGATAGCAAAGGACAGCTCAGCTCGAAAGCGGCGCTTTTTGATGTCGACGGTTCCGTGCTCGTGGCAAGTGCGGGTCCGAGAC
>JYMV01006791.1_pt1 | contig 21791 bp, 24 predicted proteins | sample 338911 | NCBI WGS metagenome assembly JYMV01 (sample SAMN03354496, study PRJNA234377) | hydrothermal vent metagenome | biome: Deep sea; feature: Hydrothermal plumes at the Eastern Lau Spreading Center, Western Pacific Ocean; material: Seawater | place: Tonga | collected 2009 | depth 2000 m m
ACCGCCGATACTGACCAGGATGGCCACCATGACGCCCATCACGGCTGATTTGGCTTCGATCTTCTTGTGATTCATCTCGGTTTAGGCCTCCTGTCCTTTATCAGGATTGATCAGAGTAGGAGTTGCCTCACCCTGCTTCATTGTCATGAACAGGTTGTAGGCCATCATGACCACGCCGACCAGGTAGATTCCGCCGCCGATGGCCCGCAGAATATAGTAGGGGTGCAACTGGTGTACGGTTTCGATGAAGCTGTACATCAGGTCGCCTTGAGCGGTGACGGCACGCCACATCAATCCTTGAGTGACACCGGTGACCCACATCGAAGTGACGTAGATCAGAATTCCGATGGTTCCTATCCAGAAGTGCTTGGTAGCCATGTCTTGAGAGTACAACTCGGTCTTATAAAGACGAGGGACCATCCAGTAGAGCATAGCGAACAGGGTGAATCCCACCCAGCCGAGCGCACCGCTGTGCACGTGTCCTACAATCCAGTCGGTGAAGTGACCCAGAGCAGAAACGCTCTTGATGCTGAGCATGGGGCCTTCGAAAGTCGACATCCCGTAGAAGGTGAGGCCCACCACGAAGAACTTCGCAATGGGGTCGGTTCGGAGTTTGTCCCAGGCTCCTTTGAAGGTCAGGATACCGTTGATCATACCACCCCAGGACGGAGCGATAAGCATCAGGGAGAAGACCATTCCCAGAGTCTGGCACCAGTCGGGAAGAGCGGTGTAGATCAAGTGGTGAGGCCCGGCCCAGATGTAGATAAAGACCAGGGACCAGAAGTGAAGAATTGAGAGCCTGTAGCTGTAAACCGGGCGGTTAACGGCTTTGGGCAAAAAGTAATACATCAGTCCCAGAATGGGCGTGGTGAGCAGAAAGCCCACCGCGTTGTGACCGTACCACCACTGAATCAGCGCGTCTTGGACGCCGGCGTAGATAGGGTAGGATTTGGTCAAGGTGACCGGCAGAGCCAGGTTGTTGACGATGTGCAGCATGGCGATGGTGATGATGGTTGACATATAGAACCAGACCGCCACATACATGTGCTTGCATTTTCGTGTCGCCACAGTGCCGAAGAAGTTGATCGCAAAGACAACCCAGATCAGCGTGATCAGGATGTCGATGAAGAAAACCGGTTCGGCGTATTCCTTACCATCGGTGTAACCGGAAAGAAGACAGACGGCGTCGAGGACGATGATGAGCTGCCAGCCCCAAAGATGAATCTTTGAAAGGGCGTCGCTAAACATTCTAACCTTACAGACCCGCTGTAAACTGTAATAAACCCCTGCAAAAATACCGTTAGCCGTAAAGGCGAAGATGACGGCATTGGTGTGCAGAGGCCGGATTCTACCGAAGGTGAGGTAAGGTAAGTCAAAGTTGAGCTGCCAGAAGGCGAGCTCAAGAGCCGCCCACAGTCCCACCAGCATCCCCACAAACCCCCAGAAAATTGTGAAGAACGAAAACCAGCGGACTGTCGACTCGTCGTAGTAGAGCTTCTTATCCATTTTTTCGTTACTTTACCCTCGTGTATTTTTTGTCAAGATCGAGACGATCTCTCGTCGACTATGTTCCGACAGTTCCAACCTTAACGGGTGGCCGGGAATGAGGCCTCGGTCTTTTGACTGATATTTACGGAAAACACCCAATGTCACTTGTCCGGTATGATTTAGATCATTTTTTTGGGTTCGGATCGCCAACCATAATCTGTGGGTGGGATTTCATGTATTGGTCATAGATGAAACTTTGGGGGAGCCGTCTTTCGTGATTCATCTCCTAGAGGAACTCGAGCATGTCACAAGAGCCATCGTGGCCGACTGCCCTGAGGAGATTCCCGAGGGGAATTGGATTCCGGATGTTCTGGTGTTAGGGGCGAATTGGCTTGGGTTAGCTAAAAAGTTTCGCCGTCTCTTCCCGCGCTCTGCCATTATCGGTCGAGGGCCTTGGCAGGGGACGGTGGAGGTTGAGTTTTTCCCCTGGGGAGACGAGCTTCGAGAGCCCAGTCTTCCCATTACGAGCTTGATACCAAGAGTGATATAGGCCACGGTTCTTTGGCCCTTTGTTAGTGGGGGGGTCGGAAGGAGGTGTGATCCTGCAGCTGAATTTTCACATATGTTTAGTGGTGCCGAGGTCAACACTGTATTCAATTCTCTTCCCGTCGCTTTGATCACAACAGACTCTTCCGGTCTGATTGTGGGATCAAACCCGGCAGCTCAGACTCTTTTCGGCTACGAAAAGCTGGAACTCGACGGGCAACCGATCGAGTTGCTGATCCCTAGCCGATTTGCGGCCAATCATCAGAAGCACTATCAGGGGTTCGTAGGCCACGCCATTAGTCGCCCTATGGGGCAGGGGCGGGATCTGTGGGCTTTGCGTAAAGATGGAACGGAGTTCCCTGTGGAGGTTGGTCTCACCGTTCTGCCCAGTAAGCCTCCCCTCTATCTGGCCTCTATTCTCGATCTCACGTTCCGTAAGCAAACGGAAGAATTCTTGCGGGAACGGCAGACGATTTTGGAGCGAGACCTGGAAGAGGCTCGCAAGACTCTGGAAGATGAGGTCGCTGAGAAGACTCGGTTGGAGGAGCGCCAGCGCTTAGGCCGGGAGCTTCATGACTCACTTTCCCAGAATCTTTACGGGATCGGCCTTGGTTTGAGGGCCTCGCTCGCCAAAATGGGCAAAGGGGGTAGCCCTGAGGATGCCCTGCAATACTGTCTGAATCTCACCGAGGCGTCTCTTGTGGAAATGAGGGCTCTTCTCTTCAAGCTGAGGCCTAAATCCCTGGAGAACGTTCCGCTTGAAGATGTTTTAAGTAGTCACACTCAGGCTGTTACGGCTAGAACGAAAGTTCCCATCGAGTTCGTCCAACAAGGGAAGCCCAAGGCCGACGTTTCGTTCGAGCAGAAATACGCTCTTTTCAGAATCTCCACCGAGGCTCTGCATAACTGCATGAAGCATGCTCGAGCCAAGAATGTTAAGGTCGCGCTCCATTACGGCCGGCACGAGATCGAGGTTCAAGTTTGCGACAACGGTCGTGGTTTCGATGCGGAGACAGTGCGAGGCGGCCATGGCATGGCCACTATGAAAGAGCGTGCCGAGGCCGTCGGCGGAACTCTTTCGGTGGTTTCTGATGAAGAAGGTACCTGCGTGAAGGCTTCCGTGCCCTGGGTTCGCTGATTTCCTACAATGTTCGTACATTAGGACTTTAGACCGAAGCCAATCCATTCCACTCTTGAGTATTCTTGAACTTGGAGGTACGCCGTGAAAACTGTACATGCTATTATGAGTCCTATCGTTTACTGTCTCGATGAGAACACTTTTCTGCCGGAGGCAGCCAAGGCTCTGCGAGACCGGGGAATATCCGGCGCTCCCGTCATCAACGCTGAAAAGCAGTATGTGGGAGTGATCTCCCAGACCGATATCAACGCCAAATTCGCCAAATGTATGGAGGATGAGAACTCCTTCAAAGCCGGTTGGGTGGAGGGCCGTGTTCCCAGTCTTGAGTCGGTGATGGTCAAAGACATTATGACCCGAGAAGTCCTCAGAATTTCTGCCGATGCCAGTCTTGAGGAGTTGGGCAAATCCTTGCTTGTAGGCGGTGTCCATCGTTTGCTTGTCGTTGATGAGGGTGAAGTGGTAGGGATCGTGTCCACCACCGACCTCATTCACGGATTTCTCAATCCACGAGGCGAAACCGAGCCTGAGGTTCGCCGTCCCGGACGGCAGCCGTACCTGTTTGAAACGGCGCTTTCTATGGGCGAAGATGCCGTCCATGTGAGAGGCTCGTTCGGAGAAGAGCTGGCTCTGGAGCCGCCGCCGGAGTTTGGCGGAAAGGGTCGCTATATGTCCCCTGAGGACATCTTCGTGGCCTCTATCAGTTCTTGTTTGTGTCTCACTTTCCAAGAGTTCGCTAAGCGTGCCAAACTCGAGGTGCACGAATATACTTGCCGCGCCATCGGTCGTTTGGAGGGTGACGGAGTGAGCCAGAGGTTCACCCGGGTGGACCTCTATCCCCGGATCAAGGTGTCGGGCTCCGTGGAGCAGACGGAGAGGATTCTGACACAGGCTAAATTGAGATGTCTGGTGGGCCGTTCCTCCGACGTGATAGCCGTGCTCCATCCAAAAATTGAATCCGTTCCATTTCAGGAGATCTAGACTGCTTCGCTGAATAGGCGGGCATGGCAACCAAGATTCTGCTGGTAGACGATCATTCCGTGGTGAGACAAGGGCTCCGGCTATTCCTCGAAATGGAAGATGAGTTCGAGATTGTTGGTGAGGCGGAGAACGGGCTCCAAGCTCTCGAGAAAATCGAGGAGTTGGGGCCTGATGTCGTTCTGATGGATCTGATGATGCCGGAGATGGACGGGATTGAAGCGATCGAGAAGGGTAAAGTCAGGTTCCCTGATGTGGAATTCATCGCTCTTACCAGTGTTCTAGAAGACCGTTCCCTAGTGAAGGCCGTGAAATCCGGAGCTATCGGATTTCTCCTTAAGAATACCGAGGCCGACGAACTGTGTCGTAATATTAAGGCCGCTGCCAGGGGCGTCGTTCAGCTCTCGCCGGAGGCGGCCAGGCGACTCATGACGGCTCTTCAGGCCGAGGATCCGTTGAGTGATCTCACCGAGCGCGAGCATGAGGTTCTCATTGCTCTTTCTAAAGGGCTTTCCAATCAAGACATTGCCGAACAGTTGTCGGTGACCGAGAAGACCGTCAAGACCCATGTGAGCAACGTTCTTTCCAAGCTCAATGTAAAATCTCGAACTCAGGCTGCCGTTTACGCCTGGCAGACCGGGCTGGTCAAGCCTGCTAGACCCGCATAAGTCCGGAATCCGGGTCTAGGACTTTAGTCTTAGAGGAAGTTCCTTCCAGGGCCCGATCCTTTCAAGTCTGTCCTCCAGTACCATAGAAGAGTGGAGGACGGATGCTGTATAAAACTTCTTTAGAATCAAAACCTGAGTTTCTGGCTCGCAGAAAACAAGTCAAAAAAGGGGAGACCCTCTTTCGGATGGACGACCCTGCCGAAACGGCCTATCTGGTTCAAGAAGGGGTTTTGATCGTCTGCTGTTCGGCGCCGAACGGCCGTGAGGTGATCACATCGGTTTATTTTCCTGGAGAGATTTGCGCAGGGATTTCGGTGCTCACGGGCTCGGAGTACATGGGCACGGCGAGAGCTCCCAAGAAGAGTTCCACAGTGGTCACTCCCATCAGTCGTCAGGAAATGTTGGAGCTGATGAGCAGCGACTCCGAGCTTTACCGGAGCCTCATTCTCACGCAGCGTGAGAAGCAAAAATTTAAAGACCGTATGCTCCTTGGTATGGTGGCCGAAAGTTGTCAGCAGAGAGCCGCTGCGGCTCTCCTGTGGCTGTACGAGAAAGGTGCGGTAGACGCAAGTTCTGTGGCGAAGTCTTATCTCTGTCGCCAGGAGTTGGCCGACCTTATCGGCTCCACCGTGGAGACGGTTATCCGAGTGCTCAGTCGTTTTCGCAAGAAAGGCTTCATCGTGGAGAAGAACGGCACCATCAAGCTCGACGTTCTCAACCTTTCCGAAGTTGCGGCGGCGGCCTGAGGATGAGCGAGACTATGGAGTATGTCCAGGTAACCTGCCCCTCCGACGGTTCGCAGCAGATCCTTGAGTTGCGAGAACAAGCCCATGGGACGAGAGCGACCTGGTGTTCCCGGGAACTCACGGTGGGCAATTGTGATCAGAGTTGCTTGAAAAAGTTCAACCGAGTGGCATTTCTCATGTCCACCTCAATTCCCAAGTTTGAAACGTCCGAACTCGTTGAGATAACGGTGGAGCAAGCACTTCACCGTTTTCACGGTTGTGAGTTTGAGCGGCTTCCTGTGGTCAACAAGGGCAAACTCGTGGGGGAACTGATCTTTCGCCGGATTCTGCTCGACCAAACCGTAGAGGTAAGCCGAAAGACAGTCACGGTTTCTCTGGAAGAGAATTGGAAAGAAGCTGCCCGCAAACTGGTTCAGTATCAGCGCAATGAAGTGTTTGTGGTAGACGGCGACTTCAACCTGAAGGGCCTCGTCCTGGCTCGAAAATTGCTCGAGGTTTCAACTGCCTAGCTCAGAGCGGCCAAGTAAGGCTGTTCGAGCGCCTCTGTGGCTTCATATTCTACCACACTCTGGGCGGTCGGCGTCTCGTTGTGGACGACAAAGCTTTCCGTGAAGCTCGTGTTGGATGTTGAGTAGACCTCAAACTTCCCGCTGTCCGACGCAACATAAGAAAAAGATCGGCTCCGATCGTCTGTCCCGAGGTGAAGACTCGCAACTTCCTCGGGATTCTCCTTAGAAACGATCAAGGAGCCTCGCATGGGACCGACCCCCTCAACGTCGACATAGACACGTCGCTTTTCGCCAGGGGAGAGAGGAGACTGAGGCCTTTCGACTCCAGCTTTGGCGACATCCTTGAGGTTTTCAAAGAAGCTTTTGACCTCAGGGATAAGTTTGGCCTCTTCCTCTGAGTCCATCTTGGCTTGCCAAATGCTATACTCTCCCGTTGGTATTCCGGGCAAGTCTCTGTGTGGTCCCCACGCTTGTGATGACGTTCCAGCTGTTCCAGCGTAGTAGTTGCCGCTTGGGCGAAGATTGAAGCTACTTCCGTCTTCCAGTTTTCCGTCAATTTCTCTAATGCGGACTCCATCAAGTTGTCCGGCATTTTTGCGCCAATCGATGGTCCCGGTGAATCTTCCCGCCGGTGAAGGGTAGCCCCATGAGGGGATTTCCCACTCGCCTTCGTCACGATACAGATCATCATCTGAAAGGTGAACTCTTTCGGCGTTATGCTCTCCTGCAGCTTCCTTGAGGTCGGAGAGTTGGGGGAGCCGCTTGCTGAGGTTTTGGAACTCTCGTTTAATCGTAGGACTCAATTGATTGCGCTGTAGTTGCATTTGGGGACTCCTTGGTGGTGAAAGAGTAGCTCGCAACCGTTAAATGGACGTTAATTGATTGAGTCTGTGCGGGCGCTCAGTATCGAGGGCAGACCCGGAAGGTGAGTTCGCTGAAATCCGGCCTGGAGTGATCCTCGAAAGTTCGGATTGTGACTTCGACCAGGCGAGTGTGTTTGTCGTATTCTTTTGATTCGGCGGGGTTGACTTTGCTCAGGGAGTCGACCCCGTTTTCACGCCTGACGAAGCTCACTTCCAATCCGCCGGCGGGCGAGCCGGGAAAGATATCACCCACCGCTTTATTGGCGGGAAGCATTCCCGCCATGATAGGGCGCCCCTCGCTGCCCAGGTTGGAGGGCAGTTCGTTGGTGGGCAAAGGGAGAAAGTTGGGATCGGCGATGTCCTTGGTCCATCGCGACAGTGAGCCGTTACTTCCTAAGCTGTAGAAGACATGTTTTTGCCAATGAGGGGCTCCGTATCCATTGACCGTAAAGTTGCCCTCGGAATTGTAGGCCGAAGCGCAAGAAAAGCCCGGTGAGCCGTCTGAGTAGACCTTGATGCTTGAAAGTGCCGTGGCCTGGAGTTCGCGACGGATCAGGTGGACGGTGGAAGAAAGACTCCCCCCTACGAGGTACTGGCTGTAGGTCTGCTGTTGAGTTCTGGAGGCGATGATGAACATGGAGACCAGAACGCCGAGTGCCATGGCGGAAAGGCCGAAGTAGATGACGATCTCGATCAGGGTGAAGCCGGCTTTGCGATGAGATCTGTGCTGTTTTATCTCCAAACCGGAACCTCTACTTCCAGCTTCTTGTTATCGTCCTTGCCCGCCTCGGTTTGCTTGTTGCCCATCAACTCTCTCCAGGTGATCACCATTTTGACCACATCGGTGTTTTCGTTGGATTGTCCGATGAAACTTCCGTTCTGATAGGTGATGGTTTTGTGAAATTTGAATTGCTGTTCGCGCCCCTTGACCACAAGGCGAATCGGATTGTCTTCCTCTTGGGTCCAGCTCTTTGGGGCCGGGTCGCCATAAGTGTGGGCCTTGAATTCTTCCAGATAACTCTGGGCCAGTACATTGGCTACCGCGCGATTCCGGGTTTGGGTCGCATGATGGCTCCCGGTGCTGAACACGGAGAAGAAAACGAAGAAGCCGAAAAGCATTAAGCCCATAGCAACGGTGATTTCTACTAGAGTGAAGGCGCGGGTTTGTCTCACTGACTCCAACCCTCCGTGCGCACCATTTTAACGCCGGTTTCGATCCCGGTGGCGTCTTTGCTGTCGTGCTGCTTTCCGTATTGGTACTCAACTACGCGGGTCACCCAGTTCGAGGTGGTGGCTTTCGGCTTGTAGAGCGAAGCTCGTGTGAAGTGAGGGGTGAAATACATATCGCCTGCCGTGATGTTGCCGTTAAGACTCACCAGTGAGCCCACAAAGCGAGCGGCTCCGATGTTGATGTCGTTCTTGGCTACCAACATTCCGGCCGCCAGTCGGGGATTGCTGCTTTCACCGATGGAGATGGTGTCGGCATAAATCAAGGGGCCGTTCACCTCGCGCAGGTAGCCGTCGGCGATGCCGGCTTCCACCTGGTCCCTGATATCACCAATCCAGCGTTCCAGTTCGGTGATGAGCTTGTCGATCCCGGTGGCCTTGAGGGCAAGCTCCTGAAGCTTGGAGAGGGCGTCTTCGCTAGAACCCAGATGAGTAAGAGCCTCGTCGATGACCGCGCCTATGATACCGCCACCGGGGAGAAAGCTTGTAGCCACCTGGCTCACGATCTTTTTGGCTACAATTTCTAAGACAAGGTTCATGGCCGTCTTGAGAACTTCCGAATCCAGGTTGTTGAGCATGCTGGCCGGATCGAAATCGAGCTTCAAGCCGCTCAGTCTGACTCCGGAAAGGGCTCTTGTCATTCGAGTCGGGTCGACCTTGGGTATGACGGGAACGACCCCTTCACCGAAGCCCCACCAATCCGCATGAGTATACAGGTTTTCACCCAGTGCAGCGTTCATGGTGGGTGTGTAAAGATAGGTGAACCCTCTGAAGATCGGCACGAGAATGTTGCGCCGGGGAAGCGGTATGGCCGAGGGGACCGGTATGGTGCCTATCGGCGTGGGAACCATGGTGAGCTGAAAAGTCGCAGCGTAGCTTGCGAAGTAAGGCTGTCGGGTATGAAAGGGTCCGGCAATCTTGGAAAGGTTAGGGGCGATGTCGTTAAAGAACGCCCCCATGGCATCTTTCAGGAAGTTCAGGCTACTCTCTTTGGCCGATAACCAGGCGGCGGCGTCTTCAAGATTAGTGGCTGTGTAGGAGCCGTGCGGAATAGTTACGCTTCCCGAGGCCAGAATAGCGGTTGAGAGGGGAGAGAGCTTTCCCGGCTCAGAGCAGACCCACATGGACCCGTAGTTGGCATTCCCTGCAAGGGTGACGTTGCCGTCCACCACCAGAGTGGTTCCCTCCTCTAGGACCAGTTTCCCACTGGGCAGGAAAGGGTTTCGGGAGCCGTTGGGGTCGGTCAGGGTGAGATTGCCACCCACATGCATGACGGAGCCCTTTTGCAGCCACAGATCTCCCTCAATCTCGCAGTTCCCGGAAAAGCGAAATGTGCGGCCCGGCGGTACGTTGAGAGTGGCTTTGGCATAGAAGCCGTTGTCGAAGCGGAAGTCCGGTATGTAGTCTTTACGACCGAAGTGAACGACCCGGACCTTCTTGACGATGGTTCCGGCCAACCCTTCGAAATCTCCGGTGATCATTTTGAGGAGGAAGTCCCCAAACCCCTCGAAGACCGCACCGTAGGCCCATCCCTTCATGCCGGTCTTGGGTATGTTCTTATCTTCCCGTCGAGTCACCGGAACGTCGGCTCCGCCACCCAACAGGCTCTCAACCTTGTCGTTTCTTTTCTTGGCGTCGTCTTTGAGCTTCTCTTCCAGTTCCTCGCCTTCTTTTTTCAGGTCTCGTATTTTGGCGCGAGCGTCGTCGATCTTACCATTGAGTTCATCTTTTTTGGAATCGGATGTGCCGGGTTTGTCCCGTTGCTTTTTCCACTCTTCAATATCTTCTTCCAGTTTTTTGATCTGATTGGCGATGCGCTCGGCTTCTTTTTGATTGTCGTTAGAAGAGCTACCGGGATCGTCGAAGTCGGCGAAGTCCGGCGGTTCCGGCACATGAATCCAAAACTCATAGAAAATACCGGGGATGGTAGCGCTTCCACCGGGAATGGAGGGAAAGGGGACCTGCATGGCCTGTTCGAGGTTCAGCCCAGGTTTGCCGCTGCCTCCAAAAAGCATGCTCACCATGCTGCCGGCGGTCTGGAGGAAATCACCTTTGATATCGCCCGTTTTGTCGCCGCTTGAAGTGGTGGCTGCCATGGCAGAGCGAAGATTCTCCAGATCTGTTGCGAGCTTCTCCTCGTAGGCCCGCAGAGGAAAGCTGCCTTTGAAACCGATGGCTCCGTTGCCGCTGAGATCGAAGTCGCCCCTTCTGGTATAAGCCATTCCGTAGGTGAGTTCTTCCACCGTGACATCAGCGTCGGCGGCCAGCAAGAAGGGGATGCCACTGAACGCGCCCACGGCCTTTCGGTCATCTTCAAAGCTCGGGTTGGCCCAACTGGCGACTTTACCCAGGGTGACACGGCCTTTGGGAGCGTATACGGCATAGCCGCCACTATTCTGAGTGACCAGCCATTCGAATTTCTTGCCGAACACTTTCAGAGCTTCATCATTGGTATCGGGGAATATTTTCGAGGTGGTGAAACCGGGGGGAGACTCTTTGTCTTTGGGGTCCAGGTTGGGCAGCCCGTCGGTGCTGAAGAGAGCTTTGGAGTAGTCCAACGGAAGGGAGCTCTCCTCCACCACTTCTTTTTCGCCACTCACCTTGAGCCAATCGGGCTCCGGCTCATCTTTGGCAAGAGAGCGGGCGACTGCAAATTCGAAGCCCTGTCGAAATTGGAGTTCGGCCTCACTCCGCGTAACCTGTCTCACAGCGCGAGACTGACTTGTATGAAGAGCCAGTACCAGAACCATGAGAACGAAGATCACGGCCACCGTAATGGCCAACATATTTCCCCGACGTTGCGTTAACCGCATGAGCCTTAGTTCAGCGCGGTCATGGCGTCACCTCTAATCATCAGGCGTAGTGAGAGTCTAAGGAAAGGAGTTCCTCCACCGCCAGGGGACAAACGACATGATCGGCTAGAGCCTCGATGAGGAGGAGGCTCTCTTTTGAAGCTACCGGAGAGGCGACCCAGATCTCTGAGCAAAGGCGCTTCTGGGATACAGCGATAGCCAGGGACACCTGCCAGGGGGAGGCGATTCCGTCTGTGACAAGGAGGACTCTCTCTTTTTCCAGAGAGGGAACGAACAGAGGCGAGCGGCCGCCCTGCCGGCGCTCTCTTATGGACTCAAGGGCGACTTTCTTCGCTTTGAAGCGCAGAAGATCGTTGTGTATTCCGTGGCCTGGGTCCCAGGCTTCACACCCGACTTCACAAACCGCTCCGATCTCCCGACTCATGTTCTTGGGATGAACGATCGGCTCCACCAACATCAAGCCCATTGGGAGTCCCAATGTTTCCGCCAGAGGAAGCGCCACTTGAGCACCCTTTTCCGAGATGGCCAAGACGAGCGATGGCTGCTCCGGCCGGCGCTGAATGGCCACAGCCAGGAGTTCCCCCGCCTCCATTCGGTCTATGTATTGGGGAGAGGTCTGCATAAAGAGAAGTTCGTGGGAAACGTTTGTCAACGGGGAGCGGCTTTCAATCGGTTTCGGAACTCCTTGATGAGATCGCCTGCCGTAATGACTCCGGTGACCTTGCCGTCTCTCGTCACGACCACCCGGTGGATGCTGTGGTTGACCATCAGATCGGCGGCGACTTCGATGTCGTCCGATTCTTCGGCACAAATAAGAAGATGAGTCATGATGTCGGCAACCGTACTTACTTCGGACTTGCGATACACGTCGGTGAGAGACACAACCCCGACCATCTCTCCCTGGGCGTCGATAACGGGAGCGCCCGTGATCTCGTGCTTGGCGAAGAGTTTAATCATGCGATCGACCGGGATGTCTTTGGTCACAACCAGGGCTTCTGGAGTCATCAATTCCGAAATCTTCATGTTTGAAATATTACCGTTTTCCGGCATTTCTTTCTCTGATCTAGATCAGGTAGCAGGCATGGGCCTGCCCTTCGGTGTAGGCTTCTGCGGAGAGAGGTGTGAGATGCTGGTTAAAGACATAATGCAACCGAATGTCTTCTGCGTGGAAGGCCGAATGACGGTGAAGGAGCTTTACCTGGCTTTGATGGCGAATGAGATCGCCGGAGCCCCAGTTCTCGACGAACGCGACTACCTCATCGGCGTAGTGTCTCTAACCGACGTGGCGGCCTGTATCGCAGGCGACAAAGCTCAGAGTTCTTGCGGATATTATTCCCACCCCGACACCCAGGACGGCTCGCTGATCAAAGCCTCGTCCATCAGCAAGAACAAACGAGTCTCCGACATCATGACCAATCAGATTCATAAGGTTTCCATGAATGCCAGTTTGGAAGAGGTGCTCGACCTGATTCTGGAAGAGGATATCCATCGAGTGATCGTCACCCACAGAAGTCATGTGGTGGGCATCGTGACTTCGGGCGACTTGCTTCGCGCCTTCCGCGAATACCTTCGCGAGGATGAGGACGATGACGACGACGATTTCGAAGAGGACGACGAGGAAGAAGAAGACGACGACTGATCTGGATCATTGGGCGAACTTCAAGCTTGCCTTATCTTGTTTAAAGACAAGATAAAGGAGTATGGAAGACATGAAAGTTCGCGATGTAATGACCAGCGATGTGAAGGTTGTCAACTACAACGACCCGGTTCGAGAGTTTCTCGAAAAACTAGCGGAATACGAAATCTCCGGTATGCCTGTTGTCGATGCCGACGGTCAGATACTCGGTGTGGCCACCATGACAGACGTGGGTAAAGGTGTTCAGGATCCTCCTCTGGCCACCGAGGCCGATAGAGACTTCTACGACGACAACGGTGGGCAATCGGGTGCTCTGGATAATGCGAAGGTCGCCGACATCATGACCGAGCATGTGGTCACCGTTTGTCCGGAGAGCGAACTGTCGGAATTGGCCAAGCTCATGTCTCAGTCCGGGATTCACCGTGTGTTCGTGGTGAGCGGCGAAGAGATTGTAGGTGTCGTCACAAGTCTCGATATGGTGAGAGTTTTGGGAGAGCAGCTCGAGCGAAATCTTGTGAAGAAGTGATCTCCGCTCACATTCCACCGCATCTGTTCAGGCCCAGGCCCCTTCGGCCCGGTGAGCGATTGGTGCGTCCTGCTTCCGGGTCGGAACCGGTGGAGAAAGTTCATGAGGACACGGGGGGCAGGAAAGCCATGAGTTGCGACTCCGGGCCTATCGTTACGGTGGCTGAAATTATGGAGACAGACATCATTGCTGTTCCTCCAACGCTTCGCCTTGAAGAGTTGGCTCGTTTGATGACCGAGAAGAGAATCTCAGGCTTCCCTGTGGTGGGTCCCGGCCGAGAACTTTTGGGACTTGTCTCTCAAAAAGACCTGGTAGCATCAATGTTGGAGAGGGCGGAAAGCACCGACGGGGAGTTCTACACTTCTCTCTACACCGAGTTCTCTCAGGCCTTTGGAATGTTACCCGGGGGTACCGTAGGTGATGTTATGACACCGTATGTTTACTTTGCCACTCCCGACACGGATATCCGAGAGGTCATCGAGCTGATGCTGGTGCGGAATATTCACAGGGTGGTTGTGACCGATCAGAGACGACTGGTAGGGATGGTGACCACCAGCCAGTTGCTAAGGGTTCTTCAGGCTATTCTCTAAGGCCCGGTTTTAGGGCTCTCATGTCATCTCTTAGACCGAGTTTGATGGAACTCTCCAATTTGCCGATGGCTTGTTTGAGTTCTTCCACTCTCGCCTCCTGAGTCGAGCCGGCAAAGCCGTAGGCCGCACCCCCGGCAGCAACCATGCCTGCTCCCACCCAGGGATTCACCCAGAATGTGGCCACTCCCAAGAGAAAGAGCCCGCCTCCGGAGAGTCTTGTTTTTGTACGCTGTAAGGCGATGCTCTGGGCGAACCCTTTCTCCAGACAGGTGAGTTCACGAAGGCTTTCGATCAGGCTCACCTTGGCTTTGCGAACGCGTTCGGCACGCTCCGGTGAGTTGGTAAGACGGAAGGACGTGAGGTCGGTTTCCAGACCTTCTGCGTTGAGAAAGACGGCAGCCGTGCAGCTCAGATACTCGGGCCCCAACAGTTGCTCATCCACAATGACGCCATCCTGAACCCAGTAGACCTTCGGGAGTTCGCTACGCTCTTGCCAGGTGTGTGAGTCTCCTTTCTTCACCCACTCTCGGTGAGCGGTGATGAGGGCCGGAACGGCTGCTCTCTCTGTTCGTTCAATCTTTTGAAAGGTGAATTTTGTGATGGAGCTGAGGCCGCCGCCGGTCTTCTCTGGCGCACTCGAATCGAGGGTCAAGAAGCCTCTGGGATCTTCCATGCTGGGGGCGGCTTCAAAGGTGCCGGGAGGTATAGTTAGTGGCTGAAGATCGCCATATCCGAAACTTATGGTGAGAGGGAAGTCTTGACTTGTCTGGCCATGGGTTGGACAGAGATAGAGGGAGTCGACCCGACGCCCGTCGACGGTGAGAGGAACTGGACAGGTATAACCATGGAGAAGGGCGGTTTTGAGAATCTCGGCTCGCCGCGCTCCGGAGGTGGCCATTTTTTTGACCCAGTTCATGGCGCCTGTCGTTTTCGGGTGGAGGGCAATGGAAAGGCTCAAGCAGTCGTATCTGTCTTTGGCCGTGGCTCTGTGAAGGCTCTCTCCATCCCAAACCAGACACTCCTCTTCCCGTGGTAAGACCAATTGAAAGGCACATTTTTCGCGCAGACCTATGGCCCAGAGTGCGCTGAGCAGATGCCGAACGCTCCTCTCAGGATAGGGTTCGGGATTGAAGAACTGCCTTTCCAGGAGATCGATCGTCAGATTCGGGGCGTCGAAGTAGGCTCTCAACTCCGAACTGTGGATATCCATCCGAATAGGCCCTCCGGTCTGCCCTGCTACGGCCGACTGAATCAGCTTCACAACCCAGGCATTGGCGAAGGGCAGTTGGTACTCGGCGATCTTCTGCAGCGCTTTTTCCCGGGCCAGGGTGAACGACTGACGAGATTCCAAAACTTCACCAGATTTCGCCTGAGAGTTGAGGAACTGATCAAGTTTTGAAGGCTCGGGCTTCAAAGGTTCTCTTCCTGGGTCAGGATCTGCTCTTGCAAAAAACGGCGATAATCGTCACCGTAGGTGAGGTCGTTGAGAACCTCCACAACACGTCTCTGCACGATCACAGCTTCTTCGGTTATGGGGTTAAAGCCCTCTTTATTGGAATGACGAAAGCGAATTCCCGAACCTCGCTTTTGCCACCCCGGAAGCTCATTGAAGTTGATCCCTTTCTGAAAAAGAAGTTCTTGTTTTTGGGAGCCTTTCAGGCCTTTCAGCTCCTGAGTCACCTCGCGTGCGTCGAGACCCTCCTCTCGCAACTTCCAATAAGCCCAGCCGTTGAGAGCGCAGCGAGTGGCGTCGGACTGGCGCCAGCAAAAATAATCTACCACTCGGTCAAGCGACCCGGATATCCAGATCCGACTGTCAAATTGAACCGGTTTTCCGAAAGCCACACTGAAGGTGGCGCTGGCAAGACCGGCGGAAATGGAGAGAACCTTCTCGATTTCGCGGTCGAAGAAGCTCCAATTTTTGGGTAGAAGGATGGAGATTTCGTCACTTTCGGTGTAGACGTAGTCGCCGTTGAACTCTCGAAGGAGTGCCTCACCGGTCTCCAGCATGAGTTGGTGGAAACGCGAGTCGAACGGCTTTTCAAATTCGTCGGAAGTCAGCCTGGAAAAGCCACGCCCGTCCAGGCGTAAAACCGTCCAGTTGTCCATGGGGACTTTCAAAGAGTGAAAATACTCACCCTGGCGCATTCGACTCTCAAGGTCGAGCGGTTTCACTCTTCTTGCCACTCCTCAACTTCGGTATTGCCACCTTCACATTTTACGAAGTAGAGCTCGTCAAAACCTTCGTTCAAACTTGGCCTTTCTCAATCTTGAAGAATGGACATTTTCCGCCGGGCGGAAGGCTGCGAGGTCTTAAGCCGACAATCCCAGGGGGTCGATGACTTGATCCGAGCCGTATGTCAGCCCGAGTAAAAGTTGAAAGGGGAGGTGTAATCGGCCGGCCCAGGCCACCTCGTCGTGAGAAGCCTGGGGAACGGCGACGTAGTGGACGTCGCTGCCCAAAGTGTATCCTTTTGAAATGAGCAGGTGTGCCATGGCTTGGGTCACAGAGAAGTTGTCGCCTGGCCAACCGCTATCGAGATAGATCTTGACAGGCCGTTTCCTTTTGGATCGCTTGACAGCTCTCAGCAGCTTGTTGTCGTAACCAAAAGTGCTGGAGAGACACGCGGCGCGACCAAAAACATGGGGGTAGTTCCAAGCGAGGTAGAAGCTCACCAGGCCGCCGAGAGAAGAGCCCATGACAACCCTGTTGTCGGCGCCTGAGAGGGTGCGATATGAGGAGTCTATCTCCGGGATGAGGGTCTGGGTCAGGAATTTTGCGTATCGGCTGCAGCCGGGCTGGGTGTAGTCATGAAAGCGATCATTGGGGTAGAGCGCCACGATGATGCATGTCTCAATGGAGTTCATGCGGTCGAGAGCGTCGACAGTCTGCTGAACTCTCCAAGTTTGACCTGCAAAAGCTTCTTCGGGAAAGAAGAGATTGTGGCCGTCATGCATGAAGCAAACAGGATAGCGTCTCAGCGAATTCTCGTGGTAACCGGGGGGAAGATAAATTCGGTATTTGTGCGACTGGCCCGAAGTCGACACAAGTCGCTTCACATTGGAAACGGAGCCGTTCTCATCTGAAAAGAAGTGTGGGTAGATGTGCCGGCGCTGGGGAACAGGTGACAGATAGTTGCTGCCCATCGACCAGTGGAACTTTCCATCTTTCTTGGAACGTAAGCAAGGTTTGAATTGAAAATAGGCTTGGGCTGTCCGGATTTCGAACTCCGCCCAGTCGGGACCCGTTCTTGCTGGTTCTATGTCTTGGTTCCAATCCTCCAAACTACTCCTGAGCACCATTTGGTACTCTGGATTCTGTTTGAGAGGATATACGACGCGGATGAGTTGGGTGGTCATAACATCATTTCACCAGAGTCAAGAGTCGCTGAGAGGATCAGGGCGACTCTCTTTGCGGCATACCAGCAGTTCCTATCCGAGACAACCATTTCTTTTCTCTCAACGGTAGCCTTTAGTCTACCTGCGCGGCATACCGCCGCACGACTTGTAAAAAAGGTTCGGCGTGTACACTTTCCCCAGATTGGAGTCTTATAGAAATGAACTACAAAGCAGAAAGCGGCAAAGATGTCACACCTCAGAACGGCCTGGAGAGAATCTTCGCTCTCCCCATTGCTTGGATAACGCTCGCGCTTTTCGGAATCGCTATCGCTGTGCTCGCCTTAGGTACTTATTAGGGATTGCGCAGCCACTCGGCTCGCCAACTTCCGTCGGCCCGTTTATAAAGCGTCGACCGCCCGGCCTTCATGACGTTGGGCGATATCTCGTGGAAATGATGTCGCTTGGTCCTTTTGAGGCGCGCAATCTCCGCGCTGGAGACGATGCGGTGCTCGTATTTAGGAAGATAAGAGACCGGTTCAGGTATCTCGAGGGGCGCTATTTCCACTTCCGGCGGCGCCGCTTGAGCCTCCACATTGTAGGTGGCCTTGCGAGGTGGCTCCTTAACCTGTTGAGGCTCCGTAGACTCATTCGCTTGGGCGTTTGTACCCAGCCTTGAGGCTAGGACGAAGCCGGTCAGGCAGCCCAGGACAATTATTAGAACTATACCGTCTGCTACTCGATTCACGTCACGAAGAGTATCGGCAGAGGAGCGGTCTTTTTAAGCCTGACAACGGATAAGCTATGAGACGTCGCGTAGAGTTATTCGCGGGATCGGAACCCTTTCAGCGGGATAAATTTGAGTGTAGGACTAAATCAGAGTCCTCATGCTCGTGCCCGTCGTCTTGCTGTCCGCTCTTCTCTTGAGCGTTTTCTATCAGTTCAATGTGAACGGTCGAGTGGGCCGATTCTTGTTTCATTGGGATCACTTTCGACTGATTTCCGGTTATCGTTTTTTCGAGAGCGTGGACGTGCACTATCGAGTGAGCTTCCGAGTTTTCCGCGACGGACGCTGGAGTGACTGGTTGAGGTTGGACACCTGTTGCCGAGCAGACAGTCGGTGGCCGGGTCTGCTCCACGAGATTTGCAATCTCATTTACCTGGAAAGAGAAAGCGGGTTGGCGAAGGCTTCGAAATCTATGGCGGAGGAGGCTCTCCTTCGCTATTTTCGCTCCTATCCCGGGTCTTCTTGGGAGGCCCGCGAGTTTCAAATTTTTGTGATGTCCAAGGGAGCGGAGTCGCTTCTTAAACAGGGTAGGATAGGTCATGAGTCCTGAGCTTGCTTGTTCTTTATCCGCCGCCTGGGCAGCAGTGGGCTCCCTCCTTTCAAGTGTCGGCTGGATCCGGGATTTTGCCCTCTTGAAAGACGACGGTTGCCTCTCCTGGCGACTGGCCCTATCGCGGCCACAACTGAAAAGATTCCGTCTCAAAGAGCGGACTTGCTTTCTTTTATTCAATGAGAAGGTTGCCGCTCTGATGCTGGGTTTGAGGGTTGTAGCGGGGCTCGCTATTTTGCTCACCTGGGGCAGCCTTGAGATCGTGGCGGTCTGTGCTCCGCTTCTGTTATTGAGCTACGGCTGGTTCGTCCTCAGGCAACACCCTCTCGGAGTGAACGGGGGCGACCGCATGGCGGCGTTGGTTTTTGCCGCCTTAAGTCTTCTCTTCGTGGAAAGCCGTGTCGCGGTGTTTTCCATTCCCATCTTTCTGGGAGCGCAGGGGGCTCTCGCCTATCTCACGGCGGGAATATCGAAGCTTTCTCAAGAGCGATGGCGCTCCGGGAGTAACCTCCGGATTCTCGCCCAAGCGGGCTGGTTCGATTCGCAAGCTTTTGAGTTCCTGGACCGGCGCGGGCTGGTTCCACTCGCCTCCTGGGCCATCATCTTAGGTCAACTCTGTATTCCTATCAGCCTCTTCTGCGGGCCCGGACTGCGGGGTCTCTTTCTTCTCAACGGGGCGCTCTTCCACTTGGCCAACCGACGATTCTTGGGGATCGGCGGATTCTTCTTTCCATGGACTGCCACCTATCCAAGTCTCTGGTTTTTGGCCGAATTCTTGAGAGCCTAAAGTCTCGTCGCTTCCGGCCGACAATTCCTCTGATAAGAAGTTTTGAGGAGCCAGTTATGTCGTTTGATCAAAGTTATGAGTCGTTCAAATCGGAGGAGGGTGCCTTGCCAGACCATTGCAGCAAAGAGAGGCGGCCCTGGGTTGCCCCCGTCTTGACTGTGGAAAGGGTGGAGCAAACGGCGACCACCTTCGGGCCGGCTATTTTTGATGGAGCCTTTACGAGTTAACTCGGGTCCTCAGGATATGGTCAGAAACCGAGCAAGGTTATGGGCTCGGGTAAGAGCGAGAAGTCGCAAAAGATCTTCCAGACTGTATGCATCTCTTGCCACATGGGTGTCAAACTCTCTTCTCCACCGCTTCAGGTCAAGAATCTCCCCCACCTCCGCCGGCAGAGCGAAATCGTCCATCTCTTCCCGGAGCCGTGGCAGATGGGGGCGCATGAGGTGGAGGCTGTCGCAAGCTTGAAGACCTCTTCTGGTTGACCAGGCTATATCGGCAGGAATTCGATCGGAATAGACCTGTCTTGCGAACCATCTCGGCCAACCGTTCTCCATCTGATACCTGGGATTGAGGTTCAGACAGAATTCGATCAAATCAGGATCGGCTGTGGGATCGGAATAATGGAGGCCGCGGCTCAGCATCATGGCAGACCATGGATCGGACGAGTTGCCCAGGTAGAGTTGGAGCACCCTCCAGTGCTTTCGAGCGTCGTATCGCCATCCTTTAGCCGGGTCACCGAAGAACTGCTCTGCCACAACTTTCTCAAGATCGATGGTCTTCAGGAAGCTCTCCCGAAGGAATGTGACGTGTTGGTAAAAGGGTTGTTGACGACCCAGAAGAGCCCGAATCCGTTTCCAGGCTGCGAGGGGGAGTTGATCGAAGAGCTCGCGGGCAAAGGTTCTGAGAAAGCCTCGAGGACGCCCCTGCACAAGGGCTTTCGTCAGGGAGCCCCACCGACCCGTAAAAAAGAGCTCAGCCAAAACTCCCTGACCGGCGTAACTGTAGCAAAGGTTACCGGCCTGACCCACCATGACCGAACGGCACCCGAGTGCTGCGGCTCGATTCATCAAAGATTCAATCCAGGGTCGACTGAGCGGCGCCCAGTTGAGTTGCTCGGTCAGCTGAAGCGAACTCTCAAGCTCGCTGAGAGGAGACAGGTTGCCGGAACTGACGAACTCCGTTTGCAAAAGTGGCAATTTTTGGGAAAGCTGTCTCACCGCTCCACTCTCGTCTTGAATTCTCTCTACCGAACCGTCCAGGAGTCTCGCTCCTGGGGTGGGGACGGAGCAGAGTCCAACAACCGGAACGTTTCTGGAGGCACAGGCCATCCCAGCGGAATCAAGACCGCCACTCAGGTAAATGGCTGTCTTACCCTGTTCGGGGTCGATACGCCGAGAAACGGATCTCTCCCAGTGGTGTCTGAAGCCCTCAAGGCTCTCCGCTTGTGTCAGGGAATATCCGCTTCTCCGAAGTTTGGGTTCCCATCCGGGCAGCAATGTAACTCTCCCGTTCTGAAGTATCAGCATCTTGTCCGAGGGAAGTCGCTTTACCCCTACAAAGACCGTTTCTTCGGGATAGAGGTGGACGAGGGCGGCCGATTGGCCCAGGCGTGGGAGATCGATTTTTCGTTCCATGCCCGGATGCCCGAACAGCCCGGCGGGTCGGGTTGAGGCGAGAAAGCGGTCGGGAAGAACGCTGTAGTAGAGGGTTCGTTGTCCCGTAGGATCTCGAAGCAGAATGAGGCGATCCAGTCTCCGGTCGTAGAGAGCGATGCTGAAATCCCCTCTGAGGCGAGTGAGTCCCTGTAAGCCGAACTTCCGATAGACGCCCTTGACCGTCTCGACCGGCGAGTTGTGGCACAAGCAGAGACGGCGAGACCACTCAGGGAGATCATGCAATCGTAGGGTGCCCGCTACAACGACGTCCTCAGGCGGTTCGAGGTTGTAATTTTGGGGCTTTCGGCTACCTAAGAAGGTTTGCCCCAAAGCTAGAGTGGGGGCTTGATAAACCTCCTCTCTTCTCCCAAATCGATGAAGACCGTCTAGAATGCAGCCGAGTTCTTGAGGTTCTAACAGGGTGTTGTTGAGAGTGGCAACCACCCCCAGGCCGGTGAGCACTCTAGAGAAGCCTTTCCACAGCGTGAGCCGTTTCTTCCAGGGTCGGGCCCGCCGCATCTCGGCCGAAGAGATGCATGGGCCATCGTTCCGCGATCTGGGCGCAGGTCTGAAAATGCTTTGCCATGTTTTGAGGGTCGATATCCCACAGAAACTCTCGACGATAGGTGACTTCTGTAAGCGCCCTGGCCTTTTCCGGCAGATTGAGCTCTCGAGGTGGCCCGGGAGGTCCGTCCAATCGCACCATCAGTTCTACGGGAAGCGGTTCCTCTAGGAAGCCCTCTGATTCAAGGTAGAAATATTTGTCCACCTGGGGATGGATTCGAGTCAGTCCCGTGGCACCGACGGCTTGCGCCACATCAGGCCTTAATTTGATTCTTGGAAATCCCGGCTGAACCCACCATTCGTCGCCCTGCAAGCAGCCCTTTACGAAGGCGCCGATGTGGAAGAGAAAGACGAGTTGGGTCGCACTCCTCTCATGCTGGCCATTCG
>JYMV01006068.1_pt1 | contig 21790 bp, 16 predicted proteins | sample 338911 | NCBI WGS metagenome assembly JYMV01 (sample SAMN03354496, study PRJNA234377) | hydrothermal vent metagenome | biome: Deep sea; feature: Hydrothermal plumes at the Eastern Lau Spreading Center, Western Pacific Ocean; material: Seawater | place: Tonga | collected 2009 | depth 2000 m m
ACAGATATTTTCTTGATGGATTTATTAACAGGGTTTGGGAAGTCAAACAAGGTTCTGTGAGCGAATATATTGGTAATTATAGTGAATATGAGAACTCCAAAGCTCAGGAACTTGAAACTGAATTATCAAGCCCGACAATATCTATCAGAAAACCTTCGGCATCTTATTTCCAGAAGAATCATGAGCGCAAACGTCTTGAAGCAGAAAATAGAAACATTAAACACCAAGCATTAAAACCCTTGCGATCTAATCTTAAAAAAATTGAAACTCAGCTAGAAAAAGTGCTGACAGAAAAAACAATAATCGAAAACAAACTGGCAAACTCGGTCATTTATGAACCAAGGAATAAAGCTCAACTTCTAGAAACTCTCAGCAGTCAAACGGAACTTGCCAATGATGAAAAAAATCTCACTGAAGAATGGAATAGTCTTTCATCCCAAATTGAGGAATATGAGTCTAGCAGTACACCAAAAAATTAAATAAATGATGATAACTATTCTTTATATTTTAGTTTTGATATTTTTTATTTTACTTGCCGCAATGGTTATTGTTCCCGTTTTTTTCGGTGCTCCGTGGCACCCCTTGTCCGACAAAAATATTAACCGAATTATAAAATTTGCTGACCTACAACCTGGAGAAACTTTCTACGACCTTGGGTCGGGAGATGGGCGAGTTCTAATTGCGGCATCAAGCAATCAATGTCTACGTGGAGTTGGAGTGGAGATTGATCCAATAAAAGTTTGGCTTTCCAGATATTTTATAATAGCAGCAAAACTTGCTGACAAGATTCGCATTCACCGAGGCAGCATGTTTGATTTTGATGTAAGCGAAGCCGATGTCATATACCTTTATCTTACACATCAGGCACTCGACCGGTTATTCCCAGAAATTTTAGATCGCATGAAGATCATTTGCTACCGATTCTGCATTCGTAACCTTGAACCAACCAAAATGAATAAAGACAAAAATCTTTTTTGGTATCAAGTAAATAAAGGAAGGACCGTGAATGAATATTCTTAAGAAAAGACTCCGCTTTAACTAAAATGTTTTATTTAGTATCAACTAGATCGCTCCAGACGTAGGCTTTTCTACCACCTAAGTCAACCAAGAGCCAAGGTTTTCCGTTAAAATTGACTTTCGTCCTACGAATCAAGGCCAAGCGATCACCTTTATTCAGTTGGCCTACCTCAGGAAATTTTGGGCCCGGACCGTTTTTTAATGAAACTCCATCAATTTTAGCAATTACTGATCTAGTATTAGCAAAGGGCGCAGCAGAAGTAGGAGGTGTTGGCATCTTAACTACAGGGGACGTGGGCTGTTTTAATGTTGGAGGGGTAAGGTTAGATACCATTAAATTTTCAGGTTCTAAGGGTCTGGATGCAGTTACCACCTCATCTTGGGTCGGTTTATTTAAAGATTTAACCCTGGGGACAGTTGGTTTTTGTGGCTCTTGTATAATTGGCTTAGTAAGATTAGCCACACTTAGTTTCTCCTTCTTGGTTTCAGCAACTGGGTTAAATTGAGTTCCCACCCCTTCATCAAAACGAATGAAAATTGGATTGGACACCAAATAATTTTCTGGGTCTGCTTCCACTTTAAGCCGGTAGAATATTGGACCGTCATTTTTATCAAAATTCACATCACGCCAAGTCAATTCATATGGAAGTGCTATCGTTTCCTTTTTTACTTCCAGACCGTTACGGATGACTGACAAACGAACTGTTTTTTCTGTTCCATTTGTCATCCGAACCTTGATTTTTAACTCAGGGAAATCATTCGATACTAGTTCTTCACCCATGTTAGCTTGACGACCTGACAGAGCATCACTTACCGTAAAATCATCTAATGAAATTCTTTCATCTCCTGTCTGGCGCACTGCATACATACGCCCGCTGGCCATAGCATCAAGAACATCATCACGAGATTTTTGGCGAACGAGAAATATAGTTCGAACTTCACCAAACTTGGTTCTTCCGTCCTCACATAAATAATTGTTCCCACCATAACCCCATACTGGTTTTTCTCGCTGACCTTGAATATATTCACCCAATACATTATCCCATTCGTTTCCAGGTTCAATTTGCATAACTGGAAAATCGGCGATGGACTGAAAACCAGTGTAATCAGAAGTTAACATTAAGTCTTTCGGATAGGGATCGGTCTTGTAAGCAACCCGTCCTTTTTGTTTTATTTCATTAGGAGCTTCCATGTGGTTCCAGAAAACCAATCCGCCGTTACTATTTACATAATTAATTAATTCTTGATAGGGTTGAACACCCAAGTCCCCTTTATACTGACTAAATGGAGAGCTTCTAAACGGCATATTATTGAGAGCAAGGAGAAACATGATTCCTGCAATCAACCTAGTAAGCTTCTTCTTATATCCTTTCAAAAAAGCCACGAGGAACAGTAAAAAAAAGACAACGCATCCTACAAAGTACTGCTGATAATGTGTTAAGTACCGCTTGGAAAAATTACTATCCAAAATAGGTAATTGCTCATAAAACTCCGGCGTATCAAACCCAACTACGAAGAGGTGCTTGTCCAGATTATTAGCAACAAGGTTGCCGTTAAAAACATTCCCCGTCCAATAGTAAAATGGGGCAACCTCCGCACCAGAAATAAGAAGGGTCTCTTCAAACTGTTTGTCGTTATCATTGATTTCTGAAATATAAGCCGGTGCACCTACGGTAAGAATTGACGAACTTCTAGGGGGACTACCCCGTATTCCCATGCATCACGAGCTTGATCACCAAAAATCACCGTATCGATTCCCTTTGCACGGGCCTGTTTGGCTACTTCCTGGAGTGTAGAGCACCCACGACTAAAGCGAGTTTTTACATCGGCAACCCCATCCAATTGTATAAAACCCGCAAAAATGATATCCGCCGATGCCAGCAGAATAACTATTACTCCGATTAAAATAAAAGGCACCTGAAAGCGATACGATTCCCTTGTGAAATAATAATTCACTCTATATTTCTCATCTTTGATTATTCTATAAGAATTTTTTGGCCTTCAGACCAACTCGTAGGACATGGTATCATTTTTAGAAGCAGCGACCTAGAGGAGGGAGTCAAATACGTTAGCCAAGTATTGGTAAGCCTTTATTCTCGTTACCATTCATTTGATTTTTGTTTGCCCAGTAGGCACATAACCCTCATTGTTTAATTTATTTTTTAGATATATGATACGATATTGCTGATGCGGTATTCCATAACAACTCCTTCCGCTCCGCTAGACCCAAAAGTTGATCAAGCAAATAAAAGACTTGATTATCAATCTATGGGTTCCGCGCTCAGGAAAGACCTTCGATGATAAAAAAAATTTTAGTCGCCGACAACAGTATCACTATACAAAAGATCGTGGCCATGGCCTTTGAACATGAAGATGCTGTTGTTGAGGGTATTAGTAAGGGGAAAGATGCACTCGATAAAATGAAAACTTTTAAACCAGACATCGTTTTGGCGGATATTGACATGCGAGATTTGACAGGGTTTGAACTATCTAAAAAAATTAAAAATGACCCAAAATTTAACTCCACAAAAGTACTTCTTTTAGCTAGTGACTTTGAGGGCTTCAATAAAAATTTATTTGATAGTTCCGGCGCTGATGACCACATTTCAAAACCTTTTAAATCAGAAGACATTATAAAAAAAGTTAACGATTTACTTTCAGAAAAACCGCCTGACTCCATTGTTGAAACTATCAATCTAACTCCGGTTGACTTAGACGTTTCTGTTGAATCCACTGAAACAACTATTGAACTTTCTACAGAAGACATGGTCGAAGAAGAGAATTCTACTATCAATCTTTCCTCGGCAGACCTGGAAGAATCAATAGATCCTGCCCCTGTAGAAGAGGTAGAACAGAAGAAAATTGAAGAAGGTACTCTCGACGCAATGATCAAGGATGTCGAATCCTTAAAAAAACCAGTCGAGCCTTCAGGTGCTGACTATGACGAACTGAGCGAAGAAGTAGCTCCCACGCAGGAAGATGCCGTCGGAGATGAGTTGGACATGGCTTTCCGGGAGATAGTGAATTTTGGCTCTCCAAAAGAACCCGATAATATTTCAAGCATCAAACTTGAACCGATCAGTGGACCCTCTACCGTAGAGGGTATTATCCCCGAACCGGAGGATCTGTTGGGGGGAATAACTTCCTCCACGGTGGAAGGGGGAAAAAGGCTGACTGTCCCGAGTTTGATAGGAGAAAATTCTTCTCGTCCTCCACAAGTATCTCATAAGATTAAAAGCCAGCAAACCATAGCTACGCAAGAGAACCAAACCGCGACAGACAAAGTCAGGCATCCCTTAGGAGATATGATTCATGCTTCTATTGAAAGAGAACTTTCCGAACTGTCAAATAGCATCACTCAATCTGTACGAGAAATAGTTCAAGAAATCACCCCAAAAATTGTTAGAGAAATTGTTAAAGAAGAAATCGACAAGATCAAAAATTCATGAGAAGCGTAAGTCGTTTCTCCGGTCCAATCTGTTTCTCAAAATAAAACTACTTTAATTTTTTATATGTCTGCGTAGTAATACATCTACGCATGTTTATTTTTTTATCCCACATCTTCTCAGAGTTGAATTCTACGGGAGAACCTTTCCCTAAATTATAAGAAAAACTGGCTTGATGAAAAATATCTACTCATGGATCAATTAGAAAAAATTTACAGCCCAAAAGAAGTTGAGGAACGCTGGGGAAAATACTGGGAGGAAAACCGATTGTTTCATGGTGATGAAACATCAACGAAAAAACCATTTTCAATAGTAATTCCACCCCCAAATGTCACCGGGTCCCTGCACATGGGGCATGCCTTCAACAACACACTCCAGGATATTCTTGCCCGCTGGAAACGTATGTTGGGATTTGAAGTTCTATGGCAGCCGGGAACGGACCATGCTGGCATCGCCACTCAAAATGTCGTTGAGCGTCAATTACACGCGGAGGGAATCAATCGTCAAGAAATAGGGCGCGAAGAATTTATCAAGCGTGTCTGGAAGTGGCGAGAGGAATCGGGGGGAACTATTAATCACCAGTTAAGTAAACTGGGGAGTTCTTTGGATTGGGAAAGAGACCGATTTACGATGGACGAAGGTCTTTCAAAAGCAGTGCGAGAAGTTTTTGTCTCTCTTTACGAAGAGGGATTAATTTATAAGGGGGACTACATAGTCAATTGGTGCCCTAGATGCCTAACAGCACTCTCGGACCTGGAGGTGGAACACCAGGAGACCCAAGGGCACCTTTACAACATAAGATATCAATTCAAAAACAGTAAAAATTCATTAACTATAGCGACGACACGCCCTGAAACTTTGCTAGGCGATTCCGCTGTCGCAGTAAATCCAAAAGATGAACGCTACCAAAGTATGATTGGTGAAACGCTCATCCTTCCCCTCCTGGGACGAGAACTCCCACTGATTGGGGACAATTATGTTGACTCCTCTTTCGGGTCGGGAGCACTAAAAGTAACTCCCGCACATGATCCTAATGATTTTGAGCTTGGGCGTCGCCATGATCTAGAGCTGATTAATGTTATGAATCCTGACGGTTCTATGAACGAAGAAGCTGGCCCACTCTACCAAGGGCTTGATCGTATTACCTGCCGACAAAAATTAGTTGAAAATCTAAAAGTACAAAATTTTTTGGAGAGCATCGAAGAGCATATGCACTCCGTAGGACACTGTTATCGTTGTCATACAGTAGTGGAACCTTATGTATCCACTCAATGGTTTGTTAAAACTAAACCTCTCGCCAAATCGGCGATCGAGGCTGTGAAAAGTGGCCGCATACACATAGTCCCCAAACTTTGGGAAAACACCTATTTTAACTGGATGGAAAATATCCGTGACTGGTGTATTTCAAGACAAATCTGGTGGGGTCACCAGATTCCTGCATGGAACTGCCCGGCATGCGAGAAAGTAACAGTTGCTCGAGAAACTCCAAAGACGTGTTCTCACTGCGAAGAAGGTAACCTAATTCAGGAAGTCGATGTTCTTGATACCTGGTTTAGTTCTGCGCTTTGGCCCTTCTCAACATTAGGCTGGCCAGAACAAACTCAAACTCTGAAAAAGTTTTACCCCACTTCAGTGCTTTGCACGGGATTTGACATTCTCTTTTTCTGGGTAGCAAGAATGATCATGATGGGCGTTAGATTTATGGACGATATTCCCTTCCACAGTGTTTATATCCACGCGCTAATTCGCGATTCTGAAGGGCAGAAAATGAGCAAAACAAAAGGAAATGTAATCGACCCATTAACCATGATGGACAAGTACGGCACAGATGCTCTCCGCTTCACATTAGCAGCATTTGCCGCACAAGGTCGCGACATAAAACTTTCAGAAGAACGCATCGAGGGATACCGAAATTTTTGTAATAAATTATGGAATGCTTCTCGTTTTGTATTGATGAATCTAGATGACTACAATGGAACCTACAAATTAATCCCTAATGGAGAGCGCCCCGCAGCACACCGTTGGATTCTAAGTCGCTTAAATGAAGCATGCCGCGAAGTTAACCATGCGCTTGAGGAATTTAAATTTAATGACGCGGCTTCTTCCATATACAAATTTATATGGAACGAATACTGTGACTGGTTTTTGGAACTATCCAAACCTCATTTGTATGGTGGAGATGACCGCAAAGAAACCCAAAATATACTTGTCTATATACTGGAAAATTGCCTGCGCTTACTCCACCCATTTATGCCATTTATCACGGAAGAAATACACAGCAAACTGCCAGGAACAAGCGGCAGCATTATGGAAGACTCATTTCCGAAGTACAAAGAATATAATGTGGATTTAGAAGCAGAAAAAACGTTTTCCACGGTCATTAATGTCATCGCCTGTGTGCGTAATGTTCGCGGAGAAATGAATTTAAACCCCGGTCTCAACCTAGATCTTCTCATTAGGACCAAGCATGACCATGAGGTTGCAACATTAAAATGTAACACAAAATATATCAATAGTTTAGGCCGGGCAAACCTTATCGAATTCGGCCCCACAGTAAAAAAACCAAGGGTATCCATCTCATCCGTTTGCGACGAAATGGATATCTTCATTCCTCTCGAAGGAAAAATTAATTTTATAGAAGAAAAAAAACGCGTCGAAAAAGAGTTGAAAAAAATTGAAAAAGATATCATAGTCTTGGACAAGAAACTCTCCAATAAGAATTTCATCGATAAGGCACCCTCAGAGGTTATCGAGAAAGATAGTCAGAGAAAAAAAATCCTCTCTGAAAAGCAAGCGAGACTGAGAATCCACCTGAAAACTGTTAATCTTGCGCTCCCCTGACAAGCATTAGATTAAGTTAGGAAACAACTCAAAGTTATTTGTATTTTATGGAAGCCACGACAAAACCCATAACACGAGAAGACATTTCCGAAGAAGCCAAGTGGGATCTCAACGGTTTATATTTGCAGGAATCCTTGTGGCAGGAGGACTTTAAAAAATTAGAAGCAAACCTCGCAGGTTACGAATCTTTTAAGGGAACCCTTGCCAGTTCAGCGAAAACCATTAAAGCATGCATTGAGTTTGACATCGGTATCTCTCGAAAGATAGAAAAGCTTTATACCTATGCCCACCTTCGGAACGACGAAGATAAAACCCACGCCAAAAACCAAGGCAATTTTGAAAAAATGGTTCGTTTGCATACACTCGCAGCGCAAGCGAGTAGCTATATTCCATCCGAACTCATGGCTATTGCAGAAGACCGGATGCACCAATTCTTGCAGGATAAGGAATTGAGTTTTCACAAACTACACTTAGAGAGAATACTACGATATAGGAAACACACCCTCTCTGAAAAAGAAGAAAAGCTTCTTGCCTCGTCTGCAGAAATCGCTAGAACTGCACGGGATGCCTTTGAAATGCTAGATAACGCAGACCTCAAACTTGGTACCGTTATGGACGAAAACGGGAATGAAGTAGCTATTACACAAGGAAACTTTCAAAGCATAATGCAAAACCAAGACCGTAGAGTCCGTAAAGAAGCTTTTGAAGAATTCTATAGCGCATACTCTGACCACCAATACACATTCGCATCTCTTCTTTCCAGCAATATCAAGAAAGATATTTTCTACGCACGTGAGAAAAATCATGCTTCGGTCAGAGAAAAAGCCATGTTTAGCGAAAATATCCCCGTTGAGGTCTACGATAACCTCATTGCATCGGTTCACGAAAACATGGCACCTCTACACAAATATTTTTTCTTAAGGAAAAAGATCCTTAAACTTGATCAAATTCATATCTATGATACGAGCGTACCATTGGTAAAAAGTATTCATTGGCATGTCGGGTACAACGATTCAGTGAAAAAAATTCTCAACTCCCTCCAACCCCTAGGGTCTGACTACACAGAAGTGCTAAGAAAGGGGCTTATCCAAGATCGTTGGGTAGACCGTTATGAGTCAAAAGGCAAACGAAGTGGAGCCTATTCGTCGGGGTGTTATGACTCAAATCCTTTTATCCTGATGAATTACCAGGAAGATAATATAAACAGTATGTACACCCTAGCCCATGAAGCAGGACATTCCATGCACTCGTTTCTCTCACGAAAGACACAACCCTACCTTTACGCTGATTACACCATCTTCGTCGCTGAAGTGGCATCTACATTCAACGAAGCCCTTCTCACAAAATATCTCTTTTCACAGGACATTGATAAAAGTATGAAAATTTATCTCACTTGCAGAGAAATAGATAATTTGCGAGGGACTCTCTACAGACAAACCATGTTCGCCGAATTCGAACACCTGATTTATGCCTCAGCAGAAAAAAACCAACCCATGACTCTGGATGCGTTTAAGGATATTTACAAAAAACTGCTTAAAGAATATTTTGGTGAAAATACTACACTTGACGATTGCCTATCCCTCGAATGTTTTCGAATTCCACATTTTTACTTTAGTTTTTATGTTTATAAGTACGCTACCGGAATTTCGGCCGCTTATGCCTTGGCAGACATGGTTTCGGAGGGAGGTACAACTGAATTAAACGATTATTTAAATTTTCTAAAAGGAGGAGGATCGAAGTACCCTATTGACCTTCTGAAAGATGCGGGGGTGGATATGACTTCTCCAGAACCAGTTCGCACCGCTCTGAAAAAGTTTTCTGCTCTAGTGAACCAGCTTGAGACGCTAACCAACTGATATTTTTATCAATTTCTAGTTATAAAGAGGAATACGATGTTGAAAAAACCCTGGAGTAACCAGCAACCTAACCGAGGTAACAGTAGAAAACGAGGTAATTCGAATGTATCGAGAAATGGTCAAAACCATAACAATGTGAATGAAAGCTCAAACCGAAACACTAGGCATGGAGGGAAATCACACGAACCCCATCTTTGGGCTTCGTCCGCTTCATCATCCACAATATTGACCTCCCATCTCTCTATGGTCAATAGGCGAAACCAAGGTGGGTCAGGAAAAAATACTGGCAATACGAATGAGACAGGAAGGTCAAACAGTAAACCAAGAGTGCCGTCTAACTACAAAAAAAATGGACGAACCCGAGACGGGGCTCAGCAACACACCAATAAGAGGTACCCTAATAATAAATCTAACTCAACCCATAAAAAACAATCACCCGGCGAAGCACAAACCAACTCTAATGCCTCGGCACAAGGGAACAAAATCAGACACAATGGAATTTCTAAATCTAAAACAAATACCTTTGGTATAGATCCATTCGAACTATTTTGCGCTTACCATTTAGGGATCACATCTCAGAATCAGTATCGCCCATCAAATATTAATGATGTGGCTAACCGTTTTAAAATTGACGTTGGTACGACTCGACAAATATTAAAAGAGTATGCAATGGACTCGGCATCTTTACTTGACCGAGACTTTGATATGGCCCTTGCACAACTTGACATTCAGGTTGCACCGGAAGGAATCAACCGTACCGAATTAGGGAGAACTATTTTCGAGGATTTCTTAGAAGCTCCGATAAAAAAACGGGACTGGAAAAAGATTCTAGAGGACGACGAAAAAGAAAACGCAAAAACATTTGGTCAACGATAGCTTTAAACCCACCATCAGTTAAAAACCTTAATTAAGGTCTACTCCTAAATTCACACGCTCAAATTTTAATCCCTCCCGCACAATCTTATCCTGTAAGCCTTTAGCCTGTCCGTTAGAACACTTTAAATCGTTCATCAACATAGAAAACGCAAATTGTTCTCCATCAGCTGATTGAAAATAACCTGATAACGCGCTAACAGAATTCAACGTCCCTGTTTTTACTCGTGCACGCTCTGCACTGTTGTGTCCATTCATTCGTTTTAAAACATTGCCGTCCCTACCCATTACCCCCAAAGCAGAAATAAATTCTGGGTAGACCCCAAGATCCGCGTACATATCCTGAAGCACCGATACAATCTGATCTGGACTCAGTCGGTTTTGTCTCGACAAACCGGACCCATCTAAAATGGAAAATTCCTCCGGTTTATATTTTAGAGACTGCATATATTCATCCATCGCGCGTAAGCCATTTAGAGTAGTGCCCGGAGGACCATAAATCTCCGCACCAATAGTTTTTAAAATCTGCTCAGCAATAAAATTATTACTAAACTTATTTAATCCTCTGAGAATTAGAGAAAGCGGCATCGATGAATGGCTCGATAATTCATAGGCACCTTCTGGAATAAAACCCACTCGAACCTTACCCGTTACCTCAATCCCTACTTGGCGAAGATACTCTTTAAAAACTCTTGCTGCGTAATACACAGGCTTGGTTATATTCAAGTAGTATGTTTCTCGCAAATGATTAACTGATATAACTCCAGATATGGTGATTTCATTATGGCCACCCCGATCGATACGATTAACTATCAATCGACTGCGTTTTGACTTTGAGACTGTTCTCGCCCGATTGTCCACCTGTATAAACTCTATATTTGGGTCAACTACCACGACCGGCCTATCGCCTGGTTTTTCCCCAGGAGTAATATGAACCGTGACCGTATTGAAGTTGAACGATAAAGCCCCCAAGGGGGCGTTGTATGCCTCCACTCCTCCTTTTTTATTCCACGTTTTAACACGCAGATTATTATCGAAAAACGACTCATCAGCAATGATATCTCCATGAACCTTACGAAGAGGAAGATTTTTCAACTCTTTTACCAAAAGCCACATCTGTTCACTAACAAGATTTGGGTCACCAAACCCTTTGATATAAATATCACCTCCTAGAATTTCTCCGCCCACCGGCGTGGTGGCATACAAGCCAGTTTTGAATCTGTAGTCCGGCCCCAATCGTTTCAAAGCCATAGCAGTTGTCAAAAGCTTTACATTCGAAGCTGGCGCAAATAAGCGATCGCTATGAACAGAGTACAAGGTTTTATTTCTTTCGAGAGAATGAATTTTTATCCCGAAGTTTTTTTTTCGCAAACAAGAGTTACCCAAAATAGCTTCCACAGTCTTGGCAAAAACAGATTCGACCGACTCTGGTTTCTGCGCATGAATCTTTTCGGGGAGCAACCAAATAATCGAAAGAAAAGCAATTGTGAAAATTATTTTTATTTTGGATATCGTTTTAACCATCAAAAAATACTAACGCCTAATTTATGAGAACTCAAATATCATTTATTCTTTAAACAAAAAAACTTTCCTTTAATCAAGTTAATACCGAATTAAAATATACGAGAATAATAGTTTCAAGTACTATATGTTGATAGTAACTAATCACCGAAACCAAAAGAAAGATAGAAATTTGATTATATAAAATGCCTAATAGTTGGACGTTATCATCTACTTTTTTGTAGGTTTACTTTGACTCGGGTACTATAAAAAAGAAATCAAACCTTTGCCCAAAGAAAAGTCTGGACCATTTTTATCCCCAACGTGATACTGTCTGGAGTTAATCTTGTCTCGCTGACAAACCAACATCTTTTTTGATTGTTAATCCATTTTTTTTAAATTATCCATGAAATATGATCTTTTAGGAATTGGGAACGCATTAGTTGACATTGAGGTCTGTGTTGACGACGAATTCATAAAACAAAACTCTCTGACCAAGGGCGGGATGACTCTGTTGAGTGTAGAAAAGCAGAATAAAATTTTACAAGAACTTCATGGCCTCTCAACAAAGATTTCATCGGGTGGCTCTGCCGCCAATACAATCCATGGGCTAAGTATCCTTGGTGGAGAAACCTACTATATCGGAAGGGTTGCCAATGATGTTTATGGAAAACACTACGTCGAGGATATGCGTTCTTGTGGTGTCTCATTTTCAGGAACTGGAAATAGCCTCAGTGATACGGGAACCTGTGTCATTTTAGTTACTCCTGACAGTGAACGGACCATGCTCACGCACCTTGGAGCATCCTCTTTGTTACACCCTGATAATGTTGATGAAAAAGTTATAAAAAATGCTGGGATGGTTTATATCGAAGGATACCTTTGGGCCGGAGAGGACACATGCAATGCTGCCGAAAAACTATGTAAAATAGCCAAAAAGAATAAAACTCCCGTTGCGTTTACCCTAAGCGATGCTTTTATTGTTAATAGTTTTAAAAAACGACTCATCGACTTTATTCGACAAAATGTTGACATCCTGTTTTGTAATGATATAGAGGCTAAGGCTATGGCAGAAACTGAGGATACACAAGAAGCATTTGATGCTCTCAAAGGAATGGTCGAAACTGTATTTGTTACCAGGGGTGAAAATGGGTCTTGGGCTTCCAACCCAACTGAAGAAAAAATTACAGTGAATGTGTTCCCAACAAAGGCGGTCGATGCTACTGGAGCCGGTGATTTATTTGCAGCAGGAGCATTATATGGAATCATTAGAAATTACAGTTTGAAAGACTCGGCTATTATAGGGTCCTACTGCGCATCCAAAGTTGTTTCCCATATGGGTGGGCGTATGCCTGCTGGTTCGGGCGCTAACGCAGAAAAAATTATCCAAAAATACCAAAAGCTTTAAAAATGAGAGTTGTCAATCATTAATGATTATGGCGCTTTTTGCGTACGATGATAGGCGATCCATATATCACAATGTCCTTTAGTAAATGCTTCAAACCCCATCAAGCGTTGTTTCCAGTTCGGTTTTAAAATGCGGTAGCATTCCTCTGCCACCGCATCTAAGTATTCTCCAAACAAACGTTCCACATCCTTTGTTTTTGATTTGCTACGCACATCAAGAAATGACACCTTTTTAATAGCCTCAATACTAGCTTTTTTTGACGCGTGGTAATACTCAAGGACTTCTTTCATCTCCTCTTTCGAGCCAGGGCGATTGAGGTGACCAGCAATATAAACATTAAAATCAAGTTTGAGTGCTTTTTCAATCCCTTTCATTTGGCTTAAAATATCTGCAGTGTAAGCAAAATTCTTAAATGGAACTGACTTAGGTGTAACTGTATCCACATACATCATAATCTTTCGAGAGGGAATATAAATTATAGAGTTACCTTCCCCATGCCCTTCTCCCGGATATATTAACTCGATGGTAATGCCGCCTATTGAAAGACTATAGTTTGTCCCAAAATTAATATGTGGCAGAGGACGTTTCTCATCCTTATATTTCTTGAGGGCTTTACCTGTTTCCACCTGAGCAACTATCTGCACTCCATCGCCTGCAAAAAGGTGTGCGTCCCCAATATGATCAATATGCGAATGAGAATAAATCATGAATCTAATCGGCTGACTGGTAATTTCTCTGATAGCTTTCTTGAATAGTTTTCCCTTCCCTTTTATAGGGTCGGTGATAACTACACCATCTGAAGTAACAATAAATAAATTGTTGTACACTCCCGTCGAAAAAAAATAAACTTCTGAAGCAAGCTGTTTTATTAAGTACCCTTTTTCCCCTATAGACGGGAGAGGCTCGTAATAACCATCCGGTTCAAAGTTATCAACATGAGAGTTTTCGGGTGATGTGGCGCAACCGGAAAAAACCCATATCATGACAATAATCAAGGGTCTTGAGATCTCAAAAAAACGAATTCCAAACAAAAAAATCATTTTTTTCTCCAATTTTCTCAATCAGATCGAAGTTTGTGACAAGCTTTGATAACGCCCGTCATAATAGGACTTTCCCAAATGCCCGTTCTGGCATAAACTTATTAATATAAGTCATTATTTTAACCTATGGAAAAACGTTATGTTTTTTGTGTTCCGCTAGACTGGTTTTTGGATTGCGAATTTGAGCGAAAGGTGCCTGACTCATCTATGTATTCCCAACACTACCCTACCCTCAAGGAGATTAACAAATGAAAAAAAAACAATTAAATACTGTAATATTTCTTGTTATCTTTCTGGCAAGCTGTCATGGAACTATGGGTAAAAATTTTGACAGCTCGGAACTAAAAAGTATTCAAAATAATGTGACCAGTCAAGAAGAAATCTTTGAGAGGCTCGGAGCCCCATTTAAGAAGGGTTTTGAAAATGGCCAGACCATCTGGACTTACCAGTTTGACCAATGGAATGCCGTTGGACCTACCCACTCTAAAGACTTGGTCATCCTTTTCGATAAAGAAAATATTGTAAAGGCCTACCGCTACACCACGAGTAATCCTTAAAAAACTTAATCATAAACTTTGAAAAAAATCTCTCTTTTTGTTTACGATTTCGACGGCACCTTGGTAGATACATTCGAAGATATCGCCAACTCAGTCAACAGCACTCTAACCGAAATGAACTTTCAATCTTTGGGCCGGGAAACCATTCGCCAAAATATTGGTAGCGGAGTCGTCAACCTTATGACTCGCTCCTTGACTGGTTCCGGATGTAATAATATTGAAACAGCCGTTTCTCTTTTTCAAAAACACTACAATCATCATTTGTTAGATCAAACCAAACTCTACCCAAATGGAAGGGAAATTGTGGAGTATTTTTCGAATAAAAAAAACACCATCTTATCGAATAAACCTATCGCATTTATTGAGAAAATTCTTGAAGCAATGAACTTTCTGCGCCCTTTTGATTCAATACTAGGTGGGGATAGTCTGGATGAACAGAAACCTAACCCAAAAGGACTTCAGTTCCTTATGAAAAAGTATAATTGCCCCGCGGAGAAAGTTTTGATGATTGGAGATAACGCCATCGACGTTGAAACAGGGAAACGTGCGGGGGTAATAACCTGTGGCGTTACCTACGGATTGGGTGACCCAAATTCTCTCCGCGATTCCAAACCTCATTTCCTCATAGATAACCTTTCTGACTTAAAATCATTATTTAACTAACTACAAAAATTTCCAAGTTTGGTATATAGAAGCTCCGTTATTTTGGTGGAAAATTGTAATACTTTTTTAACAAGTACAAGTTGTTTGTTTGCCAGCGCTGCAGAACACCGAACCCATTGATATAAATTGACTTTAATGGATTCGAGGCCTACAATTTGCCAGGATGGTCTCCAACGAAAAGATTAAATCAATTTACCTGATTGCCATTTGCGGTACTGGGATGGCCTCTCTTGCCGGTCTTCTTCAAAAATCTGGTTATCGAGTCACTGGATCGGATACAAATATCTATCCGCCTATGAGCACACTTCTAAAGTCATCCGGAATAGATATCAAGCTTGGTTATCAACGTAAAAATATTAGCGAGGATATTGATCAAGTTATTATTGGTAACGCTGTATCTAAAGATAATCAAGAGGTCTTAGCCGTTCAAGATAAAAATATTCCTTATATTTCCTTCCCAGAAGCTATAAAGAAGTTCTATTTAGAAAATCAAAAGTCGCTAGTCATTACCGGAACACACGGAAAAACAACCACAACAGCACTCTTAAGCTGGGTTTTACATTCTGCTAAACGAAAACCTGGCTTCATGGTCGGCGGTTGGATGAAAAATTTTGATGGCAACCACGCTATTTCGGAAGGAGAATTTTTTGTGAGCGAAGGAGACGAATACGACACAGCATTTTTTGATAAGGGACCCAAGTTTTTGCACTATAGTCCATTTGCGTCAATCTTAACAGGAATTGAATTTGATCACGCTGATATTTACCGTGATCTTGAGCATATAAAAGACTCTTTTCGAAAATTTGTAAATATCATTCATCCTAGTGGGTTCCTTTTAGCCGCTTTTTCTGACAAAAACGCAAAAGATATTTCAACCAATGCTTCTTGCCAAGTCGAAACTTACGGTTTTTCTTCTTCTGCAGACTGGGTGATTGATAACTATAAGTTTGTAGATGGAAAAGGATGTTTCACTTTAACCCATCAGGGCGTAAAGGTTGCAAGCTTTCATCTTCCAATGATCGGGCGGTACAATATTGAAAATGCCACATCAGTAGCAGTCATGAGTCTTAAACTTGGACTCACCACTCAAGAAATTCAAGAAGGATTCCGGACATTCAAGGGAATCAAACGAAGACAGGAGGTATTGGGAGTTAAAAACGGGGTGACCGTGATAGATGATTTTGCGCATCATCCAACAGCTATTCGGCTTACGCTGGAAGCTGTTCAGGAAGCATATCCTGAGCAGCGCATATGGGCTGTTTTTGAACCTCGTTCTGCGACCTGCAAAAGGAAAGTTTTTGAAGATCGACTCCCGAAAAGTTTCGCCCCTGCAAATAAAGTTATAATAGCAGGTCTATTCGCACCAGATAAAATTGACCTAAAAGACAGGCTGAACCCGGAATTAGTTGTCGAACGTATTAACAATGATGGTGGCGACGCGTACTTTATTCCAGACATCGAGGCTCTAGTGAACAAATTGATTACCGAGTGCCGCCCAAAAGACGTACTACTCATCATGTCCTCTGGTGGATTCTCCGGAATTCACCAAAAACTGATTACTCGATTATAATCGAACGCACCTCCATTTAATAAAGCTATGGAAAGTTACGGCCAATTAAAGTTGGAATTAATCCGTAAGGGACTGACTGTTCCCGATGAAGTCCGAGACGTCTCGGAAGTCATCGGCGGATACTGCGACGGCCGGCCCGGTGATGAAATTGTATTGAGCCTAGCTGAAAACTTTATCGTCAAAGTACCAATCAAAGATACTGGTCAGAACCAACCTGCCCTTAAACTGGTTAATGGCAAAGTAAAACTAAGTTCTATGGACGAAGAAATTGAAGTTAACATCGTACCCTTACCTAACTTTGTCAGAGAACAAATGAAAAAGCGTTCCCCGGTCTCAGAAAATGCGTGTATCGACGGGTATTGCATGAATTTATTTTTAAGGGTGGTTGGACAAAAAAACCGCCTTAACTTGACACAAGAAACTATCCTTTCTGTAATCAAAGCAGCCTTTGAAGAAGGTGCTGCTGACCTCATTCAACTCAACATGGATTATTGTCGTGAACCAGACCGCGGTCTTACTCGCTTGGCACCCGTGGTACAAGCTATCAAAAAAGAGTTTAGTACCTTCATAGCTCTACGTGGATTCCCCCCAAAAGACAAGCAAACTTTAGACAAAGTTTACGCTGCGGGGATCGATTTATTAAATTTCCCACTCGAAGGTTTTGTCGGCTTTGCTAAAAAAGAAGATGTTATATCGCAGCCACTGGTATATGGTGCGTTAGAATATGCCGCTAAAATTTTTCCGCCGGGAACTGTTTGGACAGAGCTTTTCCTAGAACCAGGCTCCATTGATCCCCTGAAAGATAAAATCGCTTATCTCACAGAAAAAGGAATCCTTCCCTTATTAAAATTGACAACCCCAAGCATCGCAACCGAAGAATATTCCAGCAATGTCATTGAAGTTGCTCGCTACTTAGAAACAAATGTTCAAAATTCCCGACTTCCACTCAAGTGGCTTTTCCCTCACTGCCGCTATATGTCCCCGTTGGACACGCGGTTTTTTCTTGACCCAATAGACAAAGCAAAGCTTAATGCTAAACCCGTTTACAAGTCTCTCTTGGGACGTAAAACTCTCGAGGGATACACCAAACTTCGCCGAAAACTGCGAATCAAAGACGTAAGTGATTCCTATGAGTCAGCCGGCTTGTAAGACTGGGTTATATGTTTAGTGGCTTTTTGCTTGACTAGTTTATTCAAAACACATCATTTTAAATCCGACAAATGCCAACCATTGGACTCTTACTTAACTATCTGTTAGGCTGAAACTATGCATTCAGTAGATATAAATTCGACGAGTTACGAAGTCAAAGAGTCTGATATTCCTGAAGTACCTCTGGTGAAACTGGATACTTTGTGGTTACAGGTCGGAGGAACCCTATGCAATCTTCAATGCACACATTGCTTCATCAGTTGCGGTCCACAAAATCATACGCACGAAATGATGACTCTGAAGGACGTACAGCAACGGCTATTAGAATCTAAAACTCTAGGGGTAAAGGATTACTATATTACAGGCGGTGAAGTTTTCATGAATCAGGAGATTTTTGAAATCTTAGCTACTATCCTTGAATATGGCCCACTTGATGTTCTGACTAATGGGACACTTATCACTTCCGAAAAAGCTGCCCGGTTAAAAGAAATTCAAAACAACTCTTCTCATAAACTCCAATTTCGTGTGAGCATGGAAAGCTTCGATGAAAAGTTAAATGATCGGACTCGGGGAGAAAATTCTTTCAGCAAAGCCACAGAAGGAATTACCAACTTAAACTCCTTTGGATTTTCCCCTATTTTAACTGTCACCCGTAACTGGGACGAGGCAAAAGATAAAGAAATGGAGGAAAGTTTTAAGAATTTTCTAAAATCGCTAAACATTTCTGATCCACGAATCAAAATCCTTCCAGAATTCCTCCTCGGTCAATTGGCGGTAAATAATCGCAACTACTTCGACCACGAACATGTCACTGAAAAATGTTTTGAAAATTATGATATTACAAATCTGCAATGCTCTACATCCCGCATGGCAACCAAAACAGGTGTTTATGTGTGCCCTATTCTTGTTGATAACAATAAAGCAAGAATGGGAGATACCATCGAAGAGACGCTACGTCCTTTTCCACTCGCTCATTCCGCCTGCTACACCTGCCGCATTACTGGGATGACTTGTAAAAGTGAATAAGACTACTCGCCTTATTGAGAAAACCTTTATTATTTTTAAAATTATCTAGTATTCTTTTGTTTTCATGTTTAACCTATTAAGTAGCTTATTAATCCTTTTTCGAGAAACCCTTTCATAATCTTATTTTTTTATTTAATGCTTTAGGAAAATATTCATGGCACTTCTTGAGTCCACTATGCCTCCTCTGGGAACTCCCGCTCATGACTTTTCACTTGAGGGTATAGATAGTAAAACCCATTCATTAAAGAGTTATTCCGAAAAAGAAATCATAGTGATTATATTTATGTGCAATCACTGTCCATATGTAAAGGCTGTCCTTAAACGAATTATTGCGCTACAAAACGAGTTTATAGATCGTGGAGTACAATTCATTGGCATCAACTCCAACGACGCGACACGTTATCCGGATGATTCGTTAGAAAACATGAAAATCATTGCAAAAGAAAATGATTTTTCTTTCCCCTATTTGATTGATCCAAGTCAGGAAGTAGCCAAATCATATGATGCTGTTTGCACACCCGATTTGTACGTCTATGGTAAAAATCGTAAGCTTGTCTATCGTGGTCGAATCGATGATAACTGGGAAGACTCGGAAAAGGTAACCCAGCAGGATCTAAAGTTAGCGTTAGAAAACATACTCTCCCGGGAAGTAATCACCAGTAAACAAATACCCTCCATGGGTTGCTCGATTAAATGGAAAACAATATAACAAGGAAACCTTCATGAACTTGCAAAAAAAATGGCTATTTATTCTATTCGGAATTGTTGTTGTTGGATCAATATTTGCCGGGAAAATTGTCAAATTCTATTTTGATTGGATCTGGTTTGCCAATCATCAAGTTGATTCTGTTTTTTGGACTATCGTTCTATCTCAATGGGGATTTGGTTTGTCCACCGGGCTTTTCTTTTTTATTTTCACCTGCTTTCCTCTAAAACGAATCTTCGACCGCAGCTCTCATATGCCAGTCGTATTGTCCGACACTGTTCGTCGTGAGTTACCACTCCTTGATTTTATTTCCGTGAATCTGAAACACCTTATGTTTTTCGGTCCACTCGCACTAGCTGTAATGACTGGGTTGATCGTTGGACAAAAGTGGGAACTTCTCCAACTGTATTCCAATTCTGTTCCTTTTGGCAATGAAGACCCAATTTTTGGGAATGATTATTCCTTTTACCTTTTCACTCTTCCACTTCTCAATCTTGGAAAAGCGATTCTGTGGGAAATTTTAGTTATTCTCGGCATTGGAACAGGTCTCATATTTTTCCTAAAGCAATTTGTTTATCTTGGACCCAGTGGAATCGTAATGCAACGAGAAGCCAGACTACCATTATCTTTTTTGGCCTTTTATTTCCTTGTTCTTATGGCCATAGAGTTTCATCTGCAGAGATTTGGTTTGCTGGTAGGAGAAAATGGTGTGGTAACCGGCATCGGGTTTGCTGACTATTACGGGCAACTCCCAATACTGCATACAATGTCTATTTTGTCCCTAATTGGGGCTGGGCTTAGCTTTTTTATTGCAACTGGGCGTGGCTTAAAAAAAGTTGCTCTTGCTCTTACAGGAATAGGTGTGATTTATTTTGCGGGCAGCTTTTATCCAAAGATTCTGCAAAATTTTATTGTCAATCCAAATGAACTCATTAAAGAAACTCCCTTCATTGAACATAGTATTTCTGGCTCACTTCTGGCGTATGGACTCAATAACACTGAATCAAAAAAACTCACTGGAGCGGAGTCCTTAAATGCCGAATCCATACGGGCTAACAGCTTGACAATAGAAAACATAAGACTTTGGGATCAGGAGCCCCTTCTTGATACTCTAGGCCAACTTCAAGAAATACGAACTTATTACCAGTTCAATTCGGTAGATCACGACCGCTACACAATCGATGGGAAATACCGTCAGACCCTGCTTTCCCCTCGTGAATTAAAATCAGAGAATTTACCTAACCGCACATGGATCAACGAACACCTCACTTTTACTCATGGTTATGGTGTGTCACTCAGTCCCGTCAACCAAGTAACACCTCAAGGGCTACCTGTTCTTTTAATAAAGGATATTCCTCCACGTTCTAGCGTAGACCTTAAGGTGGGCCAACCAGAAATCTATTTTGGTGAGCTTTCTAATGATCATGTTTTTGTTAATACGGGGACCAAAGAATTTGATTACCCAGAAGGAGAAAAAAATGTATATAAAAACTATGAAGGGAGCGGTGGTTTTCCTGTTGAATCCTTAATCAGAAAGGCACTTCTCGCAGTGCGCTTCAAAACTCTTAAAATTCTTTTTTCGGAGGATATTAATAACGAAAGCAGAGTACTGATGTATCGCAATATTACTGAGCGGGTTCTTAAGATTGCTCCATTTCTCAGCTTAGATAACGACCCCTATCTAGTTGTGACAGAAGGAAAGATGAAATGGCTATATGATGCCTATACCATAAGCGATCGTTTTCCTTACTCGCAAACCATCCCACGATTTGGTAATTATGTAAGAAACTCTGTCAAAGTTGTAATCGATGCGTACGATGGCTCGATGGATTTTTTTATTTCCGACCCAAATGACCCTATCATCCAGACTTGGGAAAAAGTTTTTCCTGAATTATTCAAAGAGTTAGATGAAATGTCTGAGGATTTAAGGAAGCATATTCGATATCCGTCAGATCTATTTACAATTCAGGCATTCATATATGCGACTTATCACATGAAAACACCGCAGGTATTTTACAACAAAGAGGACCAGTGGGAAATCCCAGAAATAGATAATAAAATGATGGAACCTTATTACACCATCATGAAACTTCCAGGAAATAAAGCAGAAGAGTATATTCTCATGTTACCTTTCACGC
>JYMV01019321.1_pt1 | contig 21786 bp, 18 predicted proteins | sample 338911 | NCBI WGS metagenome assembly JYMV01 (sample SAMN03354496, study PRJNA234377) | hydrothermal vent metagenome | biome: Deep sea; feature: Hydrothermal plumes at the Eastern Lau Spreading Center, Western Pacific Ocean; material: Seawater | place: Tonga | collected 2009 | depth 2000 m m
CCAAGACTCATAGCGAAAAGTTTCGGAATTTAACGGACGACAAACGCTCCGGAGGTCCCTTTGACACTCCAACGGCATCTCGACGATTACATGAGACGACGAGTTGACGTGAAGTCTTCCACCCATATGAACTGGCAACACACCCGACGGAACCTCATTTCGTTTTTCGGTGCCGATAAGATCCTGGCTGACATCACGACAGGTGATGCGCGCGATTTTGGGCGATTCCTGAAAACGGGAGCCCGTGAAAATGCCTACGCGGGAACAGAAAACACGGGGGGCTGAGCCCCGATACGGTTCGAAAAAGAATCCGGAACGGCAAGCAGTTTCTTCAAGATGCCATGGACCATCGTCGGATTTCGGAAAATCCGTTCTCCCCACTGAAGTCTTCCGTGAGGGGGAACCGTGCCCGTGACTTTTTCGTGACGCTCGAAATGGCGCACCGGGTGCTGGAAGCGTGTCCCGATGCTCAGTGGCGGCTGCTGTTCGCGCTGTCTCGTTTTGGCGGCTTGAGATGCCCCAGTGAACATCTTGCGTTGCGCCTCGATGCCGTGATTGGGCTGCGGATCGCATTCGCATCGTATCACCAAAAACTGAGCACATTGAAGGGAAAGGCTCCAGAGAGATCCCGATCTTTCCTGAGTTGCGACCATATTTAGAGGAAGCGCGGCACCAGGCAGAACCTGGACAAACCCATTTTATTACCCGCTACCGCAACCCGGCTCAAAACCTTCGCACGCAATTGATCAAGATCATCAAACGTGCCGGATTGGACCCGTGGCCCAAGTTGTGGCAGAATTTGCGGGCCACGCGACAAACGGAGTTGGAAGAACAGTTTCCCTCTCACGTCGTGTGCCGATGGATAGGAAACAGCCAGCAAGTGGCCCGGAAACATTACTTGCAAACGACGCCCGAACACTACGCCGACGCGGTCAGTGGTGCGCGCACCATTTTTGTAGCCAGTAGGGCGCCGCAGGGGGTCGCAAATGAAAAAAGCGACGCCTGCAAAACTGCAAAAACAAGCAGTCTGGCGCAATGCGTCGCTTTATCTGTGGGCCTGAGAGGACTCGAACCTCCACGGGCTGTAATGCCCACTAGAACCTGAATCTAGCGCGTCTGCCAATTTCGCCACAGGCCCAATACGGATGATATGTGACAACAGTTTCGATCACCGGTCCCAGAAAGTCAAGCGGAACTCGATTTGTCACATGAACCCGTAAGTCAGCCGGCTTGGTTTCCAAAGGCGAAGATCCGAAGTGTCGATTCAAGAATATCTGCAGGCAAAGTGGAGCAGACTGAGACTGGATGTGTCAGTGGATCATTCCTTGCCGGGATCGCTGATCAAACGAAGGTATCCCGCGATGCGCGCTTGAAAGTCAATCAAATCCTGCCAGGGACGCACTTCTAATTCCACCATCTCCTCGTCCTCATTGGTATGACCCGAATGGAGTACATTGCGTAGGCGGATGTGCAGGTATTCCAGCAGTTCAGACAACTGAGCTGCCTGGGCCGGGGAGAGACGTTCGGGTAACTCGGGAGGTTCGAGTAGATGCAGGGTGGCTTGAAGGTCAGCGTCATCCGACCAGTTTAACTCGTAATCCAACGGGTCTCCTTGATTTTCACCTTCCAATGATTCCGACTTCTCGTCGACCGTGGGGTTTTTAGGAGTGCCATTTTTGCGCAAGTTGGCCAGTCGTTCGGCAATCTCCTCGCGAGACCCAAAGACCAGCACCGAACGTCCGATCGTCAGCAGATCACCGAAACGAAGGATACATAGCTGAATGTCTTCACCGTTTACCCTGGTGCCGTTTGTACTTTCCAGGTCGGTCAGGACTAATTTCTCGTTGTCCTCCTGAATTTTGACGTGATAACGACTGACGCGCTCGTCATTCAACTGAATGGTATTTCCTTCCTCCCTGCCAATCGTGATTGGAGGTTCCAGGTTTTCATAGATGCGACCGCGGTCGGCCCCATCTAACAGACGTAACGTGAGCATCGGCATCGATCGTATTGTGAGCTTCGACTGGCAACTTTTCCCTGGACTGCCAGACTTCTATCGCGGTACCTGTTCTTCTACGGAAACGAACTCCATAGCCGGATAAAATCAATCATCTCAACCATTCGGGGCACATCCTCTGTACCCCAGAGGACGGCCCACGGAGCCAACTTACAAATTCTAACCCCGCAGCGCATTCCGATCACCCCCGAATCCTACGGGTCGAGACTGTCCAACCCAATGGCAGATGCCACACAACCGTCAGGACCGGTGAAGAAACGTCCCGTTGGCCCCTCTAGCCGGGCTCATCAGTCTGGTCAGAATCTCCGCGAGAGAAAGCGGACTTCAGGCGACCTCTGGCGATAAAAGGGGTCCTGTTCAAGAGATTTTCGGAGGCGGGAGGCACGTTGTGTCAATCAGTCCCTACTCTACTCTGGGAGCGGTCCCCACTGACAGGTTTCACATTTTCTCTCGACTCGATTCGTTCTCGCCTGGTACGTGCCGTTGAAACCTGGGCCACGAAAGTTTATGCTGCGCCAGAGGCTTTGCGAGCGCCCGTGGCGCAATTGGATAGCGCATCGGTCTTCGGAACCGAGGGTTGTAGGTTCGAATCCTACCGGGCGTGCTGCCTTCTCGTACCGATCTCAATCTTCGGCCACATCCTGAAACCGGACAGTTAGAATAATTGAAGTCCAGGCCAACCCACGGGTAGACGGCAGACATATTTCCGGAGGCTGTGGCAACTTCCTACTCAGCCCCCAGAGAATCTTGCCTCAATTATCCTCCCAGCCTCGTGTTGTTTTGATCACAGCCGGTGCGGCCGGTATGTACTGCGGAAGTTGCTTGCGGGACAGTGCGCTCGCCAACTCCTTATTGAAGCGGGGTGTCGACCTTCAGTTGATACCCACGTACACCCCCTTACGAACGGAAGAGGACGATGTCAGCATCGATCGTGTTTTTTTCGGGGGTATCAACGTCTATCTACAACAGCGGTTCCGCTGTTATCGCTATCTTCCAAAGTGGGTGCATTCGATGTTGGATCATCCGCGACTCCTCCACTGGGCAGCACGGCAAAACCTACCGACCCGGGCCCGAGAAGTTGGTGATATAACCCTATCGATGTTGCGCGGGACAGAGGGTAATCAGAGTCGCGAGGTTCACAAACTAGTCCGTTGGCTGGCCACTTCCGCACGGCCTGATGTGATCAACCTGAGCAACATGTTGCTGGCAGGGTGTTTGCCCGAAATCAGACGGACGCTTGACGTTCCCATCGTGGTCACTCTTCAAGGGGACGATTTGTTTATCGAGGAGTTGCCGGAAACTTATCGTCGTCAGGCATTGAAAGAGATTCGGCATCTGGTTGCCTGCGTCGATACGTTTATCGTGTTTACGGAATATTACGCGAGTTTTATGAGCGAGTATTTTGGCATTCCCGCCGACAAAATTCGTATCGTTCCCCTGGGTATCAGTCTGGAGGGATTTCCTGTGAAACTACCGGTCCGGCCTGACCGACATCCCACGATCGGCTACATGGCAAGACTTTGCCCCGCCAAGGGGCTGCACCATCTGGTGGATGCATTTGTGCGGCTACGAGAAATGGCTCCCCGGGAATCGATTCAACTTCGAATAGCAGGCTGGCTTTCCGAACACGACCGTCCTTATGTCGAATCACAGTTTGAAAAAATTCGTGCAGCCGGATTCAGCGACGATTTCCAATACTTGGGATCGATTGACCGACGCTCGAAGCTGGAATTTCTCAGGTCACTGGATGTCTTAAGTGTCCCCACGGTCTACCGCGAACCGAAAGGGATGTACGTGTTGGAAGCACTGGCGAGCGGTACGCCTGTGGTCCAGCCGCGGCATGGGGCATTTCCGGAACTTCTGGCGGGTGGCGGAGGTCGCTTGTTCCAGCCGGATGATGTGGGGGAGCTCGCCAGGATATTGCACGAAGTTTTGACCGATTATCAACAAATGGAAGACTTGCGCCGTAGTGGCCACCAGAATGTACACCAGAAAAGCCATATCGATGGGATGGCAGATGCAACCATGGAAGTCTTTCTCGACGTTCTACCCGGGTGATGGCATCCTGAAGTCGTGCACCGTTTGCCTTGGAATTCTCACGCTTGCCAACTTGCGCATGTGTGATGTCTAATGGCCGGAGAGTATCGACGGGGCAATCTTGCATTTTGGACCGCTGCGAGTTTGAGACGCTCGTCAGGATTTCCACGGCCAATAGTATAGTGGATCAACCATGATTACACCGCGTCGATCTTTGAAACTCCCAATCATTCTTGCCATCCTGATGATTGTGATGTTGGTCGCCCTGATGGTTGGTTGGGTGTTGTTGGCTGTTATCAGGGCCGGTGAAACAGATTATGCGCCCCTCTACTGGACTCTCTTGTCCGTGGGAACCACGTTTCTGGTGTTGATACTTGGCGGAACGATTTTTTATCTGGTACTCACGATCAAGACCTTTAACCTGAATCGGCGTCAATCAAATTTCATTGCAAGTGTGACTCACGAATTGAAATCCCCCATTGCTTCTTTGAAACTCTATCTGCAAACGCTCGATCGCCACCAGGTCAACGAAGAACAGCGCGTCGAATTTCGACAATATATGCTGGAGGATGTTGAACGTCTGGATCATTTGATCAACCATTTGTTGGACGCGGCCAGCCTGGAGAAACCACGTGTTGAGGGCGAGGTTGAAAATATCGATTTAGCTGCGATCCTAAGGGAATGTGGTGAGGCAGTCTGTCTGCGTTACCGGGTACCAGCGACGACCATTCAGTTTGATCTCGAACCATGTCAAGTTCGGTCTACCAGAATGGATGTTGATATGATCTTTCGCAACCTGCTGGACAATGCGGTTAAATACGCAGGTAACGAGCCCCGGGTGGTAGTGACTTTACGTTTTCATGACGACCAGAAAAAGACTGCAGTGACACAGATAAAAGACAACGGTCGAGGAATTCCAGTTCCCATGCGTCGCAAGATTTTCGGACGTTTTGAACGATTGGGACTTGAACTCGAACGAGAAAAACCGGGAACCGGGTTGGGCCTTTATATCGTCCGTACGCTCGTGCGTCGGCTGTCAGGCCGTGTCACGGTCATGGATGCGGTGCCCGAACCGGGAACGGTGTTTGAGATTCGGCTGCCTGGTGTTCAGAGTCTGGCCGAGGATGCAGGCTTGCAATCAGAAGATACTCCCCCTCATGTGGCACGTGTCGGATGACAAACAATCAAAAACACATTCTCGTCGTCGAAGATGAAGTTCACCTGGCCAAGGGGATTCAGTACAACCTGGAGCAGGAAGGATACCGCGTCACCCGGGTGCTGGATGGTGGGAGTGCGTTGAAACTGCTGCAAAATTTAGACCGCTCGATCCACCTGGTGATTCTGGATCTGATGTTGCCGGGCATGAGCGGTTATGTTGTCTGTGAAACACTACGTGAAGTAGGAAATCACGTCCCCGTTTTAATTCTGAGTGCACGCACCTTGACCGAAGACCGGACTCGGGGATTCGAAGTAGGAGCCAATCAGTATCTGACCAAGCCATTTGAGCTTGAAGAACTACTGAGTCGCGTCAAGAACCTGCTCACCCTGTCTGCCCATCGGCAATCGACTTTCGAGCAACCCGTTGAAACCGAAAGTTTTGAATTTTCCAGTGCCAAGATTGATTTTGAGACCCATGAAGTGCGTGTGGACGGGGAACCTATTCGGCTGACTCATCTCGAGTTAAAGTTGTTGCGTTATTTTGTGGTGAATGCAGGTCGTGTGATCACGCGAAAAGAACTGCTGGAGAATGTCTGGGAGATGCCTGGCAATGTGACTACCCGTGCTCCAGATCAATTCATTCGTCGCTTGCGAAAGTACTTTGAACCCGACCCGACGGTTCCGCGTTATTTTCTTACGCTTCGCGACTCTGGATACAGATTTGTGAGTGATGGCACGGACGCCTGATAGAGTTGTTGTAGGACTTGGTGAAGGCTGTCACTTCGTCCTGTCGTCTACCTTCTACTTGCCCTTCACTCGAGATGATAAGTAAGCGATCAGCGCTGGGGTTGTTTTGGTGACCTCAGCCCGGTGGAGACGCTCACTTGTCAGCTCAGGGCGACGAGTCCCCGGCAACGAACAGAGGGGTGCCCGGCACTATGGAGATCGTTGCTTGCTCGAGCGCCGACCCGATTTTTTGCGATGTAATTTGAAATCGAGGGCGGCCGAGTTGATACAATAGCGCAGTCCCGTGGGTTCCGGACCGTCTTCGAAAACATGTCCCAGGTGAGCATCGCAGCGACGACATTTGACTTCGGTCCGCACACTGAAGAAAAATGATCGGTCTTCTTCCAGTAACACATATTGCTGCTGAAACGGTTCCCAAAAACTGGGCCAGCCAGTACCGGATTTGAACTTTGTGGTGGAATCGAACAAAGGCAAGTCACAACAGATGCATTTGTAAATGCCATTCTGTTTGTTATCCCAGTACCTTCCCGTAAAAGCCCGCTCGGTACCCTTTTTTTGAGTGACGTGAAATTGTTCTTCCGTCAGCAGGGTTTTCCATTCTTTTTCCGGTTTCACAACAGGTTTCAGGCTCTCCTGCGCGGGAGACAAATCCTGTACGATTTTGTCTACAGAGTTTTCCTCGCTAAAGGTAGTGCGTGTGGCAAAGATCACGGCGACAACCAAAATTAGGAACAAGGGAATACCGGTGACCATTACCGTCGTCCAAACTCGGCCTTGTCGTGACTTCATCGGAACCTCCGGAAAACTACAGTAACGATGTGTTTTATTTAACAGGGGGAGACTATTTCAATTTTAGCACAAATCAGTTCAGTGTGGTGTGCCAGATGTCGGATCCAGATTCATTTGACTCGTCTTTCAGGGGGGACTTCCAGCAGGTCATCCAGCGGCATTGTACCGGTCGGCTTGGCCAGACGCCCGGTTGGGTGTCCCGGAGGCAACTTAATTAAGTAGCACTACATTCACCATGAAACAAGATCAATACGTTATCAACGGACCAGCGAAAACTGCCCGGGACACGGGTATTCCTTTTCCGCGTCAGCATTTCTTCGAACCCCTTCGGCAGACCGGAAAAGAAAAGGTTGTTGAAAAACTCTTGAACGAGTTTTGTTTCCGGGTGGGGGAAATTCATTGTTGGCGACTGAACGAAACATAGGGCGGCCCCGCTCGTGTCAGCCAGTCCAAGAGAGCCACTGTTTGAACAGGGACTTGAGCATGGGTGTCAGGCGGGTGCGATTGTACTGGTCTCCAATTTTTCGAATCGCTTCGGCTTGAGTCGGGTAAGGATGAATCGTGCGGGCGATTCCCCGCAGTCCAATTCGGTGTTTCATGGCCAGAGCAATTTCGGAAATCATATCTCCAGCGTTGCTGGCCACGATGGTCGCCCCCAGGATGCGGTCGGTGTTCTTGGCGACATGGACTTTGACAAAGCCCGCATCATTGCCTTCCAGAATTGCCCGGTCGATATCTTGAAACTCTTGCACGTAGGTATCGATTTCAACATTTTGATCGCGCGCCTCGGTTTCGTTCAGTCCTACTCGACCTATTTCGGGTGATGTGTAGGTGCACCATGGAACGATCAGATTACTCACTTGAGCCCGGCCTGCAAACAGAGCGTTCTGAATGACAATTCGTGCCATGAAGTCGGCCGCATGGGTGAACTTGTGACGGGAACAAACGTCTCCGGCGGCATAGATTCGAGGATTGGTGGTTTGAAGACGGGCGTTGACTTGCACGCCGTGCTGGTCGTGTTGCACACCTGCCGCCTGGAGATTCAGGTGCTCAACGTTTGCGGTTCGCCCCACTGTAACCAGCAAACGGTCGACCACAAGTTCATGCCTCTTTTCACCCGCGGCCGTCACTCCGATGGATGTACCCCGTTTCTGCAATTCCAAACGCTTGCCTGTCGGGTAGATATGCACACGGTCTTTCTCCAACTCCTTGCTGAGGATGCCGGACGCCTGTCGGTCCTCGCGAGGCAGGATGCCGCGTTCGCTGCTGAACAGGTGGACTTGGGAGCCCAGGCGAGCGAACGACTGGGCCAATTCACAGCCCATGGGGCCGGCCCCGATGACAGCCAGGCGAGGTGGCAGTTCTGTCAAAGAGAAAACAGATTCATTGGTCAAATAGTCAACCTGGTCCAGACCGCGAAGAGGCGGCGCCGCAGCACGTCCGCCGCTGGCTATCACGGCGCGGCGAAAAACTAAACGAGTCGAATTTACCTCAATGCAGTCGGAGTCGCAAAATTTTCCTTCGCCAAAAAACACGTCGACCCCCAGGTCTTTGAAACGGGTTGCAGAATCGTTGATACTGATTTGGGCTCGAAGGCGGCGGATGCGCTGCATCACTTCGGCGAAATCCACGTGGGTTCCCTGCGGGACACGGATGCCAAATTCCTGAGCGTCTCGGACCGCGCGTGCAGCCCGGGCCGCACTGATGAGCCCCTTGGACGGCACACAGCCGACATTCAAGCAGTCACCTCCCATCAGGTTCCGCTCGACCAGCGCCACCTTGGCACCCAATCCAGCAGCTCCGGCTGCCGTCACCAGCCCTGCGGTTCCGGCCCCAATCACCACCAGGTTGTAGCGACCCTCGGGAGTCGGATTTGTCCAGTTGTTCGGATGAACGTTGGCTTCCAGCTGCTGGTTGTATTTGTCCTTTGGAAGTAACGGACCTGGTTCACTCATCGATTTTTTCCTGCCTGTCTGGAAGTGGTCACGCTTATTGGAAAACGGGGGCGCTGTTGCGGCTGGGATCTGATGGAATCATGCAGGTCGCAGGCGTGCCATGACTTTCTTTACTGCGAGGGGAAACACTCCCAACGCCACGAGGGCAACGACGAGCTGCCAATTCAATATTGCGTGAGGAGGTCGTACGTGCCGGGGAAAAACTGCGATCATTGCTTCACGATTGATTCGCGTCACGTTTTTTTGCCACTTTCCGAGTTCCCTTGGCTCCATGGCCGCATCCGTACCAGGACGATTCCTGATAAGTTGCTGCAAATCTTCTCGTGATTCGGCACCAAGAACAGATTGGATTTCATCGGGAACCAGATTGGGATCGTGAAGCAATCGGTTCAGCACCTGCACAAGTTGCATTTCCATTTGCGGATTTCGATTTGCTTGCAGAATTTGCTCCGAAGACTTTTCCGAATCCTCCCGCGGTGAGAGGTGTGACTCCCCGACGCGGCTGCGAGATGCAGTAAATGGGAGTTGATAGGTTCGTAACAAACGCTTTTCCTGAGCAGTTAAACGTTTGTCGATCGCTCTGTTCATCGCATAGGATTGGCTGTCGCTGTCCGACAAGTCTTGGAGCTGTACTGCAAACCCGGGCCAATCACGGATTTCATCAGCCCGCAATTGCGAAGGATCGACCAGTTGAGACAGGCTGGGAATGGTCGATCCAGCGTAAACGTAAACACAAGTTCCGGCCAGCATTCCTAATTGGCTGACCCACCAAAAGGTTGTGGTTCGGATTCTGGTTAAACCCATGACCACGTTGATCACAAAAAATGGAACTGCAGGAATCAGCCGTAGAGTAAACAAGTAAAACGCCCCTTCACGATCCAGGGACTCGTTGAATGTCTTCAAACGTTCACCAAATTTGGATTGAATTATGTCACGCAGCAAATAACGACTCAATAGAAACGCAAGGGTTGCCCCAAAGGTCGACGCAAAGCTGACCAATACCAATCCTTTCCAGAATCCGAAATACCACGCCACAACAAGTGTCATGAAGGTGGCTCCGGGCAGAGAAAGGCCTGTTGCCAGAACATAGATTAAAAAGGCACATGCCATGATCAGAACAGGATGGCGGTTTCGTAATTGTTCGAGCTCTGTTTCCTTCGTTACCAGATGGTCGAGGGAAAGAATCTCGCCAAAAGCAAAGTATGCTACCGTGGAAACCGTTGCGACGACGGCCAAAACTGCCAACGGTTTCCAGTGGCCTCTGAAGCGTGAAACTGCTTGGTCACGAGTGCTTAGGTTCACCATGCGTTGTTCCAGTAGGTCAAATTCGTTTCACACGTGGAGTGCGTCGAGCACGTTTTATTCCCGTCAGTCGGGTCGCAGTTTGCCGCCAGCTTAACAAATAAATCAAATGAAGTCGGTTGGGACCAATGACCGTCCGACCGGAATGGCCGTTGACTGCAGGCGTGGGTAAGAGATGTTGATCCATGTCCCTTTGACATGCCGAGATTGGGGAATGTCAGATCCTCCGAAAAATGTGGCCTAATTGCCTTGTTGGCACCACAGTTGACACGAACACGATCGTACTTGGTCGGTTTTCGAATTTGTCCGCGGGAAGACCGAAAACAAAAGCTTTGGGCGCAGGATCAGGCCGTTGTTGGTTGTTTTCCTGGGATCGATTGCGACGTATTCCGGTGAATTTATGGGTGTGCGGCACATCACCATGCAATGACAGTGCGGAGGAAACCCGCCAGAGGTCGAGCCTTTGCGACCGGCGCTCGGCCTTACAGAATGCCCTCCGGGTACCAGCACCGCAGATAACCCCACTGGCGGAGTCACGAACCGCTCTTTGGCTGTTGAACATGAAGATTCAACGGTTGCAGGGCATGTGCCGTAGTTGGCGGCCAGTCGGTGATTATCTTCTTGTTGTTCGACGAGGCCTGGAGGCCTGCCGGTATGGCTTCTCTTCTTGGTAGAGCTTAAGACGATCTCTCAGTTTACCAGTTTCGTTCTCGGGCGCTAGCTCAATCGCTTGTTCGATTTCCGAGATAGCTTCTTCATAATTTTCATTGGCAGCCTGAGCGGCAGCCAATGTATCAAGATAACGATGGTCCTCATCACCATCCAATTCGATAGCTTTTTGGGCCGCTTGGAGCGATCGTTCATGATTGCGATAACGTTTGTCCGGACATGTTGCCATCAGCCAGGCGGCACCTTGATAGGCTCGGCCTGAGCCTTCATCCAGTTTGATGGCTCGACGGTAATCCGAAGCGGCGCGTTGCCAGTGTCCCAAACGGTGATGAGCATCACCCCGGTCGGTATACGCCAGGGCATCTTTTTCGCCAAATTCAAGTGCTTGATCATAGTCTGCTAACGCCTCACGATATCTGCTCATACGGTAGTGCGAATGGGCTCGACCGCTGTAAGCACCAGGATCTTCAGGGTTCAAGCGAATGGATTCCGTGTAGTCATGAACTGCTCCCTCGAAATCTTCTTGTTCATAACCGACTTCCCCGCGATTGAACCATGCCTTGGAGAAGTTTGGTCTGAGTTCAATTGTCCGGTTGAAATCTTCGATGGCCTGGTCAAATTCCCCCAGAATCGCGTAACTCACTCCGCGATTGTGAATGGCTCTCCATCGCTTGCTATCCAACGAAATTGAACTCTCGAAATCTTTCGTGGCCCGGGAGTCCATATCCACCGCTGTCTCCATATTTCCTTGTTCGGCCGCATCGTTGGCCTGGCGGGCGTAGATCTCGCCGCGCTTATTGTGAGTCCACGACAACAAATCTTTCGTGTACTGCAACAATTTCTCCGGCAGCTCGCCGAGCATGGCTTGTTCGCAAAGACTGATCACGTTAGCGAAGTCATCTACGGTTTGCGCATCCTGCGTTGCTTTGTAGGCTTGCGTTACCAGGTGCCGGTTCTGGGTCAAGAGTTTTCGGGCGTCCGGGTCGGGAGAACGTTTATTCGGAGCAGTCTGGGGTTCGGCTGTTTTTGCATGGATCAGCAAGACAGATAGCAACAAACTTCCCACACGGCACGGACGCGCAATAGTTTCCCGCCATTTGCATGGCAATGTTTGGAGTAACATAAAATCCCTTTCGAGTTACACTTGTGGATTGGTCATGCTCAGAGGATCGAGCGTTTCCTGCAACGTTGTTTCTGGTAAAACTCCTTCTTCCCAGGCACAGTTGACCAGTGGTCTTGCCTGTTCGAAATGGTTCTTTCGAAAGTAACGCAGCTTTCTTATAACCGATCAAAGGATTGAGACTCGTTGCCATCGAGAGACTCTCCTCCACTGCCGCATCGCAAGCGTCGATGTTTGCTTGTATGTCGGCCTTGATCAGCGCAGCAGGTAGGGGGCATCCCGAAATGGTAAAGTTTGCTACAGCAGTTTGAGTCTCCCCGCCATCGCAAGCCTGCACGGGGGTCGCGAACTTCACTGATGGAGTCACGTTCCACACGGTACTCTGACATGACAGCATTCCTCCGAAAATCTCCCGAGCTGTGAGGGAATATCATAACGGGGGTGCGGGTGAACACCAAGACGAACCACGGAGTTTTAGGCCACGGAAAGGGTGGTGGGGAGAAGAAGGTGAATGCAAAGAGAGAAAGCAGAGTCGGCACTTGGGAGTTTGGGAGCAGTCGCGGAGAAGTTTTCTGCCTGACAATTTGAAGTCCCGGTTTCTGGTACTAAAAGATCCCGGCGCCGAAACCGCCGTTTCGGTCTTTGGTTGTTGGTTTGCTCAGCGTTGGTGTTTCGGATGGCACGTTGTGCGGACATCTTGGTTCGCTCGTTGCCGAATCGATGTGAATGATGGGGCCGGGCTCTGAAGACTTCTGCTCGACGACAGCACCTGCGACACGCTCTTCCTCGCGATGACCCTCGTGTCCTGATGAATAACCCGGATGCCTGGACCGTTCGACTTCGTTGAGAAACTCCTCAATCACTCGCTCTTGAATCATTTCCCGGCATTCCGAGTTGATTGGATGAGCTATGTCAGCGTAGAGTTTGGCGCGGCCCTCCTGTTCATGCACGTTCTGTTCCGCGTCCAACTGTAAACCGCATTGATTGCAGTAGCTCGCGCGAAGATGGTTTTTCGAGTTGCATTGAGGACAGTGCGCGGCAAGCTTTCGGCTGGGCATTGCAACAAAGGGGCCATTGCTTCCTTCAATAATTTTCAGGTCTCGAATAACAAAGCAATCGTCGAAAGTAATCGAACAGAACGCCTGTAGCCGTTCTCCCAGTTCTTTCGTCAACTTGATGTTTACTTCGGTAATGTTCACAGCTATTCCCCTTCGCCGTCAGAAAAATAGGCAAACTAGTTCAAAGGAATGTGGACGCTTGTCGCGTGAAAAACCTGACCCAAGCGTTGCGCTCGCAACCGACTTGCCGTGTGCTGTGCATGTCGCGCATTGCGACAAATCGCAAAATAACTGGAACCACTTCCCGTCATCTGGTGTCCTGGCACCTCCAATCGTTCCATGACGTTTCGCAGACGATCGACCCAGGAGCACATCGTCGCAGCCGGTTCCTGCAACCGGTTCATCAGCGTACTACCCAGGCGATGAGGACAGCCATTGTGCCAGGCGTCCAGAAGTGGCCCGATAGAAACAGGGGTTTGTGCTGGTTTGCAGTTGCGATACACCTCCCCAGTCGAAAGGCCTTGGGGGGGCCTCACCACAACAAAATGAAAATGTTGGCCATTTGCCAGAGATTCGAGCCGGTCGCCCCGACCACGACAAATGGCCGCTCCGCCTGTGAAATAAAACGGTACGTCGCTTCCCAGATCTGCTGCCAACGCGGCCAACCTTTCATGTGACCAGCCTAAATTCCAACCAAGATTGGCTGCTACCAGGGCTGCCGCTGCATCACTGGAACCACCACCCAGTCCAGCAGAGGAAGGTATTCGTTTGACCAAGCGGACGACGGCCGATTTTTCAGTCCCCGCCCGCTTGCCCAGCAACTCGATAGCCTTGACGACGATGTTTTCCTGCGGCTCCGGAAGATCGCCTAACGCAGTCTGCAAGTCTGCAGTTGAATTACCAGTACGGGAATGAAAATAGCCCCGCACCCCGGGGGCCCAATCACCTGCGAAATCAACAGTACGCCGAAGCGCAACTTGCTCGGTCTGTGGCGAAGAGTGGAAAAACGCAAGCGTATCAAACAGGCTTATCGCCGTGATAAACGTCTCGACTTCGTGGAACCCATCCGGGCGACGGCCCAACACCTCAAAATGCAGGTTCAACTTTGCAGGTGCCTGTACAACGATTGCCGAAGGTGAGCGGCGCACGTACATGCGTTCAGCCGACTACCCCTTTCGAACGGCCTTCTTGCAGTTGCGTATGCAATAACGCGCTCCCTACAAGAAGCTCATTCAAATTTTATGAAGCTCTCAGCGTCGGTCAACCTCAGGACTTGTTCGACAGGTGCCAACTCGAGGGGATGACCATTTTTTTGAACACTGTTGATTGTTGGTTTGGTTGTGCGTTCGGCAAACTTTTTCCACAGGTTTTATCTAAGCGACCCACTTGCAATCCGTTTGGCGAATTGTGCAAAGGATTGTCACGAGGATCTTCTCAGACAATCAAAATAGGGGGGAAGGATAGTTTGGGAGACGAGGAAGCCGGCAAGAAATCGATGCTTTCAATCGCCGTTGCAAACACGTTCGACGGACCTTACGGTGTGCCCAACAACGATTGCTAATCCCTCGGGAAGACACATACGGAGAAAAAATAAATGCGGCACGATTTTTTCAATTTTTGGCGCGGCATGCTCATGGGTGGAGCGGACATCATCCCTGGTGTCTCGGGAGGTACTGTGGCGCTGGTCGTGGGTATCTATGAACGCTTGGTGACGGCCATTAGCCATTTCGATTTGCAGTTTCTCAAACACTTGTCTCAGCGTCAGTGGAGATCCGCTGCATCACATGTGGACCTGAGATTCCTGCTTGTACTCGCCGTGGGAATTATCCTGGGGATTTTGACGTTTGGCAGTCTTATGAACCATCTGCTCACCACCGAGGCGACTCGTTCATCAACCCTGGCCGGATTCTTTGGAGCGATTCTGGCGTCATGTGTGATTGTGTTCCGCATTGTTCACTGGAAATCTTCTTCGGAACTCGGGTTCTATTTAATTTTGGAAATCGTTGCGATCGCGATCGCGTTCGGTCTGACGAGAATTCCGCTAAGAACTGGTGAGGACCCAGCTCTGTGGTACATTTTTGCGTGTGGAGTGGTCGCTATCTGCGCAATGATTCTGCCGGGTATCAGTGGAGCGTTCATCCTGCTGATTCTGGGCGTCTATGTTCACCTCACAGATTATATCAGGGGAATTCCTCGGGGTGAGATTTCTCCGGAAACAGTCACCACGGTTGCCGTTTTTGCAACCGGTTGCGCCATCGGCCTGATCAGCTTCAGCAAGGTGTTGCGTTGGCTACTGAGTGATCACCAATCAGCCACCATGGCTGTGATGTGCGGACTGATGCTGGGCGCCCTTAACAAGATTTGGCCGTTTCAAAATGATCTGACTCCCGAGATCCACGACCTCAAACATAAAGCATACGCAAACTACATTCCTCAAGTCATCGATACAGAAGTCATCCAGTGTTTTATCATTGCCGTGCTGGCGGCCGGCGCAATCTTGGCTCTGGACCGTTTTGTGAAACAGTCTGCAGCAGAAAGTCTAGTTTAACCCATTCCAGGAAAACCGGACCGCACAGTGCACGTGCTAAGGCAGAGCATGCCGACTGCACAGCCAGGAGGTATTGTTGGAGCCTCTGAAAGCCGAAGATCGGATTTCGGGCTGGTGTTGCTCACCAGTCTAATTGTGTTTTTCCAGGCTGACACAGATCAGTTCCTGATCGTTACGGGCAAATACGTGTCGCTGAGCAAAGGCTGGGTGAGACCAGCACACGCCGTTGCGCTGTCCCAATTGAATTTCTGTTGGATCAATCAGGTGTGCACGACTGATTTCGAGAAATCCTTGAGGTGAGAGTTCCGAGATGATGAGCTCGCCCCGTTCGTTAAACATCCAGACTTGTTCTTCGTGCTTGACAAAATGAATGTTGCTCCAGCGGGCACGAGGCGTTGCCGTCTGATCCTCCCAGATACGTTCCCCGGTGCGTGCATCTAGACAACGCAATTCTCCATAGCTGTCAACGCCATAAACATGTTCTCCGATAAAAAGAGGAGTACTGATGATCGAGTGCAACGCCTCGGTCTGCTTTTCATCCGGTCCGCAAAACTTCCAGAGCTCATCAGCGTCTAACGATTGGCTGTCGAGTTGCAACATGAGAGATCCATCATAAAAGTTGGTCAGGAACAACCGGTTCCTGTTCCAGATGGGTGTCGCCGCGCCAATCACTAGACGGGTTGGCGGGAACGGATAGGTCCAATGGACTTCACCGGATTGTGGATCCAGGCCAGCGACGTTGTTGCCGGTGTAACAGATCACGACTTCCCGACCGGCTTGTTGGATCAGAATGGGTGCAGAATAGGAGGCTTGGTCCGGCAACGAACGCCAGATTTCTTCACCCGTTTGTTTATTGATGGCTACAACGCACGCACCGTTGCTGCCACCGATTTGAAGGATAAGCATCTGATCGACAATCAAGGGGGCCGCTGCAATACCCCAGATTGGCATACGTATCTCATATTCACTGTTTAAATCGCGCTGCCACTGAATGGTTCCTCGAGCCGCATCAAAACAGATCAGATTTCCCATGGTACCCAGGGAATAGGCTTTACCATCGTTGATGGTTACCGCTGCGCGCGGTCCTGCCGTGTAGCTGATGTTGACGTACGGGCAGTCGTAGCTGTGAGACCAGATTAACGTGCCCGATTTCCTGTCGAAACAGAGGACTCGCTCTGTCTGAGTCGGGTCTTCCGGGCGATCGGTAACATAAACTTTGCCGTCGGCAATTGTGGGTCCGCTGTATCCGGCGCCGATTTTCACTCGCCAGCGAGGTTTCAAGCGGGACTGCGGGAACCGCTTGATAATTCCTGTTTCTCTCCACACACCGTCACGCTGTGGCCCGCGCCATTGCGGCCAGTCGTCGGCTTGAGTGGTCGAACTGTCCTGAAAAAGAATCAAACAAATCGCAAAAAGAAACGTCCAATGATGTTTCATGTTCAGAGGTTCCTATCGAGCAGCCGGCATAGAAATTGCAACGGTCCGCAGTATACCACAGTTCTTCGGCTGTGCCTGGCAAACAAGGGGCAAACCGTTGCAGACAAAAAGTCCACAGGAGAAATTATTTGCGGGTGAGCTGATGGAAACGTTGTTTCAGGTCACGAGTGACGGGTCCCGGCTTCCCGTCGCCAATTTGGTGGCTATCGACTTGCACTACGGGAACCACTTCGGCTGCACTTCCTGTCAGAAAACATTCGTCTGCAGTATAAACATCTTCTTGGGTGAGTGGGGGTTGGTGAACTTTCAAGCCTGCCACAGCAGCCAAGTCGATCACCGCCTGGCGGGTGATTCCTTTCAGGATTCCCGCCTCGACCGGGGGTGTGAAGAGATCGCCGTCACGCACTAGAAATATGTTGTCTCCTGTACATTCGGCGATCTTGCCGTCATGGTTGAGCATCAAGGCTTCAACACATCCAGCTTCTAATCCTTCAATTTTGGCAAGGATGTTATTCAGGTAGTTCAACGATTTGATCTGTGGGTTGAGAGCTGCGGGGTGATTGCGAATTGTTTTCACCGTCACGATTCTCAGACCGTTTTTGTAATACTCATCGGGATAAAGCGTGATGCGGTCTGCAATAATGATGATCTGGGGACGGCTGCTTCTGTTGGGGTCGAGTCCCAGAGTGCCCTCTCCGCGAGTCACTAGCAGACGCACGTAGCCATCGTCGATCTTATTGAGCTGCAATGTTTCAACCACGGCCTGGCCCAGGGCCTGGGGTGTGGTGGGGATCTCGAGACAAATGGCCTTGGCAGAATCCCAGAGACGTTGCAAATGGTCTTCCAGACGAAACACCTTGCCACCATAGCTGCGCATTCCCTCGAACACACCATCACCGTACAGCACCCCGTGATCGTAAACGCTGATTTTGGCGTCTTCTTTGTTGTGGAAGGTGCCGTTGATATAGATTTGGAGCGACATGGAACGCTTAGATTGTAAACGGATGGGTTGCAGTGACGGTAAAGGTTGAGAATGTGTGCCGAGTTTGGAGCGGATGATTCAGAATCGAGCATTCAACTGGACAGGAGATGTCGCTAGCCGACCAGCGAATTCTCCGGTGACCAATCCATTTTCGATTCTTTATCCGACCCTGATTTTGCAACGACGTCAGGCTGTCAACTGCCAGTTACCGTCCCCGCTTCCTCGACTCGACCCTCCACCAACTGCACCAAGCGGTCCGCCTGGCGGGCAATTTCAAGGTCGTGGGTCACCATGACTATAGTGAGATTTTCTTGCTCGTTCAAGGTGCGCAAGATGTCTAATATTTCATTGCTGGTTTGCCGGTCGAGATTTCCAGTAGGCTCGTCGGCAAGTAGGACTTGAGGAGAACGGATCAGGGACCTTGCAATTGCGGCTCGCTGCATTTCGCCGCCTGACAACTCCCGTGGCTTGTGCTCCAATCGATGGGAGAGTCCCACCAGGTCCAGGAGTGTTTTGGCCCGTTCCAGGTTGACACGCCGGTTTTTCCAATATTTCATCACCGACTGGCCAATCATCACCGGTGTCAGCACGTTTTCCAGAGTCGTTAACTCAGGCAGGAGGTGATAGAACTGAAAAATCATTCCCAGTGTTTCATTACGTAATCGATCACGAGCTTGGGTGGGCAGATTATCGATTCGTTTGCCATGCAGGTGAATTTCTCCCTGGTCAGGTGAGTCCAACGTTGCCAGTAAGTGTAACAGCGTAGTTTTTCCGGATCCGCTCTGCCCGGCAATTGCGGTTATTTTTCCAGCGGAAATGGAAAAATCCACGCCTCGCAACACCGGTATCGTTACTTGTGCCTTGCGATAACTTTTTTTCAATCCGGAAGTCGACATGATCATTGGCGGCGCCGACCCGACGGCCTGCGCCGGCTTGGGGGCAATGCGGAAGTGAGGCCCGTTTTGTTTCGAATGGTGATGTGGCTGGTTGGTGGTGTGGTGCGTTACCGCGTTGGAAGTTTGCATCTTGGTACTCGGTTGTGGGTTCTCAGTTGAGAGTTGTAAATGAAGCAAAAGTTTATACGGTTCTGCTTCGCAACACTCTTTCATCGGCCGTCATCCTTCGGTCCCAGTCCTTCCCCCTGTCTGATGTGAGTTTACTCGTATCGTAACGCTTCCACGGGATGCAACTTCGCAGCGCGCAGGGCGGGCATCACGCTGGCGGTCATTGCGATGGCAACTGCACCGGCCACGATCCAACTTACGGTCCATGGATTTATAATCGTGGGAATTTCCTGAAAGTAATAGACCGTAGGATCAAAGACTTCACGACCTGAGACCCACTCCAAGCCCGTAGCTATCTGATTGATGAAGTGCACAAACAATAATCCTAAAATCATGCCTACACCGGATCCCACGGCACCCAAGGACAGACCGTAGCTCAGGAAGATGCTCATCACTCCACGGCCGGACGCCCCTAAGGACTTTAAAATCCCGATGTCACGCGTCTTTTCCACGACGATCATGAAGAACGTGGCCAGAATCCCGAATCCAGCTACGGCGATAATCATGAATAGCAGGATATTCAGAATCACGGTTTCCATTCGGACCGCCGACAGCAGGGGCCCCTGCATTTCTTGCCAGGTGCGAATCCGATAGGGAAACTCGCGGGCTGGAAAACGTTGCCGCAATCGTTCACAGGCAGCTTGTAGATTGACACCTTCGTGGAGCTTGATCTGAATCGAAGTGACCGCGGCTAGTCCGGTCGCCGGATCAATCATCCCACGCAGTTTTTGAAGTTGATGCAGGGGCACGAAGGCGAAGGTGGAATCATATTCATTCATCTTGCTTTCATAAAAATCGACGACCGTGAACTGACCGGTGCCAAAATCGGGTGGAGTGCCAGCTGTTGGAAACGAGATATTAACGTCATCCCCTGGCAGACAGAAGAAGTAGTCTTCCACGTGTCCCTGAGTCGAGCGATGTCGCACGCTGGCAATGGAAATACCCAGGATGACACCCGCATGCTGCTCTTTCAATGGATCGAAAAATCTTTCTTCCGTCGTGGAGGCAGCCAGGTAAGGATTCTCCGGAATGTCGGCTGAATCTTTATGTTGAGGAGCGTTATCGAACGACTCGGGTTTTTTACTTTCGCTTTGCCGAGTTTGCTGTGACTGCTTCTGGTGCCGCTCATGCACTGCTCGATGACGACGGTAGACCCATCCCGCGTCTTTCAGTTGGGGACGTCGGGCAACTTCTCTGCCGCTTTCGACATCATGGGTATCATATCCATTTTCGTGAAGTGCAAATGACAGCTTCTGACGATTCTCGGGATGTAACAGGAAACGACTGAAATCACTTACTTCGGCGTGCGTTTTTGCATCAACGCCTATCAGGCTAATTTGGTGCGGCACGTATTCCCCGCGCACCTTATACGAAAGCATGGCAGGAATATGAATGACGGTTGTCAGTCCTTTTAATTCGTCCCCGAGAATTTCACTCACCTCTGCCTGCAGAATCTCGTGGTCATAAATGCCGTCCAGTCCCATGGATTCCACGACAAGATCTGACAGGATCCCGTGCAGGCGCTGATGCATTTCATGCGAAAAACCCGCCATTACGGAGTTGACAACGATCATGGTGGCCACGCCCAGCGTGACACTGATAATCGAAGCGAGAGCTATATAGCGAGTGCGGAGATACCGCCAGCTGAGAATCAGTTTGTACATGGCCAGTCCTTTGGCACAGGAAGTGTCGAGAGTCTGCAGGGGAGGGGTTTGTATAATGCTTCTGACGGGACTGCGAAGCCTCTACTCCGGACTCTTGACTTTTATTCCGGTCTCAACAATGGGAACAAAATTACCTCGCGAATTGTTTGTGTGTTCGTCAGCAACATGACCAGACGGTCGACGCCAATCCCCAAGCCTCCTGCGGGCGGCATGCCATGTCGTAAGGCGCGTACAAAGTCGTGATCCATTTTGGCCATGGAATCTTCTTCGGATAAACCTGCCAGCTGAGTGCGGAACAATTCCTCTTGCAGGTCCGGATCGTTAAGTTCGGTGTAGGCGTTTGCCACTTCCATGCCCTGGATAAAAAGTTCAAACCTTTCGGCGACGGCCGGTTGGTCTTTTTTTCGTTTTGTGAGGGGGCAGATGCTGGCCGGATAGTCGGTCACAAAAATAGGACCTACCAGACTATTCTCGACTTTTTCTTCGAACAGTTCGTTCTTGATTACGTCGGGGTGTTTTCCATCGGTTTCGATGCCTAGTTTTTCGGCTAGACGTTTTACAGCCTGCTCGTCATGTGGTTCGACATGTGTGTGTTCCGCAAAGAGTTCGTCATAAGTTTTGCGCAGAAAAGGAGCGGTGAAATCAATGTGGCGGTCTTCCCAGGGAAGTTGATTATCACCTCCAATCGCAGCAATGGCATTTACGATGATTGCTTCTGTCAGGTCCATCATCGTGCCGTAGTCTCCATAAGCTTCGTAGACTTCAAGCATCGTGAACTCGGGATTGTGCTTGGGGCTGATTCCTTCATTGCGATAGACTCGCCCCAGTTCATACACTCGTTCCATTCCGCCAACGAGGAGTCGCTTCAAGTGCAGCTCGAGAGCAATACGCAAAAAGAGGTCGATATCGAGAGCGTTGTGGTGAGTGGTGAAAGGACGTGCCGCAGCTCCTCCGGCAATGGAGTGAAGTGTTGGACCTTCAATTTCGCAAAACTTTTTCCCACCCAGCGTCTCGCGAATGGACTGAACAATTTGGGTTCGCTTTAGAAAACGATCGAGCACGCCATCAGTGTAAGTCAGATCAAGGTAGCGCATGCGATACCGTAACTCAGGATCGGACAGACCGTGGTATTTTTCGGGAGGAGGCTCGACGGACTTGCAAAGGATGTGTAACTGTTCGGCGAAGACCGTGATCTCACCCATTTTGGTGCGACGGAGTTCGCCATCGACCCCGATAATA
>JYMV01005461.1_pt2 | contig 21778 bp, 23 predicted proteins | sample 338911 | NCBI WGS metagenome assembly JYMV01 (sample SAMN03354496, study PRJNA234377) | hydrothermal vent metagenome | biome: Deep sea; feature: Hydrothermal plumes at the Eastern Lau Spreading Center, Western Pacific Ocean; material: Seawater | place: Tonga | collected 2009 | depth 2000 m m
TAACAAGAGTTGTATTATGGGGAAAGGACGAATCACTTTTACCAAAAGTTGTTTCTCAAGATGCAAAAGTAATGCTTTTGGGTGTCAGAACAAAAACAGGAAACCAGGGTCTTGAAATTCATGGAAACGATGCAACAATGGTTAAAATTGACGGTGGAAAAGAAGCAGAGCCTGTTATTGTACGTATTGCTACAATTAACAGAAATGAAAAAGAAAGAACTTCTGCAATAGGTGTAGACAGTAAAAAAAATCTAGTATACATGTCCGATTCTGCAAACATGCTAGATTCTGTTAATAATGGTGATGTTATAGAATGCATGCCATCAAAGGTTTTTGGTAATTCCCTAACAATAGATAGTGAATCATTTGTAAGAAAAATTGATGATAATAATTCAATTCCAACATTATCTGATCTAAGAACTAAAATTTCTGAGATTAAATCAGGTAATGATTATTGTGTTGAAGCGATAATTTTGAAGGCGTCTGAAAAGCGAGAAGTACAAACAAAAACTGGAGAAACAATCATGCTGGCAGAAATGTTTGTTGAAGATGATAGCGGTCAGATCTGGATAAAAGGATGGAGAAACCAAGCAACACTTTTAGATGGATTTTCCGTTGGCGAGGTAATTTCTGTTACACCCGTTAACGCAAAGGTTGGACTTGAGGGAAGAACTGAATTATTTTTAACGCGATTTTCAACAGTTACAAAAAAGAATTAAGAGTCCCAGAATCCCCTTGTCATGACATACTGTCTTTCAGCTTCATAAATTTGCTTATACATAAGATCTTCATCAATCATGTTTCGTAAAATCCTTGCACCAGTATCTGCACCTATTCCATAACCTGACAAAACAATTACTGCTTTCTTTCCAAAAGTTTCAATTAGTGAAGCAATTTTCCATGCTCGTTTAAATTGATGATTTTCCTCAGTTGAAAGTTTTTTATGATTATGTTTTTTCTGAATAATTTTTACCAAATCATGATTAGAGTAAAAAGTAGTTGTAATTTGCCTTCCTTTGCAGTATTTACAAAATAAATTTTCCTTAACTTCTTCCGTTATTGTGGCCAGTTGCCACTTTCCACAACGGGCACAGATTAGACGGTGTTTGGTTTTCAATAATCGCTTTTTTACCAAATCAAGAATTGCCTTATCAATACTAGCTGGGGAAGAATAGTATTTTGTGGTATGATCTAGTAGAGGTTCTGCCAATTTTGAAAATCCATCAGCGTTTATCCACTCAATTTGAATTTCATTATTCTTGATCCTAGTCAAAATACGATCTGTGCCTGGCAGATCAAACTTGTCGTGAAACAATTCTCGTAATGCTTCCCTTACAATTGGTGTGTTTTGATAACGCTCGTAAAGAAAATGACCTGTTTTTCTATCATAAATGGCACCACGACCAACCACGCCAAATTTTTTTGCAACACACCATGTCCTCCAATTAACATTATGTGTCCCGGTAAGGGATGCAGATACAACATTTGACAAATCAAATTTTTCCATTAAAGTTTCAACGAATATCTTTTTGTGAATTCTTGCGTTAGAAGTTAAAACAATCCTATAAGCATCTGATCTTGACTCTACAATATATCCAAGAGTAGATGATAGGAGAGAAGAAAGCATAGTTGCTAAAGTCGCATTAATTTTTGTACCAAAACATGCATGAATAATAACTGTACCGTCTGTCCTTACTGACTCGATTACAATAGTTTTCTCGTCAGGTATGACGTTAAAATTTAGCTCTGAAATTGTTTTGTTAAGAACTGATAATGAACCATGTTTTACTTTAGCTCTGAACAGTCCAACCTTTTGCGCAGTATCATAATCTACTGGAATACTTTCTCCTTCCCAATAAGGTACCTTTCTTCCCCCACCACTAATAGGTTCAACGTTAACTTGCAAAGCTTTTTCATCAATGTTTAAAATTCTCCATTGCATCCCACGAAGAACAAAGATGTTTCCTTGATCGCCATAATCCCCTACGAATCGTTGATCTAGTGAACCTATGATCTTCTTCCCTACTGAATCAAATACTTTAAATTTTAAAATGTCTGGGATCGTTGAAAGGTTCTCATAAAAATATCTAAATGAATTTCTTTTTTTCCAAAATTTCATTTTTTCCTTATCAAAATACAAAATGTAGATGCTATCAAAAATTTCTAAAACATCACAAAATTCATCCAATGTTAAGTTTCTAAACGGATATGCTTGCCTGATTGTTTTGTATGCAAAATCAATAGAAACCTCACCAATCTGAAATGATAAGCCTACTAAATGGTGGGCAAGAACATCAAGAGAGTTGTCATGAATTTTTTGTTCCTCTATTGAGCTGTTTTTTATTCGATCAAGGATCGCTTTAGCTTCAAATTCATCATCAGGATTATTTGTAATAATTAATCCTCTGGCAGAAGAATTTCTTGAATGTCTGCTTCTTCCTATTCTCTGAATAAGTTTTGTTGCCTGGCGTGGTGAGCCATAATGAATTACCAGTTCTACTGAGCCAATATCCAATCCTAGTTCGAGGGAAGAAGTACAAACAACTATACCACGATTTCCGCTACGAAGTATGCCCTCGGTTTCTTCCCTAACTTGTTTTGATAATGAGCCGTGATGCAGTTCAATATTCATCATGGTCTTGTCTCTTAGTATAGAAGCTAAAAATTCAGATTCACCTCTGGTGTTGGTAAACAAAAGAATTGGTGAATTTAGGTTTAGTTTTTCCACATATTCAATAATTGAATCTGCAACCTCTGAGATTGAACCTCCCACAAATTTTACTTCGACCTCATATTTTCTAACTGATTCATCCTTGATTATCTTGCATGGCTTCTTTGTACCGACAAGGAATTGTGCGGCATCATCTGTATTTCCAATCGTAGCAGACAAACCCGTTCGTATAATTTTCTGGTTTGAGTTTAGTTGTAATCTTTCTAAGCTTAATGATAGTTGGGAGCCCCTTTCACTTGCCAAAAGTTCGTGTACCTCATCAATTATTATCCATTCTAGTTCAGAAAGTGCCGTTAACATCTTCTGTTGAGCAAGAAGAATGACAAGAGTTTCTGGCGTCGTAATCAGCACATCGGGTGGTGAGTCTGAGATTTTTTTTCTGACTGATTGGGGTGTATCGCCATGTCTGATCTGGATTGTTAGATCCTCCAGCTCAGCATATTTGATTATTCTTCTAAAAATGTCTCTGTTGAGTGACCTTAGTGGCGTAATGTAAAGTGATTTGATCTTTCCCTGCTTTTTTGTTTTTTTTATCTGTGAAAAAATTGGAATTACTGCACACTCTGTTTTACCAGAACCGGTTGGCGCAACAATCAACGAGTCTTTCTTTTGATAAATTACTTGCAATGCGCTTTTCTGTATCTCGGTTAACTGTTCAAATCCTAACGAACGAAATTTTTCCTCAAAAAAATTTTCAGTTGGAGGATTCTTCAATATTTTTTGTTCTAGTTCGCTCATAAACAATCACGCATACAATTCCTATAGCAAATAAAATGGGTACAACAATAGGAATATAATCAAAGAACCCAGCCATTATGGATATTGGTTTTAACAGTATTAAATATATTAAGATCCATCAGTAAGACCACTAGAAGTTATGTTATATTGAAATTTTTTGTTAATAAACGGAGAAACTACCTGACATTGAAAACCGTTGGCGTTTTTTTTAAGTCTAATCTTGATATGTGTAAACATACCAATTGATTTTTCCAAGTTTTCCTCCTCATGCTCGTTAAATGATCTAACAATATTGGTAACAACTATTGGAATTTTGGTGTTTATAGCAATACTGGCTAAATTTTGCATGTATTTCATAAATGCTAGATGCTTTTCAAAGGACTGTTCTTTTTTTGAATATTCAAATGAGAACAGGTCAGTTGCATTATCTATCACAATCAAGGAAAAGTCGTTGGTAGCTATTTTTGATAAATACTTTGATTGTTGAACACTGTTGGTAATTCGTCCTACCTTAATTTTGTCAAGTAGTATGGGATCTAATTTCCGTATCTTTAACATTTCAACTAATCTTTCCGGTCTAAATTCACCAGTTGTGTCTTGAAAAAGAATCTCTTTTCCATTTTTTAAAGCACTAATACAAATTTGAAATGCTAATTGTGTTTTTCCAGTAGAGTTTTGTCCAGAAATATCAGTAATCAATCCTTCCTTTATTCCACCACCAAGGAATTGATCCAACTTTTTTAATCCAGTTTCGAACATGTTTTGTTTACACAAAAACTAAAGTGTTTTTCCTAAATAATTCAATAGGCAAGGCTTTAATTATAGTAACCGAAGCAAACTGCATTAAGTGAATAACAAGTGTCACAAACGATTGCAAAACGACCATTAACAACATTACAAAAAAACACGAAGAAAAACGTGATTGTTAGATTGAAAAATGATATTGAATACAAGGGAAGGATGGTTAATGTTGATTCTTATATGAATTTGATAATGACTGATGCCGAAGAGCTAAAAGATGGAAAGGTCACTGAAAAGTTTGGAAGAGTGATTTTGCGCGGAAATAACGTGTTATTCATTAAATTAGAAAATGAATTATAAAGCGTAGTTTCAAATGTCAAAGAACTATATTTTCACCTCAGAATCCGTAACTGAAGGACATCCCGATAAGGTCTGTGACCACATTTCTGATGCAATATTAGATGAATTTCTCAGGCAGGATCCAGATTCAAGAGTTGCAGTTGAGACCCTTGTATCAACTGATTTTGTCACAGTTGCGGGAGAGGTCACATCAAAAGGCAAATTTGACATTGAGAAAGTTGTCAGGGACACAATTGCAGAAATTGGTTATGATGATCCTGCTTTGAAGTTTGACGCAAAAACCTGTCAAGTTATTGTAAGGATAGACCCACAGAGCCCAAACATTTCTCAAGGTGTAACAGCATCGGAGCAAAAGGAACAAGGTGCGGGAGACCAAGGCTTGATGTTTGGATATGCGACAAACGAAACTGATGAGTTTATGCCATTACCAATAACACTAGCCCATAAGCTTACAAAAAAACTTGCAGATGTTAGAAAATCAAAAGAGTTAGCGTGGGTTAGACCTGATGGTAAATCTCAAGTTTCTGTTACATATGTAGATGATAAGCCAGTAAGAGTTGAAACTGTTGTAATTTCAACACAGCATGACCCTAAAATTTCAAGTGGGGAAATTAGAAAACAGATTATTGACAAGGTGATAAAACCTGTTTGTGGAAAATGGTGGCGTGATGACATTGTAATTCATGTAAATCCAACTGGAAAATTTGAAATTGGTGGACCGCATGGCGATGCTGGACTTACCGGTAGGAAAATCATTGTTGATTCCTATGGCGGAATGGGAAGGCATGGTGGTGGTGCATTTTCAGGAAAGGACCCATCAAAGGTAGATAGGTCAGCATGCTACATGTGTAGATATGTTGCAAAAAATCTAGTGGCAGCAGGTCTTGCGGACAGATGCGAGGTACAGATTGCCTATGCCATTGGAGTTTGCCAACCGTTATCATTGATGGTTAACACATTTGAAACCAACAAAATACCTGAAGAGAAGATTGAGAAAATTCTAAACTCACATTTTGACATGAAGCCCGCCTCAATTATTTCTCATCTAGACCTAAAGAGACCAATTTACAAAAAAACTGCAGGTTATGGTCATTTTGGCAGAAACGAACCAGAGTTTAAATGGGAAAATACCGACAAGGTTGAAGAACTAAGAAAGGCTGCTGGTCTGTAAAAATTTTTCAACTGATATTAGCTTAACATTGGTTAATTTTTGAAGGTGTTTCACATCAGACGTATAATCTCCAATCAGTATGTCCAGAGATTCCGAACTGTATATACCATTATCGTATGCGTCCTCTAGGTTTATTTTTTTAAATTTCACTTTCATATTTTTAGAAAAAAGCTTTACAAAATCTTCAAAACTTATCTTTCTAGGACCTGCCAGATCTAAAATTTTGTTAGAAAATTTTTTCTCAAGAATCGTCTCCAGTATGATCTTCGCAACATCTTCTACAAATATTGGTTGTAATCGATATTTGCCAGAACCTGGAATAATTATTGTGCCTTTCTTCATCTGTTTTGAAAGGGATTTGGTGAGATGATCTGTCTTTCCTATAATGTAAGAAGCGCGAAATATGGTGTAATCTAGACCGGAATTGATTATTTCCCGTTCAGCCTTGTATTTTGAGGCAAAATAACTTGATGTACTGTTTTTAGAAACACCAAGACCACTTATGTAGATGATTTTTTTAATGCCAGTATTTTTGCATGTCTTGATTACATTTTTTGTTAGATTAACATTAATTTCTTTAAAAGTAGACTTTGGCGTTTCTCTACCTATGCCTATAAGGTGTACCAGAACGTCATAATTTTTCAATTTACTTTGTAGTTGATGTTCTTGGAGATTTTTAGACTGGACTTTTGTTTCAGTAGAATACTTACCAAAATTTTTTCTCGAAATTCCCAAAACGTTAACTTTGTTTTTGTAAAGAAGTTTTCTCAGACTTTTGCCCACAAAACTATTAGCTCCCGTAATTGCAATTCTTGCAGATAAGTTTGACATAAAAAAATCACACAACAATTGATTTTAAGGATATCATTCGTCGTTCATTGTGGACGTGCAAGAAAAACCCAAGGGCAAGCTGAGAACCGGATTTACAACTGGTACTAGCGCTACGGCTGCCTCAATGGCTGCAATTTTATCAATTATTAATCAAAAAAAAATTGAATCGGTTGATGTTTTGCTTCCAAAAAAAGACAGAATAAAAATTAATATCAACAGTTGTAAGTTTGATAAAAACAAGGCACGTTGCTCAGTGATCAAGGATGGTGGTGACGATCCTGACGTGACACATGGTGCTGAAATAGTTGTCGACTTGGAACTAACAACAAAACCAAACTCTATTGAAATTGATGGCGGAGAAGGAGTAGGCAGGGTAACAAAACCTGGCATAGGCCTAGAGATTGGTCAAGCTGCAATAAATCCCATACCGAGAAAAATGATCACGGAAAATTTGACTCTAACCGGTAAAAAAATTCTAGAAAAAAATGGAATTAAGGTAGTAATATCAGTTCCAAAAGGAAAGGAGCTGGGACCAAAGACCGACAATCCCAGAATTGGAATCGTAGACGGGATATCAATCCTAGGAACAAGTGGAATTGTAATACCATATTCTACTGCTTCATTTGCTGCAGCTATCCGGCAACAAATTGACGTTGTGGTTTCAATGGGGGATGATACAGTTATCTTGACAACCGGGGGGAGAAGTGAAGACTATGCAAGGAAGATCCTTGAACTTCCGGAACACTCATTCATACAGATGGGAGATTTTTCTGGATATGCAATTTCCCAATGTGCAAAGAAGGGCATCAAGAAAGCGTATGTCGGTGGGTTTATCGGAAAATTTGCAAAGATGGCAACCGGCGTCAAACAGACGCATGTAAAGGGCTCCAAGGTTAACATGGAATTTCTCGCGGAACTGGCAAAAAAATGCAAGGCAGAAGAAAACATAATCCAGAAAATAAAAAATGCAAATACTGCCAGAAATGTACAAGAAATTGTTCTTGAAAACAACACAAAGGGATTTTTTGATGAGGTCTGTTCAGAAGTTTACAAACAAATGATAAACCATTCGGAAAGCAAAACCAGCATCGAAATCATACTGTTTGACTTTGACGGGAATGTTTTAGCGAGCCATCCAAGCAGTAAGAGATTTTATTAAACCAACAAACAACCAACGCATGGAAAGAATAGCAGTCATAGCCATCACAAAAAATGGCGTAAAAATGGCCAAGGAACTGAAGGAAAAGTTCCCGTCCTGGGAGGTATTTGCGCCAGATAAGTTCTCTGATGATAACAAAAAAATTAACTGGTATGCCGACAACACAACGACGAAAATTACGGAATTATTCAAATCAAATGATGCATTAGTTTGCTTATTTTCACTTGGTGCCGTTGTTAGGTTAATCTCGCCGCATTTGAAAGACAAGAAAACCGATCCTGCAGTCATAGTCATTGATGACCAAGCACAATTTGTCATAAGTGCACTTTCTGGACATCTTGGTGGAGCAAACCAGCTGACAAATGAGATTGCAGAGCAACTTGGTGCAACACCTGTAATAACAACGGCTGCAGATGTAAACAAAACCATCGCAGTAGATCTTGTTGGAAAAGATTTGGGCTGGAAGATAGATGATGACTCTAATGTAACTAAGGTCAGCGCGTTTATGGTAAATGCAGAAAAAATTGGCGTGTATCAAAACTGTGGTGCAAAGAATTGGTGGCAGAACAAGCTACCAGAAAATGTTTCAACTTATTCAAGCCTTGATGGATTAAAAAAGTCACAGTCTAAGGGTTGCTTAATTATCTCGGATGAGCTGATTAATGATAATGAAATTCTAGAAAACGCAGTTATTTACAGACCACCCAGTCTGGTTGTGGGAATAGGTCTGCATTGGGACACGGCAAAGGACAAAATCATACAGGGACTTGATGAATCCTTAAAAAAATTCAATCTAAGCAAAAAATCAATAGCTAGGTTTGTATCTATTAAAAAGGAAAAAGATGTTGTAGGGCTAAATGAATTGGCAGAAGAAATGAACATTCCGCTAGAACTTTTTGATAGAGTTGATCTAGCAACTATCATAACTCCCAATCCGTCTAAAATGGTTGAGGGTTATGAGGGAACAGCTAGTGTGTCCGAGGCAGCTGCAATAAAGTCATCAGGTGGAATTTTGATTGTTGAAAAACAAAAATTTCCGCCAGATTTGACAATAGCTATAGCGAGGATTCAAGAATGAAACGCGGACTGTTGCTGATAGACAGGGGAAGTAGAGAAAAGGAGGTAAGACAAGAATTAGAGGTTATCTGCAGAAAAATAAAGGAGAAGGGAAATTATGAATTTTCTAACTATTGCTTTTTGGAAGTTATACCGCCATTTATTGAGGAAGGAATTAACCAAAGCCTTACTCATGACATCGATGAGCTGACTATTGTTCCTTACTTCCTTTATCCTGGGAAAAAGATCAAGGCAGCCGTAAACGAATCAATTGGATTTCAAGAAAAAACGAGTGTAAAATTTCGAATAACAAAACCTATGAGCATGCACAAAACCATGATTGAACTTGTCCACAACAGAATAACATCTACATTAAGTGAAAATTCTGTTAACATTCCCGCAGATGCAGTTGACATACTAATTATCGGACATGGAAGCAAGGATCCAAATGCTAAACGTTCTATGGAATATATTGTTGATGGGATAAAGTCAGGATACAGGAACGTAAGTTCCTGCTTTTTGGAAATTGAGGAGCCAAACATTGAACAGGGAATTCTAAAATGCAAAAATGATAATCCTGAAGTGCTTGTGGTTGTATTTTATTTTCTACACGAGGGCGCGCATGTAAAACGTGACATATATGAAGACCTGAATCCAGCATTGGAGAAGGCAAACCTGCAAAAAGTGATAATAACGAGGCATATTGGAACTGATGAAAAAATGATAAACTTGGTTTTAGAAAGAGCAAGAGAGGTAGAAGATGCTAACTAGGAAAGGACAGAGTATCGAGGACGAAAGCATGCGAATCATTGATGACGAGGTAGGTCCTCATCAATATGATAAGCTTGAATGGCCCATAGTAAGACGGGTAATACACGCTACTGCCGACTTTGACTTTGCTGGAGAAAACAAGATTGTTTTCCACAAGGATGCGGTCACGAATGGCATTAATGCACTGAAAGAAGGTCACAGTATCGTTGTAGATGTGAACGGCGTGATTGGAGGACTGAACAAGCAAAACCCAAAAGATTTTGGGAACAAATTGATTTGTAACATCTCGGATCCCGATCTAGCTGAACAAGCAAAGAAAGAGAACAAAACTAGGGCACAGATGTCCATGAGAGTGGTAGCTTCCGAAATGAACGGAGGAATTGTTGCCATAGGCAATGCTCCAACTGCGTTGCTTGAAATCATTCAAATGATTAGCGAGAAAGTAACAAAACCTGCGTTAGTTGTTGGAATTCCCGTTGGTTTTGTTGCTGCGGCAGAATCTAAAGAAAAATTACAGACGTCTGATGTGCCATTTATCACCAATGTTGGCAGGAAGGGTGGAAGCTCTTGCGCCGCATCAATCGTAAATGCGCTTTACAAATTGTTAAGGGAAAGTTCCTAGATAGCTGGACTGGATTGAAAAAAATTATTGTTTTATTTTTACCGATTATCTGCCTGTTTTTTCATGCAGATGCTGCACTCGCTGAAGTTAAGGTAGAGACAGTAGCAGACAATCTGAAGATACCTTGGGAGCTTGTTTTTGCGCCTGATGGAAGGATCTTTTTTACGGAAAGGGACGGCAATCTATGGGTTATTGAAAATGAATCCATGGAGTTAGTTGCAACGTTTCCAGCAAGCCACACGTCAGAGGGCGGCCTGTTAGGGCTGGCACTGGATCCGGAGTTTGAGAAAAATAATTTTTTGTATCTCTATCAAACGTATTTTGACTTTGAGCTGCATCATAACAAGGTTGTCAGATATACAGTTAGCAACAATCAGCTGACAGATGAGCAAACCCTAATCGATAAGATTCCCGGAGCTGTATGGCATGACGGTGGCAGAATAAAGTTTGGTCCAGATGAAAAAATTTACATAACAACTGGCGATTCGACAAACGCAAACCTATCACAAAAGATAGACTCGCTTGCTGGAAAGATCCTGAGAATCAACGCTGACGGAACCATACCAAGTGATAATCCGTTTGAGAGTTCTCCGGTCTTTTCTTACGGGCATAGAAACCCCCAAGGCATAGACTGGAATGAGAATGGAATCTTGGTTTCATCAGAACACGGACCGTCAGGGGAGAAAGGATATGCTCATGACGAAATTAACGTGATAGAACCTGGGAAAAACTACGGCTGGCCAGTGATAGTCGGAGACTCGAATAATCTGGAATACACAAACCCAATCTTGCACAGCGGCGATGTAACATGGGCTCCAAGCGGTCTTTTGTACTATGATTCTGACAAAATTCCTGAATGGAAGGGCATGTTTCTTGTAGCAGCCTTGAGGGGGCAACATGTCATGGTGATGGATCTGGACCTGGAAAACAACAGGGTAAACTCTGTTGAAAAAATTTTTCAAGACGAGTATGGCAGACTTAGAGATCTGGTGCAAAGTCCCGACGGGGATGTTTTTGTTTTGACAAGCAATGGCGACAATGATAAAATTTTACGAGTATCAACTTTGGAAACAGTTCCCTTGACAGTGAAGACAAAGCAATCCCCCTCATCTCTTGGTGAATATCTGGTATATGGAGTAATTATTGCAGCCGCTGTTACGGGAGCTGCTGTATTAATAAAAAGAAGAAAGAAATAGGTAGTATAGTTACCGTAACTCAACATGGAAGATCCTACCGGAGGAATGTGGATATATCTCATATTTTTGGCCATTCCACTGGCAAGAATCCTTCCCCGCATGTTAAGGAAGTATAGGCGTAAAAATGCTGGATTGGAACCGGAACCGGCTGAAAAAGATCTAGGAAGACAGTTTTTCACTAGCCAACCAGAGCCTCCAAAATACAGGGAAGAGCCTCCAAAAGAGCCACAGCCAAAACCTAACAAGAAAGATGGTTGGGTGGGCAAAGACGATTTTAAGTGATAGGAAAATAACTGATTATCTTTATCTTAAACGGAGTTAATCATAATAGAATGAGAAAGATTCCACGTCCATTCAAGATGCCATGGGGCAAGGGAATGGTAGTAGAAGAAGCGTATGTAACTTCCAAGTATCACCAGCCAACAATTCAGCTTTTACAGTTCAACAATGGTGACAAAGTGATAAGATTTTGCTCATACAACGAAGGAAGGTTTAGTAGAGCACCATTGATGGTAGATGAAAAAGATCTGAGAAGGCTTGGCAAGGCTACTCTGAAGAAAAAAGAACTTTTAAAGCTAATCTCAAAACTCAGTGAATAGAATCGTATGCTTCCCGAATCAGCGCTTGGATATTGGCCAAGTCCTGATCAATTCCAAGCTGGACAGTTTGTGTCTCCCCCCGGCTCTTTTGGATCTTAAGAAGAATAGAGTCCTTTTGTGGCTCCACGTCCACGAACCATCTGAGTACAAAAGACTTGCAAAACACAACCCTATGCATTCGAACGTCTTCAACCACATTGCTTCCCAACGCAAAACAAAATTTTCGAAGTGAATCCATCAAGGGCTGAACCTTTGGGTCAGCCTCTTTCCTAAAGTCATCATAGCTTCGATTCATACCGTTAGAGAACAATTCTATCACGCCTCCTTTAGGATCAAGATATCGCCATCTATTACATTATAGTTCACTAACGCCCGATCTGGGTCAAAATTTGCATGGGGCAAGTCTTGCCTGCATAAAACAAGCTTGGCTTCTTTTGGAAACCGAAAATGCATCCTTGAACCAAGTATCACATCCTTTATTCTGGTTGATTTTTGAAACGTAGTTTCCCATGTTCCTTTTGATGTGTTAATATTTACGATAACTTGATTTGCCATCCTATGCAACTTGGTTGCAAAAACATAATTGATATACATTTGAAAATGCATAAACCTCAACTGATTGGCTATGATGCATGTCACGGTACATTACTGTGAATGTAATGATTGTTGAAAAGTAACCAGTATTACAGCCAATCAGTATACAATATACGTAAACATCACTTAAAAACCGGCTTTATATAACAATTTTATTACTAATCGCTAAATATAGTCATAATTCTATTAATAGAATGCTCCAAGACTCTACGATTCGCAAGTCATTGGACGAGTACATCAAAAGCAGACTGCGGGAGATTCCTATTGAGGTAAGCCAGACGTTTCCAGATGTCAACAAGGTCTGGAAGTGTGAGAACAAACTAGATTTCTTATATGGATATTATGTAGGGAAGATAGAAGAAGGAGCGCTTAGGTATCTGCTAAAGGCAACTAGGGCGTCAGCTGGTGGTTATGTTGATGCGTTTGACATTAGAAGTGTAATTGAGATGCACAAGAATGATCTTCTTGACGCACTTAAACGTTCATTGGATAAATGATCTAAAAATAATCAAAATTATCAACGAATCATGACAAGATCATATAATGATTACGGCAATAATTACAAAACTAAATGAGTCTAACAACAATGGAGCGTAGCAGAGCAGCAAAGCTTGGTCACACTAGACGACAACTGGCCTCAGCAAAAAGAAGCCTGGCATCTGCAAAAGGTTGGATCAAACGAAGAAAACACTGAGAAAACCCAGCTCTTGGATAATTGGTTCATAGTAGGTTAGTATATAGAATATTCTAGTATTTTTGATTCATAATACTTTAGTAGTTGATATTTTTGAGGTAAGATGGAAATCGGAGACTGTTAAATCGAGATCTTCTTGGTTGACATATCTCCATTCCACTTTTTATTATGGAAATGAGTCGATAAGACATGCCATTTACGCACATTCTCCATCCTGAAATTACAAAAATCAACCAGGTCAATGTCAACGGTGTCAGGTACTATGACACTCCCGACGGGACACTCATCTCAATCACCTCGCTTTTGAAGAATTTCACGCCTGAGGGCATTCTTGAATGGAGAAAATCCGTAGGCGAAGAGGCTGCAAATGAGGTAATGAAGGCTGCCACCGCCAGAGGCTCAAAAGTGCATAAAATAATAGAATCGTGCCTGTCGAACGAGCCGGAAAACGGTGATCTTGCTGAAAAGTATGGCGAGCTTCCAGCTAGGCTTTTCAGCCAGATGGTACCAGCACTGGACAAAATCAACATGATCAGAGCCTTAGAGACTGGGTTGTATAGCAAACGGCTTGGCATCGCTGGAACGGTTGACTGTGTAGCCGAATACGAGGGAAAATTAAGTATTATTGACTTTAAAACTGCTAGGCGAAAATGGGACGAGGTGAACGAGAATTATCTTGTCCAAGCAACATTCTATTCCATCGCCTGGGAGGAGCGGACGAAAGAAAAAGTAGACCAGATAGCAATTCTTACCACAACGGAGACTGGAGAGCTTTACGTACACAAGGACGATCCGTCCAAGTATATCGGAAGGTTGGATGAAATGGTTGCAGAATATAATTCCTAGGCACGCTTTTTGATGGTACAGATATGTCACAGATAGCAGAAATAATGTCTTAGATGAATGACAGAATAACCAGTAGGAATTAGGCAAAATCTTTCAGTTTCTGAAAAATTACTTCCTGTTCATCCAACAATGTTTCCATTTGAGAATACAGTTCAGGTGATTTTTTCCTGTATGCAGCCATAAATTTGGAGTTGGATGAAAAAAATTGCTTGATTGAGGAAATGAATCTTTGTTGGCGCTGACTAATTTCTGTCAATTTTGACAAACTGTCCTCCTTCGAATTTGCAGAACTTGACAAACTTGCTTCCATTAATTCATGTATTTTTTTATAGATCATGTCCTGTCTTTTCAAAATATTTCCTAGTTTTTCATCTTTAGTATTCTCAATATCACGATAAACTTTCAGGAAATCAGAAAGGCTTGTTCCAAAAAATTCTTTCAAGCTTGAAATTATTTGGTCGTTTAGATCTATTTTTTGTTGTAGCGGGAAATTATTGTTATTCATAATCACTTATTGTGTTAGAAAAATGACAAGGGCATTTACAGTTTACCTTCACTAATTCCTGCTCATAAAGATGAATGTATTTACATTTTTTACAAAACTTCATGGCTTGATTTTTAGATCGTTTAGTTTCTGATAAACTGATCTGCCAATAACAGAATAACCAGCAAAAATTACACAAAAACTTCCTTGGTTTTCTGTGTCTCCATACTCCATTTGTCCAAAATGTAAGCGAAGGATAATGTATCACACTTCAGAAGAGTCGATCGGCTGTGCATACATGATAATGTATGACCTGAACTACCATGACAAAAAGCCAAAAAGGTACCGGGCGACGCCAAAGTTTGAAAATATTACTTGCCCCATATGTAAAAGGGAGATCATGGATCATTCAGGAACCGAGCTTTATCACTGCGCTTACCGTTTCAGGCATGGATGACTAGCTGACTGGAGATTCATGGTAAACGAATCGAGATCGTTTTATCACATTTTGATATTTGTTAATCTTGAGAAAGGTTACGATCGAGATTGATGAGGAAAGATACTTGCATTTCCTTTGTGAATGCAACGTTAACGGTTTAACCATACAGGAACAGATTGAGGAGCTCATAAACTATTATGTCATAGTGCAGAAGAAACGCCTCAAATCAAAATTTTCACAGCTAAAGATGTCAAAGTTTAAGCACTGAGCCATTTTCTCTAAAATATTTCCAGATGCAAAAACTAACTAATGCCTTATTTTTACAGAATTAAATGGCAAAAGTTATTGTAATTTCAGGCAGCCCGAGAAAAAAAGGCAAGACTCCGGTTTTGATGAAGTATATCTTTGAATATGTAAAGCAAAAGAGTCAGGATGTAAAGTTCATCAACCTTTCAGAAGGGGGAATTGACTACTATACAGGCGGTGGAAACGTTAGCGACACTACCAAGCAGGCAGCCAAAGATATTACAGAGGCAGATGTCTGGCTCATAGGAACTCCGATTTACAACTCGTTTTTTAGCTCCGCTTTGAAAAACCTGTTCGAGTACATTGATTACAAAAAAACCGAGGGAAAAACTGCGGGCCTGGTTGTCTTGGCGTCAGGTAATACTGGCTTTGTTGATGTTCAAACTTTGCTAACTCAGCTCATGTCTTACTTTAACGTCATTACAAACCCTAGAGCAGTTTTTGTCACTGCTGATACTATCCAAAATGACCAGATAGTTGACGATGGTGTAAAAACAAGGCTAGAGGCAATGGTTGACAGTACCCTAGAACTTGGGTCTAAAATTTAATTTAATAGATTTGATGATTTGATACCTGTGTAACCTTTTCTTTTATCTCATCATATTTGTTAAAAGAGTAAACATCATCATCAAACTTTACAGGACTTTGAATCAGTCTTCGTATTTGTTGTATCACAGTTAGTGCTTCAGGCTTTATTACATCACTTGATGTCAGTGATGTATGCTGAATAGTTAAAGAGATATTTTCTAATCTACCAAGTTCTTCCTTGATCTTCTGGCTTAGATTATCACGTTCCACTGAACTCGCATTATGTTTTTTAATTGTCTGATTTATGACGGAAATGTTAAACAAAAGAGCTGTTAAATCATTTTTTAGCGATTCGTTCGAAAATTTTTCTTTTCTTATACGTTTGTTCTCCTGGTTAGTGATAATAAGCTCTAATTTTTTGGCATGTTTGGATGCAAGGCTATGTAAGAAAAGTGCAAGTAACCCGGTGGCGGTTACATCAATAACAAGATGCATCCAGCCTGACAAATCGCAACCAGATCTAATGTCAAATATACCACAGCCTTCGCTGACGCCTGATCCATATACAATGTTTGACGTAAATGAAAATAAGATAACTACTGAAAAAAACACCAGTATGATTATACGAAAGTTTTTTCTGTAATCAAAAAGTGGCTTTGAAATGTTGATCATTTTTTCGATGTTCTAGTTTTTTGGCTTTTTTGGAATGGTAAAGTAGAATGTAGTGCCAAAGTTTTCCTTGCTTTCTACCCAAATCTTTCCACCTATGCCACTCACAATTCCTTTGACTATTGCAAGACCAAGACCAGTACCGCCGTGTTCTCTTGTCATAGAAGTATCTACTTGGTAGAATTTTTTGAATAAACCGTCTAACTTGGCCTTAGGTATTCCTATACCGTTATCCCTTACAGAAAATTCAATATTATCTCCAGAATCTTTTGCATTGACATCAATGCGACCTTTTTGGTTAACAAAGTCAACTGCGTTAAGGATAATGTTATTGAATACCTGTTCCAGCCTATCTTTGTCGGTAGTCATTACAAGTTCGGCATCAGATGATACATTATACTCTAGTTCTTTTGTCTTCATTACATCCTGCAAGTTAGCTTTCAAGTGCGTAAAGAACTCTGTGATGTTGATTTCAGAATAATCAAATTTCATTTTTTCCATATCAAGTTTTTCTGCATCCAAAATATCACCAATCAGATTACGGAGTCTTTCAGCGTTTGACTGGATTTTTTCAACGGCAGATCTTTGTTTGTCTGTTAGTTCCCCCATGATTTTTGGATTCTTGAGTGCCTGACACCAACCCAAAATTGGTGTTAATGGAGTCTTTAATTCATGTGTGATCATCGATGAAAATTCTTCTTTCATCTGTCCAACTTCGTTTACTTTTTCAATCATAGCATTTAGTGCCTTTGCAACATCATTGATTTCATCATCTGTCTTCAAATCAATTTTTTTCAGACTGTGTACATCTTGCTGTTTGCATGAATCAGCTAAAAGTGAGATCGGTCGTGAAATTCTATTTGATACTAAAAATACAGCGCCGATTCCACCAGCTCCGACTACAAAAGAAATTACAAGTAACGTGGACTTGAGGTTATCTAGAGTAGTTTCACCATATAGTAATTGGGAATATGGAAGATCATAGACCAATGTCCAGTAAAATGTAGGTAATTTTTCAAACACAACAAAATGCTTTTCTCCATTTTCAGTGTATGTAGAATAAGAAATTTCCCTAACATCAAGGCCATTCATATCATCTAAAATTTTTGAAAATTTATCAGAATAAGATATGCTGCTTACTGAAGGAAAATATTCAGTTGGATCTTGACCTTTTTTACCAGATCCTATTTCTGAATCAAATGTATAATGATTATCAGCCACAAGATAATTACCTGAATCAACTACATACATACGGCCAACATCAGTAGACACAAGATTTTGAAAGATATACATTGGCATTTCAAAGTGATAAAACGCTGGTTTGTCATTGTAAGTTACTATTGGAGTAGTATATGCAAAAACCCATCTTTTTGTTGCAGGAGACACATAAGGATACTGCACAAATGATTCACCGCCATCTTGTTCAAATGATGGATCGAAAAAAGATGCTCCTGCCTTTTTAGAAGAAAGATTTTCTGTAGGAAGAACATTTTTTTGTACTAGCGCAGTTTGTTGTTGACCAAATCTGTCAATTACACATGTTTCATCAACAGTAAACTTGTTTTGAAAATCATAAATCCACGATTCAAGTTTACTTTTTATTTCTATTTGGCTAGAAGTATATTGAAGTACATTATTATCATCATAAACATTTCCATTTCTTGTATCGTCCAATTCAAAATATTCAGCAAATCTTGGATTTTTTACGGCAAAGACGATATCTTCTGATGCCCTATCATGTAAATTATTAATTTGGTTAGATTTCTCAATTACTACCTGTTTCATATCTTGTATTCTTGCATCAACTACTGTAGATTCGATTGCAGTATATGCCATAAATCCTAATGAGGCAATTGTCACTACAATAATCGTTGTAAATAATGCGACTAGTTTAGCGTTAATTCTCATTTTATGCCAGATATCAGTTCAAGAAGTTTGTCTACGTCTACTGGTTTTCGTACATATGTATATGCACCTCGTTTAGAAACAAGCTCATCCATCTCAGAGTCACTATTAGATGATGCAGAAAATATAATGATTTTCTGTTTTTTGATTAGTTCTTCCTTGTTTAATTCGGCAAGCACGTCTTCTCCGCTAAATCCCGGCATAGCCAAATCTAATAGTACCAAGTCGTACTGATTTTCTTTAATTTTTTTTACTCCTGACTTACCATCATTTACGAATGTATATTCATGTCCGGACCCATTTAGAACAGTATCTAAAAGCTCCGTAATGTCAGTATTATCATCAATACCTAAAATTTTCATTGATCGAGATCTGTTTATTCGTCGTATATGAGAGTTTTGTGTCTAGTTCAACGCTCTAACATTCTTGCAGCATACTTTGCGCTGTCAAAGTACAGGTGGCAGTATGATGCAAGCGTATTGTATTCAGAAAGCGCGTCCTTTTTCCCAGCTATTCCCTCGCCAATCTTAAGATCATAAACAAGCTTTGCATCCCTTGGCAGGTTTAGAATCTTCGAGTAATGAAACTCGTGTGCACGAAACTTTGCTGGAGCAGACACTAAGCAGCTTGATCTAATTCTCCCTTCAGTGTAGTTCAGCGTCATCTTTTTCGTCATCTGTGTTTCTGCATCGAACAAGCCTACCATCTTGTATTTCTTTTTATCAAAGCTTATTGATTTTGTCAGATACATCAGTCCCCCGCACTCTGCATAGATTGGCGTTCCCTCTTCAGCACGTTTTTTTATCATTTTCCTCATGGTTGTGTTCCGTTCAAGTGATTGCCCTAAAACTTCAGGAAATCCACCGCCAATGTAGATTAAATCACAGGCTGGAATTTTTTTGTCGCTTACTGGGCTAAAAAATTTCAGCCTTGCCCCTTCCCTGCGTAGTGCCTCAAGGTTATCATGATAGTAAAAATTAAACGAGCTGTCAAGTGCAACTGCTACCGTAGCTATTGGTTTTTTGAATTTTTTTGGCTTAACCTTTGGCAGTTGTGGTACATTTTTGCAAATCTGAACTATCTTGTCAATGTCAAGATTATCGGAAATGTCGCGCGAAATTTTCCTAATCTTGTTTTGTAGTGACTTTTGCTCCTTTACAGGAATAAGCCCAAGGTGTCGTGACTCCATACTCTCAGAATTTTTTAGTATGGATCCAAGTATTGGAACCTTCAGATTTGTAAGTGCTTGTCTGCACATCCTTTCATGTTTCTTGCTACCAATCTTATTCAAAATTATTCCAACGATCCTAGAGTTGCGGTGAAACTTTGTAAACCCAAGTGCAGTTGCTGCAATGGAACGGGCTGCCTTGCTTGCATCCAGTACTAAAACTGTTGGAGCTTTTAGTAGCGACGCAACATGGTGCGTGCTTGCATAGTTCGTCTTGCCGTCAAACCCGTCGTAATAGCCCATAACGCCCTCAATTATAGAAATGTCAGATGCGGAGTTTTTTACAAAACTTTGCACAAGCTCATTTTCTCCCATAAGCCAGACGTCCAAGTTTTTTGCATTCTTCTTTGAGATTGAGGAAAGATAGCTGGGATCAATGTAATCAGGTCCAACCTTGAACGGCTGAACGTTGTGACCGCGCTTCTTGATCCCGTAAATTATTGCAGACGTGATCGATGTCTTGCCAACCCCGCTGGTTGCCCCGGCAACAACTAACCTTGGAACCTTCAATTCTTTGTCTAGGAATTTCATCTACTATCAATCTTTTTAGTTTAGAGAAAATTCAAAATAGGTGTGAGCCAAAAGGGACTCGTTATAGTATATACTGGAGGCGGCAAGGGAAAAACCTCGGCTGCACTAGGGCTTGTCCTGAGAGCGGTAGGATACAACCACAAAGTTTGCATGGTACAGTTTGTAAAAGGTTCCTGGCATTATGGCGAGCTTGATTCTGCAAAAAGGCTAGCGCCAGAGTTTGAACTGATTACAGCAGGCAAGGGATTTGTAGGGATTTTGGATGATAAAAGTCCTCGCGAGGTGCACGTAAAGGCGGCAAACGATACACTGACAATTAGCAAAGAAAAGATAATGTCTGGTAAATTTGATGTCGTCATCTTGGATGAGATTAATTATGCAATCCAATTGGAATTGTTGAAACTGGATGATGTCATAGATATGATAAAGTCAAAGCCTACCGAGCTTGACCTTGTGCTTACGGGTAATCATGCCACAAAGGAAATCATTGAGCTAGCTGACCTCGTAACGGAAATGAAAGAGATCAAACATCCCTTCAAATCTGGAATAAAGGCAAAGAAAGGAATCGACTTCTGATCAGCAACAATAAATTAGCTTGTCAAAAAATTACAGGGAATGACAACTGAAGCGTATGAAATGCCCGAAGTGGGAGAGATTGTTATTGCCACAGTTACCAGAATTGGTGATCATGGAGCATATGTAAGCCTAGATGAGTATTCAAACGTACCAGGATTTCTGCACATCTCAGAGATAGCACAGGGCTGGGTACGAAACGTAGGAAAATTTGTTAAGGTTGGCGACAAGAAGGTTCTCCTTGTAAAAAAGATCAGCGTGAGTAGAAAAGAGATTGACCTGTCATTAAAACAGATCTCAAGGGACCAGAAAAAAAAGAAGATACTTGATCTAAAACATCACGACAAGGGAAAGGGTATCATCAAGACTGTAAAGGAAAGGGCAAAGCTCTCAGCAAGTGATACAGAAAAGCTGGAAGATAAAATTTTTTCAAAGTATGACTCGATCTATGATGCGGGTTGCCAGAAACGGCATCGCGGTTATCGAAAGTTTAAAGCTCCCGAAAAAGACTGCCGATGCGTTCGCAGATGTAAGCTCGAAGATCAAGCTTCCCTCGGTAGAAATCAGGGGAATTTTGGAAATAACGGATCACAGTTCCAACGGAGTGGAAAACATCAAGAAATCACTACAAGGATTTGAAGAGAATGATAATAAAGACAAGGTAGACGTGTTGTATGTTGGCGCCCCAAAATATCGGATCAGTGTTAAATCATCTGATTTCAAGTCTGCAGAAAATACGCTCAAGCCAATTTTAGAAACCATCCAAAAAACCACTGAAAAAAATAAGGGAACCTTCAAGTTTACGAGAGAAGAGTCCAAAAAGACTGGTGAAGGTTAATGCGGTTTCAGTTAAGAAAGTGTTCTGCATGTAAAATGTACACGATGAAGGATACATGTAAAAAATGCAACGAGCCAACGGTCTTGGTACACCCGGCAAAATTTTCTCCCGATGACAAGTATCTAAAGATGCGCATGTCAGGTAAAGAGGATTAAATTTTCAAGGCGC
>JYMV01052475.1_pt1 | contig 21767 bp, 15 predicted proteins | sample 338911 | NCBI WGS metagenome assembly JYMV01 (sample SAMN03354496, study PRJNA234377) | hydrothermal vent metagenome | biome: Deep sea; feature: Hydrothermal plumes at the Eastern Lau Spreading Center, Western Pacific Ocean; material: Seawater | place: Tonga | collected 2009 | depth 2000 m m
TTTCCCTTCTGAATTTCCACACCATTCCCTAATGTAAATCCAGCAGTCAATTTCTCCTTATTTTGGATTACTTTTAGCCCAATTTTGTCTCTAGTTTCAAGAATAGCCTCGATACCACCATTAAGTACACCTGTTTCATGAATACCAGCATGGTTTCGTACATCTCTAGCATATATAGTGAATCGCCATTGACGAATTAATTCATCTCCATCACCAACCCTTGGTGTAAACCCAGCAATAATGCCTGTACCAATCATATCCTGTCGCTGAACAAATCCTAGACCTGGTCGAAAATCTTCATCCACACGGTGCTGACCTGCCGTTAAAAAATAACGATCATTTCTCAAATCCATCTTAATCATGGATGCAGCAGAAGGTCCTACAAGACTTGTATCATTCACCTGACTGTACCAGGCTGAAACACTGCTATTTCCCCAAAACCTCATTTCACCGTCAATACCATAAACGGAATTACGGATCCCTTTACTTGACACATCCGTAATGATGGCCCCAACCGTTGTTCGATCGCGAACATCTTTCCTTAGTCGAATTGCACTATAATGGGTTGCAGGTAAATCTCCATCGGCTCGAGTATGGATATTTAATGCGCCAACGGATGTTTTTCCAATTTGACCAAACAAGCGGGCGCCGCCAACGACATCCTGATTCAACCCGATCTTTCGGCTAAAAAACACTTCGGTTTGGCGTGAATTCCCAAACGCAAATAATTTGGATCGCGTCAAAAAAAATTCCCGCTTTTCAGGATAAAATAAATTGAACCGTGTCAAATTAATTTGGGCGTTATCCGCTTCTACCTGGGCAAAATCTGTATTATAAGTCAAATTCAGGGTCAAGTTGGATTTCAACCCATAATAAATGTCAAACCCGCCATTTCCAATATTATCATTGACAGTTTTCTCATCGGTTATTTGGTTTTGAGTGCCACCGATAGCGAATGGTTTAATTTTTATATCCTTACCCCTCTTAATATCTTTTAATCCTTTAAGATTTGCATATTGAGACACTTGGTAAATATCGGAACTGTATTCCAATCCAATATGGGGCCAAATAACGCTCTCATTTTTTCGATTGATATACCGCTTGATGGCCAACCCCATCGTTAATTCATCCTTGTTGGGAAATCGTAATGTTGTCCAGGGAATAGCAACTTCAAGGACCCATCCAAAATCGGTTACCTTACCCTCACTGATGTAAACCCCATCCCAAGCCCATTCATCAAGACCGGGCCGGTTTTCATCGGTGATCAAGGCATCATCTTGGGTTCCCAATGGATTCATTTCAAACAGGTATGCGTTGCGGCGATCATGGTAGGTATCCAAAGCAATTTCCAATTTATCATCCCGGTGGATCCACCCACCTCTATTTAAAATTGTGGCCCGAACTTTTTCCGGGTCAGAATCAAAAAAGGTAAACCCAAAGTATATGAAATTATTATTGTAGGCCACACGCATTTCGGACTTTTCCGTTGGCTCACCCCCATCCAAGGGGAGTCGTTGGACGAATTCAGTAATCGGTTTAATGGTAGCCCAAACAGGCTCATCTAACAGGCCGTCAACCTTGATGGTTAATTCCGTTCGAGTGGCCACAACCTCGGGTCGATCCTGGGCAACCATTGAACATAAGGATATAATGAGGCAAAGAATAAAAGGTCGTATATGCATTAGGAGCTGGTGAATTATCTAGTTTTCTGGTCCGTCGTTCCACCACCATAATGGTGGCAAGGAACTACTTTTTGGCCAGATTTCATCCATGGAATCCGCTTTATAAAGAAAACCATTTTTCATGACGTATTTCACTGTATTGGTATTGCGAATATTTACAAGTGGATTCTTGTCTAAAATAACCATATCGGCCAGTTTACCTGATTCAATGGACCCAACATCATTACCGACACCGATAATTTTAGCCCCGTTCAATGTTGCTGCCCTCAACGCTTCAATTTCTGTCATGCCGCCGCTTTGAAGGGACCACAATTCCCAGTGATATCCCAACCCTTGAAATTGACCGTGGGCCCCTACACCCACCAATCCACCCGCACGGACAATTTTAGCCGCTTGAGCTGCCAGTTTTGAAAATACATGTTCATCTTTGCGAAACCAGGGGCGACGGCGCGTTCGGGCCTGAATAATATTATCGGGGATAAAGCGCTGAACTTTGGGATCATCATGTACTTCTTCTGTCGTATAATAAAAGTTTTCTCCCCAGGGACCACCGTAGGCCACCAACAAGGTTGGCGTGTAAGTGATGCCGGACTGTGCGATCAATTCCACCACATCTTTATAAAGGGGTATAATCGGTAGTGCATGTTCATTCCCATGAAATCCGTCTATGGCATGGGTCAAGTCCAATTTCAAATCTAGGGCGCCTTCTGTGGTGGGCATCATACCCAGTTCATAGGCGGCTTGAACAATGAAATTGCGCTGTTTCCGATTTCCTGCCAAATATGATTTTAAGTTACGCGTGCCATAATGATCACGATATCGCTTCATTACGCCTAGGGCTTCATCCTTGCTTTGGAAATCGTTGTTGGAAAAAATCCCTGGACCTGTGTTAAATGCCCGGGGTCCAATTAATACACCCGCATCGGCCAAATCCTGGTAGGCGAAAATATCATTGGTAGAGGTTTGAACATCCAATCCGGTGGTAACGCCCCAGGCCACATTTGCCAGAAAAGTCCAGTTTTGGCGATCTAAAACACCCTTCCGGACTTCCCCCCAATGGGCGTGGGTATCCACAAATCCAGGAACAATGGTTTTTCCCCTGACATCCACAACATGGGCTTCTTTAGGTACTCGAATTACATTAGCACTGCCTACCTTCTGAATTCGGTTATTTTTAACAATCACCACACCATTTTCAATGACTTCATCCCCCTTCATGGTGATGATTCTTGCCCCTGTTAAGGCAATCAAACCATCTGGATGGGCTCTATCTGTAGTTACGGTAATTTTGGTTTCCAGTGCCGGTAGTGATTTTGGAAGCGATTTTCCCGTATCATTTTTTGATTCTTCAAAGGAAACGGAATCTAAAGGCAAACGGTAGAAGGTTGATCCTACTGCCCATGTAATCGTTTTGCCATTATCGGCCCAGTTAAAATAATCAGCACCTACATCAGTCAATTTTCTTACAGGAATCGTCGGCTTATTTACATCCACAACCGGTGCCTTTCCACCCACTGTTGGAACGGGCAATATATAAAGCTGGTTATTTACGCCGGCTAATGCCCATTGATTGTTGGGGCTTAACTGAATATCCCGGGCATTTACCGGTTTTTCACTCCCGTAGTAGCCTTTCCCTTTCACAGTCAGATGTTCCCGGCGGTCAGTCCCATCCAATCTGATGGAAATGACACCATTCCCACGCCCTACACCGCTATAACTAAAACCATTCAAATAGACTCGATTTGGGTCATCAGTAAAAAACGGTTTTCCTAATCCTCTTGATGGCATTATCAAGGAAGTTTCACTCCCATTGGCACTCAATGAAACCAGATCCATCGGAACACTTGGACCACCAAATTCACCTTGAGTTCTCAACCGTTCAATGGCTGATCCGCGTAATGCCACGATGGTCTTACCATCCAGACTAAACACAGGATTTGCATAAAATGCAGGCGTCTTTGTCAATTTTTTGGGTGTACTTTGACCTTGGGCTCTCACCTTCCAAATATGACCAGCTCCAGCTTCCCACGTTACATAGACAAGGTACCTGCCGTCAGGACTCCATGATGGATGAAATTCACCCCTTTTACTTTTAGTCACCCGTTCATGTTCACCTGATTCCACGTCGGCTAAATACAAATGCATGAATGTTGAAAAGACTATCTTTTCTCCATTGGGTGACAGAACTGGATCCATGATGATTCGTGATTCAATTGGACCATCAGAGATTTCATAAGGAAATGATAATGTCGGGCCCATATCCAAATTCACTTCAACACTAAAATCAATCGATTTAATTGTTTTTGTTTTAAGGTTGATGCGATGGAACCCTCCATCTTTCGTAAATATAAGTTCCCTCCCGTTGGGCGTAAAATCATAGGTAGGGAGAACATCACGGGTGAATCGGGATTCCTGATCATCTCTAATAATGGGGTAGACAAGCCATTCATCATTCCCATTTTCCAAATTTCGAATTCTAAGCCCTGTTTGTGTTTTATACCGGGTACCATATACAAGAAATTTTCCATCCGGAGATACTTTTGGTTTGATTCCACTTCCCTCTGCCCGGGTGATAACATCTTCTTCACCTGTGACCATATTTCGCCTGGCGATTTGCCACATTGGAAATTTTGCATTGTATGAAAATCCGCCTTTGCGGTTCGCGTAATACATATACTTCCCATCGGGAGATAGGGTAACACCCAGTGCATTTTTCCGTTGATTTCCTGGTGTATTTTCTTTTTCTTTTGATTTTGTAACCTGAATACCCGACCCTCCATTTACATGATACATCCATATTTCAAATGTCCTTTGGGGCCAGGTGGTTTGTGAAACAATGACATAATGACCATCATTGGTGAAAATGGGTGATGCATATTGCCCATTATTTGATTTGCTAAGTTGCTTAGGATTCCCGCCATTAATATCGGCTACCCATAAATTTTCAGATCCGCCTCGATCACTCACAAAGGCAATTTGTTTTCCGTCAGGGGAATAAACAGGCTGGGAGTCAAAAGGGATTCCTGAGGTAATTGAGTTTGCTTTACCACCACGAAATGGAATTGTATATATATCTCCCAATAAATCAAAAATGATAAATCGCCCATCTGGAGAAACATCAAGAGACATCCAGGTTCCTTCCGTGGTTTTGAATGAAATTGTTCTCGTCGGCACCAGAGGCAGTTTATTCCCCAAACTATCCGACTTTTCTTCGCTAAATAAAATTCCCATGGTTAACGTAAGGGTAAGCAATTTTTTCATTAAAACTCCTTCAATTAATGTCATTACCAATACTATTGGTGATTCATTCGTTTTTTGAATAAAAGAAAATATACCGTAATACCTGCCAAAACAAAGGTCAGGTTTACCGATGTGGTTGTTTTGCCCACACCAACTTTTTAATTTGTTAATGAAATAATATGTGCCATAATGAAAAGTTTATCCTAAGAAAATAGTCGCGGATTCTTTGTTTATACAATAAGCCCATCATAAATAATTGGAATCAATAAGAAAGGCCGTATCGAAAATACATCTATTCTTTAAAATATAATCGTCGCATCTGCTCTTTTTCTGGGAATTCTTGTTCTGCATCATTCCCACTATAAACGATCCCATTTTTTATTACATATTCGATTGACCGTGTGTTCCGAATATTATCTAATGGATTCTTGGTCATAATGACCATGTCCGCCAATTTACCCGGTTCGATTGACCCGAGCTTATGGTCCAGACCGTGATGCTTAAACCCATTAATTGTTGCAATTTCTATGGCATCATAATTTGAAAAACCACCGTGAGTAAATAGTTCCATTTCCCAATGGGCGCCTAATCCCATCATTTGCCCATGGGCACCCATATGCAGTTTAACGCCGCGATCATAAAGTTTTATCAGGGCTTGGTCCATTTGTTTGGCATAATGATCATCGGGCCAGTAAAAGTTGGGACGGCGATACCGAATCAACTCATCTTTCCTAAAAAAGTTCAGGAGCTTTTTATTCTCCCAAAGTCTTTCTGTTTGATGAAAATAAGTTTCGCCGGAAGGACCATTATAAACAACAATTAATGTGGGTGTTATTCCCATTTTTGATTTTGAAAACAACGTAAGCACATCATCGTAAAGTGGCTCTAATCCCATGGTATGTTCCAGACCGGTAAACCCATCCACCAGTTGGGTGAGATTCATTTGGGGATTGCCAAAAGATTCACTCACCAGATTCATACCTAATCTTCGACAGGCTTCAGCCAAATACTGTCGAGCCGCTCGGGTGTGATTTGAGTAATCCTTCACCGCCGTTGCACCGTGATCTTTATTGAATTGAACATGATCTAAAGCATCCTCTAATGATTGAATGGGCCGATGCATTTTGGATCGGTACTTTGTTACAAAAATCGGATCGCCTACGGAGTAAATCCTCGGTCCGGGAATGTCTCCTTTTTGGATCATATCAGACACCCAAAAATCTTTTTGGGTCGTGCCATAAACATCATACATGGTTGTGACGCCATAAGCCAAATTTGCCTGAAGACCATATAAACGCTGTTCAATCACATTCAATGCGGAGATAGGGCTCCCATAATGACCGTGAGCATCAAACATGCCCGGCATAACCGTCCGACCTTCTAGATCGAATATTTTCGTTTTGGGTGGGATTTTAATATTGTTTCCTACTGCGTGAATCTCATCACCCTCAATTAATATTGTAACATTTTCTAATACCTCTTTCTGTCCATTCATCGTTAACACACGAACGTTTGTAAGGGCGATAGATGTATTCGGTCGCTTAATATTATAGGTAAAGGATAAATCAATTTTTTCCGATGTATTACTACTGTCCAAAATCATATCTACTGATTTTTCGTAATGATATTTACCCCGTGTCCAATGCAGAGATTGACTGTCTGAACTCCAAGACATAAAATCGCCATCTTCATCTAAATCCACTCTTTGCGTAAATCCTTTACTATCCGCCGCACTAATTGTAAGCACTTGCCCAACAAACTCAAATGGTGTAATAAAACTGCGATGGTATTCCCGAAAAGCAACCCACTTCATATCTGGGGAAATAACAGCTCTTGTTGCATTTGTGAATTTGGCAATTTCCATTTTATCTAACCCATTATGGGTGATGGATTTAATCGTCAAAATATCTTTAACGTATTCAGAAAAATAAATTCGATTATCACTTCCAAAATATACAGTGGGGGGACGTTTTGCATACCGATTCCCACTCCATCCGATTTCTGTTAAGACGTTTTCCCTTCCGTCCTTGTTAATAATTGCTAAAACAAAATCTTGTTGACTCTCCAAGTGTTTTCCATTGGTTAACGATCCTGCGCCCCTCATATATGCTATTTTTTTACCGTCTTTCGAAATGGAAATAGAACCATATTGACTTTTGATCCTTGTAAGTTTTTTGCGATTTTTCCCTCGCATATTCATCTTATAAATGCTGCCCATATCTTTGTCATTCCAGGATGCATAGTAAATTGTTTTTGAAACAGGATCATAAACCGGATTGGTTTCATGATCAGAAGATTCGGTTAAATTTGTTAGTTTTGATCCCTTTTTCAAATAAAGATCACCCAGGGCTTCAAATAAAATTCCGCCAGGTGTTTTTTGAGACCAGCGATGAGATCTTGTGGCTGCTGTTTTTTGGGGAATATCTACCTGAAACCGAATTGTATTTCTCACATCGCGGTTCACTGCTGCTTCAAATTCAATGTTGCGATCCTTTCCATTAGACACATTTATCCCATAGATTCCACCCTTATATGAAATAAAAACTTCCCGGCCATTGGGATGCCAAGCCATATTGGGATATGATCCATAAAAACTTCCACTATCCTGACGGTCAAAATCCAATTGACGATTAATGACTTTTTCATCTCTGGAATGTAGGTCATGAATGACCAAAACGGTTTGCCGATCATCACGATGTATATAAGCCATCTTTTTTCCATCAGGAGATAAACGTGGATTTGCAGCGCCTCCGGGACGATCGATATAAATTTTAATTTCACCGGAATTCGTATCGTACGTTTTTATCCGGTCTCCACTTCGATAAAGGCTCCCGTCACCATGCTCAAAATAGATTAAGCCATTGGATGGATGCATCTCAAAATGAGTCATAGGTGATCGACTCCCTGCGGGAACAATCTCCTGTTTTTCGCCATACATATTAAACATATAAACAGGGTGTCGGACTTTCATATTCAAGGCAGTCCCAAATACATGGCGGCCATCATTGGACCAAGTACCTTGATGAACCGGCAATTTCATTTCAGAAATATTTTTCATTTCGCCAGAGGACAAATCTTGAGTCCACAAATCATCGCTGCCGCTTCGGTCAGATGTGAACAAAATTGTATTTCCATCTGGGCTGAACCGAGGGAACATATTCCATGAGGTTCCATTCGTAATGGCCCTTGCTTTTCCACCGGAAATTGGAAGCAAATAAATATGCCCTAATAAATCAAATGCGATTGTTTTACCATTGGGAGACAGATCCACACTCATCCAGGTGCCTTCTGTTATGGTAAAAGAAATATTGTGGGTGCCAGATGAATTTCCCTCGGCAACCACACACCCAAACAATAATAATAATGATATTATATGTTTCATCGAAACTCCTTTTAAATCCATATTTTATTCACGATTCAATCGTTTTTTGAATAAAAGAAAATATGCCGGAATTCCTGTCAAAACAAAGGTCAGGTCATGGACTGATTTTCCTGTTTCATAATAAGCTCGCAATAAAACTAAAATGATAATCCCCGCCAAATATACCCCCGGTAAAACCGGATAAAACGGCACGCGATATCCATCCTTATCACCTGAATTAGTCTGACGAAACTTGAAAAATGCAACAGTAGTAAAACCATAAAATATCAGGATTGCAAACACCATCCCCGACACGATAGTTTCAAAATTTTGCCGGATTAAAATGAGTGCAATCCCCCAAATACAATGAGCCATAATAGCGTGAGTGGGTGATTGGTATTTTGAATCTATGTGGTTTAGCCACTTGAACATGAGTCCATCTCTGGCCATGGCATAATACACCCGGCTGGCTGACATAATGGTTCCATTGATGCTTCCCGTGGCAGAAATAATCACCATGATTGAAATCAAACCGGCGCCAATAGGTCCAAATAATTTTATGGCAGTATCCGAAGCGACAATGGTGCTATTACGCATCCCTTCCATCCCTAATACACTGTGGTAAAGTAGGTTGGAACTGAGGTAGAGTAATATAATAACTGCAATCCCAGAGATCATACTTTGGGGAATCACCTTGGCAGGGTTTTTCATTTCTCCAGCCACATAGCCCACCCGATCCCAGCCAATAAATGAAAAAAGAACCAGCATAACAGCAGCCACAATATTACCGGTGGATCCTAATTTTCCCATTGCCGTTTCTGAAATAGATAATTGATTAAAATCTCCATCCATCATGATGAGACCCACAAGTGCAAATAAAAATAATCCGCCAATTTTAATTGAGGAAGACATTTTATTATACAGACTGGCCCGCTCAACGCCAAGATAATTGATGAAACCAAATATGATGATGATTCCGCTGGCAACCATCATTTTGGTAGTCTGATCCATGGGTAAAAAGTAGCCAAGATAATTAGCCGTAATTAGACTCAGCCCTGCAGCAGGGCTGGTACGGATAATGACCAATTGTGCCCAGCCAAACAAAAAACCCCAAAAAGGGCCGAATGCTTTTTGAATATACACATATTCACCGCCTGTTTTAGGGAAGCGGCTTCCTAACTCTCCATAAATGAGTACACCGGTGAAAACAAACATAGCCACACCAATCCACAGTATAATGATGGTTGAAAAAGAATCTAAATATCCAGCAATAATTTGGGGCGTGGCGAAAATGCCGGAGCCAATGGTGATGCCCACCAACAGTGCAATGCCGTCAAAAAGTCCCAGTGATTTTTTTAGTTGAGTCATAATTTATCTACTTTATTCCTTTGGGGATGGGAAGTATAACCCATTAAATTTTTTCATTCAATAAATACATGTAAATTTACTTATCGATTACTGAATGAAAGCATTAGTTAAAAAATCACCCGAAAAAGGGATTTGGCTGGAAGATGTTCCTGTCCCCCCTTGTAGTACCAATGATGTCAAAATCAAAATAACCCATACGGCTATTTGCGGGACTGATCTTCATATATATAAATGGGATGAATGGGCCCAACGTACACTTGAACTCCCACTGGTCATCGGTCATGAATTCTGTGGTATCGTGGAAGAAATTGGACCTGGTGTTACCCATTATAATCCGGGAGATCGTGTGTCGGGAGAAGGCCATATTACCTGCGGTCATTGTCGGAATTGCCGGGCAGGAAAACGGCATTTATGTCATAAAACTGTGGGCATCGGCATTCATCGGGAAGGGGCGTTTGCTGAATATTTGGTGATTCCCGAATCAAACGTATGGCCCATCCATAAAGATATTCCATCAAAAATCGCCGCATTCTTTGATCCATTTGGAAATGCGGCTCACACAGCATTATCTTACGAAATGGTTGGGGAAGATGTCCTCATTACCGGGGCCGGTCCCATTGGAATCATGGCAGTTGCTATTTGCAATTTTGTCGGCGCACGCAATGTGGTTATAACCGATGTGAATGAATACCGGCTTGACTTAGCTCGCAAACTGGGTGCCACAAAAGCAGTGAATGTGATCAAAGAAAATATCCGAGATTCATACAAAGAATTGGATATGATCAATGGATTTGATGTGGGTTTAGAAATGTCGGGGAATCCAAACGCATTCAAAGACATGCTGGAAAACATGTATAATGGTGGACGTGTTGCGCTACTGGGCCTTCTACCAAAATCCACACAAATTAATTGGGATGATATTATTTTTAAGGGATTACATATCAAGGGGATATATGGAAGAGAAATGTATGAAACCTGGTACAAAATGACCCAAATGCTTCGGAGTGGTTTGGATATATCTGGCGTATTAACCCATACTTTTCCTGTAGATGACTTCCAAAAAGGATTTGATATTATGGTATCAGGGAATTGCGGCAAGGTGGTTCTCGAATGGTAAATGGTTTGCAGAATGAAAAACTGGAAAACACCGATATTTTTTATAATAGATTTTTTTGCCACTCTACAGCGTTACAGTAATAAAATAATGAATAATCCATATGAAAAGACTTTAGACGGATTAATAATTGACGACCCCGTAAAATCATTTTTTGATTGGTGTAAAGAACGAGAAAACATTCGTATAAAGCGCGAAAATGGTGAAAAGCCACCATGGACTTCTGATCCAATTTTTCAACAAGGACGTTTTCTCAATACTTTCAGAGAAGACGACAAAGGATCAAAAGCTGTATTACAATTTTGTGATCCCGTAAAAAGTTCTTTAAAAGAATTAATCCATGCCCTTTTCTTCGCCCGTTGGTGCAACCAACAAACAACATTAAATCGTCTTACCCTTTCAGATTTAAAGAACCCATCGAGCCTTAAGGACCTTTTGTTAAACCAAATGGACCAACCTTGGTCATCTGAAGCTTATCCTGTTGTACCTGTACACTGGGATGGAATCAAATACGAAAGGCTGGAAGCCTGCACTGAACTTTTTCCAAACATTATCAATTTCCTTTTAGATAATATTTTAGCATCTAATCGTAATGTTGTAACGGCAACTAATTTAATAAATCAAACTTTTCAAATGACCAATGATTTCCCGATTTTTATGACTGTTATAGACATCTCTTGGTTTAGACCTGACATCATAAGTCCAGAAAGCCCTGTGCCTACTGGCATTGGCGCAAAGCCATACTTAGATCGATTACAAAACCATCTTGATTTGGAGAATCATCATGCAACCATAAAAAAGATGATATCGTTACAAGGTGAATACTGGCCATCAATTCGGAGACAGCTGACACCGGTTGATGTTGAATACATTTCGTGTGAAAACCGGAAATATTTTAGCTATAAAAATGGTACAAAACTATTTGAAGGAAAAAACCTATTTATTACAAATGAATGATTCTAAGCAATATTTCGTGGAAACCCTTTCCCAGATTGAATCTGAAGGGCTTTATAAAAAAGAACGGACCATAACAACGCCCCAAGGTGTAGGCATTTCCACCCAAGAAGGGGGCGATGTTCTCAATTTTTGCGCCAATAATTATTTGGGGTTGGCCAATCACCCCGATTTAATTGCTGCGGCTAAACAAGCATTGGATGATCATGGATTTGGGTTGGCATCTGTCCGGTTTATTTGCGGTACGCAAGATATTCATAAAGAATTAGAAACAAGTATTTCTCAATTTTTTGGTACAGATGACACCATTCTCTATACGAGCTGTTTCGATGCAAACGGCGGATTATTTGAAACATTGCTTGGGCCAGAAGATGCGATTATTTCGGATGCACTGAACCATGCATCTATCATCGATGGAATTCGCCTCTGCAAGGCACAACGGCTTCGCTATGCCAATAATGATATGGCGAATTTGGAAGAAAAACTTAAAGAATCCAAAGATGCACGTATTCGCCTGATTGCCACAGATGGCGTTTTTTCTATGGATGGATTTATCGCCAGGTTGGATGAAATTACAATACTGGCAGAAAAGTACGATGCAATGGTGATGGTGGATGATTCACACGCCACAGGGTTTGTGGGAAAAACCGGTCGTGGTTCCGCAGAATATCGTGGTGTCTTGAATAAAATTGATATTTTTACTTCCACATTGGGAAAGGCATTGGGCGGCGCTTCCGGTGGATTTACCACAGGGCGACAGGAAATCATCAGGCTGCTGAGACAAAGATCCAGGCCCTATTTATTTTCCAATTCGGTTGCACCCTCCATCGTGGCCGCAAGCATAAAAGCATTTGAATTATTATCTGCATCTACCCAACTACGGGACAAAGTCGAAGAAAATACGTCTTACTTTCGGGAAAAAATGACTGCAGCTGGTTTTGACATCAAAGTGGGCATTCATCCCATCGTACCCATCATGTTATATGATGCGGTATTGGCTCAGGACATGGCCGCTGCTTTATTGAATGAAGGAATATATGTGATCGGTTTCTTCTTCCCTGTTGTACCTAAAGGAGAAGCCCGAATTCGGGTACAGATTTCAGCTGGAATGGATAAAGATCATCTTGACCAGGCAGTTTTAGCCTTTACAAAGGTAGGGAATGACTTAGGAGTCCTCTCCTAAATTGAATCTTGCTGATTTTGTTCCTTTTCTTTCTAAAGCCAAACAAGAGACAGCCTCTTCCAAAATCAATTGAATGGTTAACCTGATTTTGCGAATATTCGCAAAAATCTAGTTATTGTTAAAAATAATATAATGTTACTCCCATCGCTCTTGCTCCCCTCCGAAACAGGGGTTATATTCCTCGGCTTTTTTAACCATATAATAATAAAATTCAATGAACAGTAAACTGACACCAAGATTTTTAATGATTGGCCTTGTCCTTATCTGGGCCATGTGGGCCATTTGGCCTACTTTTCAGTATCAGAGATTATCCGATGCCGAAAAGGAGATGCTTCGTGAAGAAGGAAAACTTGCGCAAATCGAATCCCGTACGATTAAACAAGGACTCGATTTAAAGGGGGGAATGTATATCGTCCTTGAAGTTGACCTCCCAACGCTCATGGAAACACTTGCAGAAAATAAAGATGGTAAGTTCAATCGGAGCATTGCATCTGTTCGGAATCAATTAAAACGAATACCTGAAGCAAATTTTTTCACATTATTTACAACCACTTCGGGAGAAAATAATCTTAAACTGTCCCGTTATTATTATGATTACGGTTCTAACAACAGTGATATTATTGTTGCACTTCAGGATGAAGCAGAAGATGCCATTAATCGCGTATTAGAAATTCTCGTCAATCGCGTAGATCAATTTGGTGTGGCTGAACCCACCATCCAAAAACAGGGGAACCAACGAATCATCGTTGAATTGGCTGGTGTCCAGGATTCTGAAAGAGCCCGAACCCTTTTAGAAAGCACCGCACTTCTTGAATTCTTTATCGTAAAGGATATCAATACGACGAACCAGTTAATGGTCAGAATCGATCAAGTGCTGAAAGGTGATGAATCCATTGCTGCCGTTACGAAAACAACAATAGATAAAAAATCGAATGAATTTCAAGAGAGTGATGATCAAACTATATCCGTGAGTGAGTTATTTGGAGAAACAGAGGGTTCAGAAGCATCATCTGATTCGGCTGTTGTTGATGAAAATATTTTTGCAGAACGACCATTTTCTGCCATGCTGAGAAATTTAGGACAAACAATTGGTGTTCCGGAGAAAAATGTATATGCGGTAAAAAAGATTTTAGAACGGCCAGAAGTTCAAGAAAAACTTGCGGCAGTCGGGGGCATGTTTCTCTTTAGTAACAAAGCAGAAGAATATCCACTGGTGGATGGTACATTGGAAATGATGTACAGTTTATTCCTAGTCGAAGATGCAGCGGAACTCACTGGGGGCGTTGTGGAAGAAGCAAAAGCAAATTTAGGTTCCCAAGGGTCCACATCTGCGGGGCAACCCATTGTTAATTTGACGATGAATTCTGATGGTGCCCGCAAATGGTCCATCGTCACTGGATCTAATGTGGGACGTCAGGTGGCACTTGTATTGGATAAAAAAGTACACATGGCACCAAATATCAGAGAAAAAATTTCCGGAGGGAGCACCTTAATTGAAGGCTTTGCAGATATTAATGAAGCAAAAGATATTGCGATTGTGCTCCGGGCCGGGGCACTGCCGGCACCGGTAGATATTATTGAAGAACGGGTCATTGGGCCTTCCTTAGGTGCCGATTCAGTACGCAGTGGTACCCTGTCTATTATTATCGGTTTGGGGCTCGTCTTAGTATTTATGCTAATTTATTACCGTTTTTCCGGACTCATCGCTGACTTTGCACTCATTTGGAATATTGTGCTTGTTCTGGCCGTGTTGGCCTCCCTCCAGGCAACCTTAACCTTACCTGGTATTGCAGGATTGATTCTGACAGTGGGTATGTCCATCGATGCCAATGTAATTATTTTTGAGCGAATTAGGGAAGAGCTTCGAAAGGGCAAGACGCCAAAAGCAGCTGTTAAAAGTGGATATGATCGTGCACTCACAACCATTATTGATGCAAATATGACAACCGTTATCGCTGCATTGGTTTTATGGCAGTTTGGAACGGGGCCAATAAAAGGATTTGCAACTGTGCTTTTCTGGGGAATTTTGATATCCATGTTTACTGCAATTTTTGTAACCAGAACTATTTTTAATTCACTTACCAGCCGCAAAGGCTTTACCAAATTGAGCATATGAGAATTATCAAAGAAACCAATATCAATTTTATGGGTCAGCGAAAACTGAGTGCAATCCTGTCTGCATTCGTCATTCTTGCTGGCGTTATATCCCTTGTAATCAATGGCGGACCCAAACTTAGTATCGACTTTAAGGGTGGTACATTAGTATCCGTGCAATACACAGAACCAATGGATGTAACGGCCATTCGTACATCTCTCGGGAAAATCAATATCGATGGACAATCCTTTGACTTCAGCCGGGAAGAAATAAAACATTTTGGCGGACCAGATGCCGTATCTGTCCGTGTGCCGCACATTGATGATGCACCTGAGAACTTTGCTCAAAAAATTGTTGATCATCTATATGATAGTTTCCCCGGTCAAGTACCTGATAATAAAACAGATTTTATTTTAGGGAAAGGCAGTGTGGGGCCAAAAATTGGTGCGGAGTTAAGCGGTAAAGCCCTCATGGCAATCATATCTGCATTAGGACTAATTCTTCTATACATTTCCATTCGGTTTGAATTTCGATTTGCATTGGGTGCCATAGCCGCGCTCGCTCATGATGTATTAATTACATTGGGCATCTTTTCTTTACTTGGATTTGAAATCAGTCTACCCATTATTGCGGCTTTTCTAACTATTGTGGGTTATTCTTTGAATGATACCATTGTTATTTTTGATCGTATTCGTGAAAATGTAAAAGCCTCCAAACGAGAAGCGTATCATACAATTGTGAATCATAGTATTAATGATTCCCTTTCCCGGACGATTATTACCTCACTCACAACATTTTTTGTCGTACTGGTCTTATGGCTATTCGGTGGGGAAGTGATTCATAATTTTGCATTTGCGATGATTATTGGCGTGATTGTGGGAACGTATTCATCCATATATATTGCCAGTCCTATTGTGGTCCATCTTCACGAAACTGCTACCAAATAGATTTAATTATTCAGATACAAAAAAAGCCCCGGAGACTGTCGGGGCTTTTTTATTTAATTTTCTATAGGGTCGTTTAACTCCTAAAAATAGTTTTTTCCCTGTTAAACATTTTCACACACCAAAAAATAGCTAAACCTGCAAATCCAAAAAGGGAAGCATACACTTCAGCCATATAAACTGGATTAATGACACCGGCAATAATATCCTTGGAAGCTAGTGATACATTTAAAACAGGTATAAGGGACGTAATCGCGTTTAACTCCATCCCCGGTAATGTGCCAATAACCGCTGGAAAAATAATGACAATATTCAAGGGCGCCACTATGCTTTGGGCTTCTTTGAAGGATCTTGCATAGATTGAAAGGCCCAACAGCATTGCGCTGAAAAAAGCAGCCACAGGTAGAACCAATGTCATGATTAACCCAATAGTCTTGAGGTTAAGAACCCCATTGATCACAATTAACACCTCAGGCGGAATATCAGGAATGTACTGAATCCCCACAGCCATACCGCCTAAAGCAAGAAATGCCGTTAAAAATGCGGCTAACAAGACAACCAGAAATTTTCCCAATACAATATCCAATCGGCTGGCTGGTGAGGAAAGAATGGTCTCTAAGGTACCTCTCTCTTTTTCTCCCGCACCTAAATCCAGGGCGGGATACATTGCTCCCATGAATCCAAAAATTATAAATACATATGGAAACCATCCACCGGCAATCTTGCCAAATTTTTCCTGCCTCGAAGCAACATCTTCATAATTAATATTGTAAGCTCTGACCACTTCTGGCTTAAGGTTGAGACGGTCCATCCGCTCAGATACAATTTGATTTTCAAACTTTTTCAGAACACCATTAATTCTATCCTTGGTAATCCCAAAAGAATCGGTGCCTTTAAATTGAATCCTGATTTTGGCTTGACCATTTTTGGCAATATTCACTTTATAATCCGAATCAACATGAATAGCCACATCAAGGAATTCCTGTTGTATATATGACTGGATGCTATCCGTAGGAATTTGATCCAAAATGATCACCTTTTCCATATCAGCAAAAGCCTGGTATAAATCCGGCGCATATTCCTGACCGTAAATTTGTACTTTCAATTGTTTTTCGCTGGCTTTTTCGGCCATAGACTTGGTGATTTTTAATACAGTTCCCAAAAGAACCGGTATAAGTAATAGAGGCACCACAACCATCATTATGATAGTTCGTCTGTCCCGAGAAATATCGATTACTTCTTTTTTCGCAATGGTGAGGAATTTCATATTAAGCCTCACCCACTCTGTATATGAATTCATCTTCAAAAGTTGGTTGTGTCATTTCTTCCTTAAACTGATCCAAAGTATCATTGTAAAAGAATCTGCCCTTATAAATAATGGCAATATCATCACAGACTTGGTTTACCTCTCCCATACGATGGGTAGAAAAGATAACTGTTTTCCCTTCTTCCCGACAGGAACGAATCAAATCCATTATGGCCCGGGACGTCATCACATCCAAACCGGAGGTGGGTTCATCAAATACCATTACCGGCGGATCATGAATGATGGTCCGCGCAATAGACGTTTTCTGTTTCATTCCCGTGCTTAATCTTGCAATACGACGGTCTGCAAAACTATGCATATCCAAAACATCAAATAGTTTATTTTTCCGTTTCTGAAAAGTAGTTTTGTCCATGCCGTGGAGATCGGCAATATATTTTACCATTTCTGTTGGGGTCAGTCGGTCATAAAGAGCTGTTTGCCCTGTCATAAAACCAATTTTCTCCCGGACTTTCTGACCATCAGAAACAGAATCGGATCCCGAAACAGAAATGCTTCCCGAGGTTGGTATGAGCATTGTGGCTATCATCCGAAGGGTGGTTGTTTTTCCCGCACCATTGGGCCCCAATAAACCAAATATTTTACCTGGTCTACATTCAAAACTGATGTCGTCCACAGCCCGAAGCGTTTTGGAATCTTTATATTCTTCCCCAAGTTCTCTCCGCTGTTTTTTGTTGAGAGAAAAATCTTTGGTTAGATTTTGAACCTGAATCATACGTCCCCTTAAATCAATTGATTTAATATTTATTAATGGGGAAAATTAAATCAAATTTATTTGGGATTTTACAAGGATTATCAATGAGTACCTGAAGATTCATGCCTCATTTTTTCTGTAAATTCCAATATGATTCAAACCACCATTATGGACTCCCCCATCGGGAAATTACTTCTCGCGCAATCAAATAAAGGGTTAACTCATATCCTATTTGAATATGAAATCTCAAAATCTGAATCTATTATTAAAAGAAAATTTTCCCAAAGTACAATTGTACGGGAAGAGAGAGCACTTTCCCATGCAGTTCAGCAAATCAATGAATATTTTTCCCGCAAGCGCCAATCCTTTGATCTCAGTTTAGACTTGGTGATGCCCCCTTTTCATTATAAGGTACTCATGGCCGTGAAAAATATCCCTTATGGAAAGACACAATCTTATCAATATGTGGCTGCATGTGCCGGAAACTCCAAGGCATCGAGAGCTGCGGGGTCTGCCAATGCAAATAACCCACTTCCCATTGTGATCCCCTGCCATCGCGTTATAGCTACGGGTGGCGGATTAGGTGGGTACGGTGGGGGACTAAAAATGAAAAATTATCTTCTGAAACTGGAAGGCGCCCTGTAACTTTCATTCCTACTTTTTCAATAAAACGGATTTAAATCATTATGTGGCAATCAATTAAACGGCGGATTTTTGCTGGTCTTTTGGCTATTGTACCTATCGCTGTTACCTTTTGGATTCTTAAGTTATTATTTACATTTTTCGATGGATTTGCAGCACCAATTTTAAAGCGAATCGGAATTGAAATTCCAGGTCTCGGTATTATCCTGACGCTGGTTATTGTTTTTGTCCTTGGATTATTGGTGACAAATGTATTGGGGAAATCCTTGTTCAACTGGGGAGAGCGCATTTTGGCAAAACTGCCCATCGTCAATACCATTTATAAAACAATTAAGCAGATTACTTCTGCATTTAGCGGTTCTACATTAAAATCTTTCCAACAGGTTATCTTCATTCAATATCCCCGTATCGGGCTCTGGACCATGTGTTTTGTAACCAATGAATCCCAAAATGAAACTGGGGAAGAATTTTATCACGTATTTGTACCCACCACACCCAATCCTACATCCGGTGTATTTATTATCGTTCCGAAGAAGGATGTGGTACACCCAAATATTTCTGTTGAGGATGGATTAAAGGCAATTATATCAGGAGGTATTCTGGATTCTGGCATTTCATTAAGCGGAAAATTACCCAGTAAATCATCATATTAATTTCATGAGTGAAATTACTTTCTTGGTCCTATTGCTTTTCGCCAGTTATTTAGCTGGATCCATACCATCCAGTATAATAATGGGGCGGTTCATCCGTGGAATCGATATTCGTGAACATGGTAGCGGAAATGCCGGCGGTACAAATGTCTTTCGTGTATTGGGTTGGAAACCAGCTCTGGTTGTATTAATTGTTGATGGTTTTAAAGGATGGTTTTCAGTAGCAGTATTAGCACCGGCATTTTTTAATGCACAAGCTATTCCTGATCTGGGTGTGGTTCAAATCCTGTGCGGTTTTGCAGCTGTATTAGGGCATACCTTCACTATCTTTGCCGGATTTAAAGGTGGTAAGGGTGTTGGTACATTGGGCGGAATGCTCCTGGCGCTATTTCCCTCCGCTTTTCTATTTTGCCTGACAGTGGGCATTCTGACAATTATATTCACGGGGTATGTGTCTATGGCTTCCATATTCGCATCCGTTTCCTTACCAGTTTTTATCCTGATTTTACCACCTTTTCTGGGGACTGACCCGGCACCCCTTTCACTTATGGTTTTTAGTCTATTGATTCCCTTCTTTATTATTTTTACACACCGGAGCAATATCCAACAATTACGGAATAGTGAAGAAAATCAATTTAAAAAAGCAATGATCTTTAGAAAAAAAGATTCAGATTAAGAACTTATATCTGATGATCTGTCGCTATATGAAAAGCCTGATCTACCTGTTGACCATTATAAAATCCCCAACCATAATCCAGACGTAATACGTTTACGAAGGGTACCTGAAACTGGAATGTAAATCCTGTTCCTAAGATCGGTTTTATTTGGAATAAGTCTTTAAAATTATTTTGGGTTGTCACACCCAAATCGATAAATGCCCCAATTGTTACACCAAATTCATACAAATCCGCCATAGGGAAACGGGGCACAACCACTTTTCGCAATTCAATTGCAGTCTTCATATTGTGAAATCCAAATCGATACACCTGGTCTGGATCGTTATAATTAGCATGATTGGGATAATGCCATCCGCGGACAGAACCAGATTCACCCATGGATGCCATGAAGTGCTGATCCTTGATTCCAAAATTCATGCGCGTTTTAAATCCCCATGCCAAGATCCATGGTTTATTATTCTCCAGCCTACCCAGGCGTTTGTAAAAACTGTAGGATTGAAACCAGATAAAATTATTCTCTAATTTTCCATTTAAATCTAAGCGGCTCACAAAGGCTTGTTTGAATAAAACACCCGTCGTCGGATTGGCATAAAGGTCCCGTGTATCATAATGGAAGGACCCCATGGGAGCAAAATACTGATAACTAATTTTGGTTGAATCCCCTTTAAAATCCATAGCTTCAATTTCAAAACCAATGGCTGCTTTTTTCTCATATCCAAAAAATCTTCCAACATTTAATTCCATTGTTCTGAGTTCCACATCATACTGCAGATAAGGATGGTGAAACATAACTTTGGCTACATCAGCTTTGAGGGATACATGGTCCCCAGTGATCCAGGGATTAAAATAGGATATACCAAACGTATTACGACCCCCCAGCATAAAACCGCCTGCTAACTGTTCATTTCGGCCACGGAAGTTTTTAAATGCTCCGCCGCCGCCAAAGGACCAGCCCGTTTCTTCATCATAACTGGGAGAAGGGCCACCAAAGAATCGACCGCCATAAAATTTAGTATTTTCTAATATTTCATATTCCAGACGGACATTTTTATTATCTAAAGGTATGGCACGCCAATTTACGTCGGCAAAAATCCCCAAATTGATTAGCCTATTTCTGTCTTCGACCGCGATAGTACTGTCCAAGGGTTCCCCTACATGATGTTGAATCTCTCGTGCAATAATATAATCTTTGGTGAGTGTATTGCCCTTATGGATTATCTCGGAAACGATCAACTCCTGACAAAAACCCAATATGGGTATAAGAAAAAGAAATCCCCGCAATTTCATAAAAAGCCTTTATTAAATATCAATACTTCGCAGAAGAAGCTTCTTTTGATACTCGATCCCTTCTGCTGAATAAATGTCATCAATGGCTGTCCTCAGTTTTTGATCAACGGCAATGCTGTTCATTTGGATTTGGACATGACTTTTATCCAATTCACGTACCTTCAAAACTGTTTGGTCATTCTCATATTTATGAAAACCGTCAGTAAATTCTTGGGGGGTACCATATTCCATTAAGAATTTATACTTGATCACATCTGCTGCAATAAGTTGCGGAAACCCGGTGGGTTTCAATTCAATTGATCGCACAACACCATTCAATATAAAATGAGATGGCTCATGATTGGTGGAGCTGTAAATATGATCCACATTAATAAAATGAAGTTCAACTGTTTCAATGGTGAGTCGGGTGATGATTTGGAATAAAACCTTTGAGCGCTTCAATGGCAATTTATACCCCGTGGGCAAGTCAATTATTTCTTCCCAATATTCCACCGTTTGGGCCGAATCCATCACATTGGACATCACCGTAGGGAGGCTCATTCCCCATTTGGC
>JYMV01041958.1_pt1 | contig 21752 bp, 17 predicted proteins | sample 338911 | NCBI WGS metagenome assembly JYMV01 (sample SAMN03354496, study PRJNA234377) | hydrothermal vent metagenome | biome: Deep sea; feature: Hydrothermal plumes at the Eastern Lau Spreading Center, Western Pacific Ocean; material: Seawater | place: Tonga | collected 2009 | depth 2000 m m
TCAAGGAAACAATATTGCCTGAACAAATCTTGATATGATCAGGAATCTACAACACTTGCATATGAATAAGAAGTCCTATACCTATAAAACAACACCTTTTAATAGTCATTGAATTTTTTTCTGAATTAAAAGTGTCATGTGGTCTGAGTAATAACAATTATTCAGTGGGAACAAAAGCTAAACTTGATCTGTAACTCGTCATTGTAATTTCACATACCAAAAATCAAGTCAATATCTCAAAGTATAGTAAAATAAAGTGGCGACAACTAAATATTTGGCCAAAGTTAAAAGTCCAAGATGCGTAAATTAGCCCAAAATCATTCAATCGGAACGAAATTCAAACTTGATCGGTAACTCATCACTATACACTTACATACCAAAAATCAAATCAATATCTCAAATCATAATGAAAAAAAAAGTGGTGACAACTAAATATTTGGCAAAATTTCAAAGCCCAATGGCTATAAGTTGGCCAAAAATCATTCAACCGGAATGAATTTTAAAATAGATCTGTAACTTATGATTATATACTCTCATACCAAAAATCAAGTCAATATCTCAAATCATAGTGAAACAAGGGCAACGCAAAGCATGGCGTATCCCCTCGTCTAAATATTTGACCTTGTGACCTTGACCTTTGACCTTGAAAATCAATGCCAAGTTTGGTCAAAATCCATTGAAGGATGTTGATTCTAGAGTTGTTCACAAGGATGTTACGGAAGGATGGATGTACGGAAGGATGTATGGTAGCGTTACTATATCCCTTAGCAACTTTGTTGGTGAGAGGATAATAAAGTGGTGACAACTAAATATTTAGCCAAATTTCAAAGCCCAATGGCTGTAAGTTGGCCAAAAATCATTCAACCGGAATGAATTTCAAAGTTGATCTGTAACTTATGATTATACACTCTCATACCAAAAATCAAATCAATATCTAAAATCATAGTGAAATAAAGTGGTGACAACTAAATATTTGGCCAAATTTCAAAGTCCATGGGCCATAACTCGGCCAAAAATCATTGGACCAGAACGAAATGTAAACGTGATCTGTAACTCATCATTATACGCTCACATATCAAACATCAAGTCACTATCTCCAAGCATAGCAAAAAAAGTGGTAAATCCAAGGGCCATAACTCAACTAAAAATCATTGGACGGGAACGAAACGTAAACTTGATCTGTAACTTATCATTATACACCCACATACCAAATATCAAGTTAATATCTCAAAGCATAGCGAAAAAAAGTGTTGACAACTGTTTTATTTCTGAATTACGGAATGACGGACATGGGTAACACTATATGTCCCGGCCACATAGTGGCGAGAACATAAGAATACCACGCTGTCGGAACAGTTTCAAAACTGAAAGATAAAATGAGAGTATATATTGTAGTAAAATGAAGAAAAAAAAAGAAAAAAAATACCACGCTCACAGTTGGAACACAAATAAACGCTAGAGTTTCAATACCAAAGGGCCAATCAAAAATAAACAATCCAGAGAAACTGGCAACAAGACAAAGAAAAGCAAAAACACAACAATGTGTTGGACACCACTATATGCAAACAAACACAAAAAAACGCAAATAAGACATGAGCCCCCCTACAAACAACTGGAGGTAAAGACGAACCGAACAAATACATGATCACTCACTTTCCTAGTTTGGTACATGCACTTCAATAAAACGTGATTGGGAATGTCTATTGAGAACGAAACTAAGTAGGATGGATACAAGTGATTAAATGTTATTTATATGTATAAATAATAAAATCGTAGATATCACAATTAGTCTCTGGAATAACCTTCATGAGGTATGCTCAAGGCCAAAATACGGATTAATATAAGTATTACAACTTGTTTCCGAATCCTATTGATTAATTTAAATGTCTATATAATTTATATGTGTATTATCATAATATGTAATATTGAATTAATTAATAAAATATATTTATACTAAAATCGGCTAAGATCACCTATATTATACAACAAAAGTACAAACTTGATGTTCATAGGAAATTGTTAAGAATCAAGCCATGAGGTGATGAAAACAATAATAACATCAAAACAACAAAGATGTCCAGGTGTATCTCTCATTGGCTTTATTTATCTTATTAATTGGTATAAAATATAGCATTTCAATCTGACTTGAGAATGATCTGAACATTATTGTGTCATGGTTTATCAAGGTACTATATTAAACTACATTTTATTGCCACGAAACTGAATACAATTATCAAGTACAATAGTTTTAAAACTAACCATTAATGTATAAATACATATACTTCTCACTGGGCAAACTATTTTTACAAATCCACATATTAACTTTGACAAAATGCTTGCATACACTTTCGTTTTTTGCTTTTAAAATTCATAACATTACACAATGTCAAATTTATATACAAAAATATAGATAGATAACATACATTCTAAATACAATCTAACCTGCCTTACCGGTCACCTCAAATAAACGGTCACCTCTGTCTAACGGTCACACAAAAAATAAAATGTATATGGTTTTATCCTTTTAATGTTTCTTTTACTTGTACATATAACCCGTTATGTTTTATTTCTAAGGGTCTTTAGGTGTCTAAGATAATATAACATTTGTTGCTGAAATACTGCTAAAATTGGCATTAAACACAAATCAATCAATCACAATGTCAATTAAATTTACATATTGTGTATCAAATTCTTCCTGCACTTTTATTCAAACTTACTGAACATCCTTTTTTACAGCTATTCATACACAGCATTGATCCCTTGTTCTACAAGGGGCTGTCGTGGTCGTGATCATATGGTAGTTGGATTTACAACTACCTATGCAATCAGTGCCTATCACTACTAAAGTTGTGAGTTTGAATCTTGATCAGAGCAAGGTGTACAACTATTATGTGATAAAGTTTGTCAGTGACTTTATCTGGGTCCTCCGGTTTCCTCCACCAATTAAACTAACTTCCACGATATAACTGAAATATTGTTGAAAGTGGCGTGAGCAACATAAACCAACCAAACAAACCTTGTTCTACATGTATCACAGTTATGTATGAAAAACTTCAATATTACAAGATTTTAGATTTTACCATTATTTCTATTTAACATTTACTAACCTGTTTCAATAACAAATCCTTTATTATCAGTCCATACTGCGAGATAACGAGGTTCTATAGATAATTTTACTTTTACAACAATGCCTTTCGGTACATGTATTCTGTCAAATGCCACCAGCTGTATATTTGGCATCAATTCTTTTGTTGTTAACCAGGATATATAAACTTGTACAACCTAAAATTTAAATAAATACTTTATAAAAGGTACATATACCATGGCCAGTTGGTCATGCAATCAGTGCCTATCACAACTAAAGTTGTGAGTTCGTATCACACTGATGGCAGGGTGTACTTGATACAACGTTATGTGATAAAATTTGTCAGTGACTTGTGGCAGGTTGGTGGTTTTCTCTGGGTACTCCAGTTCCGACAGCAAGGATATAAATGAAAAATTGTTGAAAGTAGCTTTAAACACCATAGCCCCCCACACACACAAACGCACACCATGTGAAGAAATTGAGCTTAACTTCATTGAATGATAGTCACTTCAATATTCCAACGCCATATTTAAAAAAAATAACGCATCTGTGCTGTAATGGTTAGCATGCTCGCCTCGAGTGTGACTCAGGCAGCATCAAGAAGTAAGAGCAAAGACGGCTTGGCTCGGAATTAGGATAATGTGTCTGAGTGGAGTGACAAGTCTACCTGCAGAGTATTATTTCAGTGAGCTAGTGCTATAAAATTCAACTAAGTGTGTTAGACTAGTATATTATGGACATCATTATCATCTCATCGTATGAAACATGATATAGCTGTAAAATTGCTCATTTGGTGTTAAATAACAAGCACTCATTCACCCACTCACTCGATTCTTTTAAATATAATACATTTTGCATATCAAACGGAACCTTCTTACCTCATCTGAATCAAACGATCCTGTGTTTGATACTGAAAGTTCAACTGGAAGTGGCTGACCGGCTTCTATGGCATCAGGTAGCACTAGATTACTGTACTGGAATGTTGTGTAGGATAGACCATAACCAAATGGATATAGAGGTTCATCCGTGAAATATCTGTATGTCCTTTCTTTCATAGTATAATTAATCATGGAGGGTATCTGTCAATGATAATATAAGAAGTTATCTGATGTTCTTGTGGCAAGTAGAATTTTGATTGGCTAAAAGTTTACTTCTAGCACTTCAGGGAAGCCGTGGTGTATATTTCATACGGCACAAAAAATCAATAATTGCTCTCACCTATTGCTTGTGCCGTGTATTCCATTTACATTGTAGCAGACGACACACATATGGCACAGAAAATCAATCATCGCTCTCTGTGACCTATTTCCAAAGATACACGTATTTATTTTTTTCCTATAATAAGGACTTACTTATTAATGTTAGAACATTCAGATAAAAATGTTATCAGTCTCTAGATGTTATATATCCTGTTTTAAATGGGATATATAACATCTCGAGACTGATAACGTATAATATCAAAAATCAAAATATTCTATAATACAAAGTTTGAGGATATCACAGGGGTAGGCAGAAGCTGTAATTCGAAGACAGACAGAGAGTACAATGGTAAAAAGAAAATGAACAAAAGGACAAACAACGATCCACAAAACATTACACATAAAACTGAAGATCGAGCAACACCAACCCCACTAAAAACCAGGGGTGAATTCAGGTGCTCCGGAAGGGTAGCAGTTCCTGCTCCACTAGTGGAACCTGTTGTGTTACTCTAGTTACAAACCCGGTGACAAGTCATAAATGAGGAAAGGACCGAATAGTGTTTATGACAAGTGTAACATATCCATGGTCATTTGTGACACAGATACTCCGTAACAGTTAACCAAGTCATGGTGGCAACCGTAAAGCTTTCAAAGTGATGACTTCAACTTAACCAATAGGAACCCTTTATTCAGCAGCTTCCTTGTTAGCAGCAACCCTCTATCAAGGAAATCCATACACTGAGATGTCCTATGTGTTGATCAGATTCATTTACATGACCACATCATTTCAGAAGGAGAGGTTTCGGCCCATAAAACTAGTTTGACACTGCCACTTTGTATTGAAGTGCCTCTTCCATGCCAGGAAAGTGAGCAGTCATATACATGTGTGTTAGGGATATCGATTTTGCCTCTTTCTCCAATTGGATATTGGAAATGTTCCATTTGTTTTTCTTTTTATTACAAGTCTCAGAATTCTTCAAATATAATATCAAATGTTGATTCCTGTTCCATAATGAGAGTTATGGGTGTACATGAAAATAAAAGAAAAATATATTTTATACCTGCGATGAAGTTATAACCACATACAGTGGAACCTGTCTAATACAACACACCAAGGGACCAGGGAAATGTGTTGGAATGTATAGGTTGTCGAAATACTCAGGTTTTATTATGTTAACAGAAATACTTTGGGACCATAAATTTTGTCGGATGTCACAGGATGTCTGAAAACTTATGTGTCGAATTGCTCAAGTTCCACATACTTTGCTTGTTGATCATTTTACAGTTATGGTAAGTTATATGCAGTTCTGTAAAGTTTTTCACAGGAATTGTTTTCACTTTAGTTTATATGGCAGCTTTGATATAGCTTTGTACAATCTGATATGGAGGTAAATGGTAGTAATAGATAACAATTTAAAACAAATAAACAGCACCTCTGCTGGAAACCCTCTCTTTAACATAACAATACTGCAACATTATGAATCACACCTAACGTCGAAATTACTAGCAATCTATGTTTTTGAAGGGGAAATTTATATTAGGACAAGGGGCCGTCGTGGTCGTCATCATATGGTAGTTGGATTTCCAAAGTAATGCAATCTGTGCCTATCACCACTATAACTATGAGTTCGAATCTCACTTGTGGCGAGGTATACTCGATAAAACAATATGTGGTAAAGTTTGTCAGTGACTTGCAACAAGGTCAGTCGTTTGCTCCATGTACTCCAGTTTCCTCCACCAATAAAACTGACCGCCATGTAACGATAAAATTGAAATATTGTTGAAATAGGCATTAAACACCATAACCCTAACCCTATATTAGGACATTTCCTACAATTTTCAATATTCAAGAGCAGGTTTAAATAAAACTTGTTTCACGATTAATAATATACCTGATCAGCATTCATGTACCAGGTAAAAGGTAGCCTTCCAGCTGGATTTACGTTATTAGAGGTCATAATGGCAAATAACGCCTCTCCTGTAGCTTGCGCTGGGAAGAAACACTGCATTATCACCTGTACCATGTCACTATTTTCTGCCCAGGTAATATTTAGCGGTCCTCCGGAAAATAATATTAATACAACTGGTGTGTTATTAGCTGCAAACAAAAAAAATAGTTGAATAAATCCTTACATTTTTCTGCTAGTATTGAATGGGTGGATTTCGGTTATAATAAGTTGCTTGGTTGAATGGTTTGTTCTTTACAATATTAATAGTAAGGAAAAGTTACAAAAACAGCAATAAAATGAAAAAAATAAATACCACGCTGTCAGAATAGTTTCCATTACCCGTCTGTTGGTAGACCTGCTCTTTATGCTGAATTAATTTTTTGTGTGTAATACATTTTCTCAGAATCTTATATTTCCGGAGGTATTGATGACTCAATGGTTTAGGGGTTGTGGTGTTTAATGCCACTTTCAACAATATTTCAACTATATCATGGCGGTCAGTTTTATTGGTGGAGGAAACCGGAGTGCCCAAAGAAAACCATCGACCTATCGCAAGTCACTGACAAACTTTATCACACAATGTTGTATCGAGTACACCTCGTCTGAGTGGGATTCGAACTCACAACATCAGTGGTGATATGCACAGGTAGTTGTAAATCCAACTACCATACGATCACGACCACAGTTCACTAATGTACACATATATACATGTAAATCAAGCTACTTTACTACCACTGTTTAACTAATTCATGAATGACTTCCAGTTGTTTGTAGGACTCGTGTCTTATTTACGTTACTTGTATTTGTTTGCGCATAGTGGTGTCCAACACATATTGTGCTGTGTTTTTTATTTGTTTGTCTTCGTCTTGTGACTGTCTTGTGTACCCTATATGTTGCCAGTTTCTCTGGACTGTTCCTTCAGTATTCTCTAACATTAATATAGTAATAGAGAAGGAACACTTACCATATTTAACAGCATCTTGTAACAATGTCAGTTGTTTTCCTGGTAATTCCATATTATATCTGTCCTTACCCTCTGACTCAAAGTCCTTTCCTATATAAAAATAGAATTTAAAGAAGAAATGTTCTTTCCACTCCAGTGATTTTTATAAAATGAAACACGTTTTTGATGTATTGTTGAGTTTTTTTTTTTAACTTGTAAAATTGTTTTGAATTTAATAAAGGAAAAACAAAAATCATCACCAATCAATGTTATAGTCATTTGGGTTATTGGTGTTTAACCCCACTTTCAACAATATTTCAGTTAGATCTTAGTGGTCATGTTTGTTAGTGGTGGAAATCGTAGTAACCGGGAAAAAACCACCAATCATGTAGGGTTGTATATATCCATATATTTTTTACAAAACAATACAATTTTACATATAATAATTTACAGTTAAATCTACCCATGCCGTCACCTCTATTCAACAGTCACCTGTATTAAAAGGTCACCTTTTTCTTGTCTTGTCATTGATAATTTCATTTGAATTTAACTTCTGTTAAGAGGTCACCTGTCTTATAAGGACACTTTTTCTTTGTCCCAAACGTCATGACCTCTTATTACAGGTTTAACTGTAAATATCCAGGAACATGATACAGAAACACAGTTAAGTGCGATATACATGAAATTAAAAAAAAGATGTGAGTTACTAGTATTTCTAATGGAACCCAACATCTCATGCATGCTGTTTGCAGTTGCATAGTAAACTGGCAAGATAATACATTACATTGTAAAGTTATCTAACAGAAAGCTCCACCAATCAACTTACATACAGGATGTCGTGTCGATGTAGGGTTAAGGTTATTGTGTTTGACGCCACTTTCAACAATATTTCAGCTATATTGTGGCAGTCAGTTTTATTGGTGGAAGAAACTGGAGTATCCTAAGAAAATTACTGACTTGTGAAATAGTGGATATCAAGCTATCAAAAAAGCACGACAGAAACAATAGTGCATTTACCTGTCCCTAGACACACAAATACAACATTAACATCTTTAACTGCATTCTGCACATCATCAGGTGAATAATTGCTGCACTTATTCCCATCTTTACAACCAGGTGTATATGTTATGTTATTTGTTAGTTTACTTAAACCCTTCAAAGGTGTCACAGTAAATTTAGGGTCAGAATCTGCAGAATAAAGCCCAAATAATTGGTTCGAGTTGTTTGCCATTGGACCAAGAATCTGAAAGATAAATAGGTATAATATATATTTATTACTGACATTGGACCAAGAATCTGAAAGATAAATGGGTATAATATATATTTATTACTGACATTCACAGTCCTAAATGATTTAATTATTAATATGAGCATGGGTAACCTTAACCGATTTTGTCTATCCTGTTTAATTATTGTGAGTTCGAATCCCAGTCATGGCGAGGCATACTCGATATAACATTATGTGATAAAGTCTGTCAGTGACTTACGACAGATCGGTGGTTTTCTCTGGGTACTTTGGTTTCCACTACCAATAAAAATGACCGTCACAATATAACTGAAATATTGTTGAATGTGGAGTTAAACACCATAACACTAACCATAACTCCAACGATTCTTTCTACGTCCTTTAATTTTCTTGCTTTAATCGACTTGGTCATTCAATCAAATTATTTTGAGCATACTTGATGAAATTTATTCTAGAAATAGGTCCTGTATACTGTGTAAGATATCTACGTTTGGTCGCATATATAAACATATTAAATATACATGTATGCAACTATGATTTTATGTCACAGAAATTAGAAAAAAAAAATAATCAAAAGTTCGTTTTGTTGAAAACAGCTTCTGACAAAAAGTTTGTTCAACATTTCCCATAGCACAGTGCCGGATTGTTTCCCCTTTCCAATGGCACCATTGTTGTTTGTTATTGAACAAAATTGAAATTTCTTTAAACCGTAATGGATTACTTTTCAAGAAAATCAGTTTCAAAATACTTAACGGATACGATAGATTTCAATAAACATGATATCAACATTTTCACAAATGATACGTAGAGAAAATATGCGGGCGACATAGGGCGACTCTTCAAAATTACAAGGCCTCGCTTTTGACCAACGAGAAAGCGAAGTCAATCTTCACAAGGCGACTTCTTCGCCCGAATCGCCATTAAAGGTGAGCCCTGGTTTGGATATAAAAGTCAAAAGATAAGAATTACGTTTGGGGATATAACATCAAGAAGAAATATATTTAGTTGTGAGAGAAACATACTACTTCAGTATGTTATCCATATTTTTTGGATGGAACCGTGTCGCAAAGATTTAACTACTGTTGAATATCAATTAGGTTTTGTAAATAAGACTTTTTAAGTTACTTGAACACCATAACAATAGCAACAAGGATTGGTAATACATTTTTAATCAAACCTCTGCAAGCTGAACTATATTTGCATACAAAATCATAATAGTTGTAATAACAGTTAGTAAATAATTTCAGAGATATATCGGTGGGTGAATTATGGTGCTTAACATCACTTTTAACAATATTTCAGTTATGTCATGGTGATCAGTTTTATTGGTGGAGGAAATCGGAGTACCCAGAGAAAACCACAGACTTGCCACAAGTCACTGACAACCTTTACCACATAATGTTGCATCGAGTATACCTCGCCTGAGCGGGATTTGAACTCACAGCGTTAGTGGGGATAGGCACTGATTTCATTGGTAGTTGTAAATCCATCTACTATACGATCACCACCACGACGGCTCCTCAGAGATTTATGAAAGTGATCTTTTCCTTCTTTGATTCTCCACGTTTGTCTTCTCTTATTAAAGCAAACTTTAAACATCAGTTTGTAAATAATACTTACAGCTATTTTTGGAACTACTTTTGTAAATGGGAGAATTGTTTTTTGATTCTTCAGTAATACATATGACTTCGCTGCTGCTTCCACGGATAATTGTCTGTGTTTTTCACTCTCTATAACTGACAAGTTCAGCTGTGTGTAAGGGTTCATTGATGGTGGATCAAATTCTCCCAACCTCAGTCTAGTGTAAAATAAAGGTTTGACTCTTTCCCTCACAGTAGATTCTAATAACAAACTTTTATCTATTGCATCCACTGAAAATGAAGGAAGAATTAACTAGTTCTTGTGTAGTAATAAAAAAAAAAAAACATACCACACTGTCAAAACAGTTCTAATATCTAATAGTAAAATCTTAGAAACAGAAGCAAAATCGGTGGCCCTAACACATAGTTCCAACATCTAATTGAAAAATCTAAGCAACAGAAGTGAAATCGGTGGCCATAACACATAGTTCCAAAATCTAATAGAAAAATCTAAGAAACATAAGCGAAATCGGTGGCCATAACACATAGTTCCAAAATCTAATAGAAAAATCTAAGAAACAGAGGTGAAATCGGCACCTCTAACACACATATTTACAAGATTATTCATTTTCCTGGCTTGGTGCAGGCACATCAATAATATGTGTCAAAGTTAAACTAGTTTTACGGGGCAAAACTCCCGTCTTGGTGATATGGTAAAATTTCAACCCTTGTATATAACATAGCAGCTCTCATGTAAAGATAGATTGAATTTTGGTGTTTAACACCACTTTCAGCAACACAGTGTCCTAATCCTGAACTTTAGGTCACCATTCTTTAAATACCACCTTTTCTTTGCCCCAAAGGTGACCTCTTAATACAGGTTTGTCTGCACTTAAGAAAAAAACACATAATAATGAAATCCTTACACATATACAAGAAAATAGGTTTTATCCAGCCACCATCGAGTTCCAAATTACACCCAGCATTTACACTCCCGGCTACTGTTTCCTCAACATTATAATAGTAAAAGTGATGTATCAGTATATTTTCTATTGCCCCGCCATCACTCACTACGTAACCCGTAAAATTCCACTCATCTCTCAAAATAGTTGTCAACAATTTACTATTTGCACAAGCTGGTATACCATTGATGCTGCAAAAAAACATTTTTTATATGAATTTTTATTGTATTACTTATTAATTTACTTACAAATTGACAGATATACAGGATTTTTTAGATTGATTGACAGTTCTAAGTTACACCCGGCATTTACACTCCCAGTAACTGTATCCTCGACATTTTGATAGTAATGGTGCTGGGATATCATGTTTTCAATGGCCCCTTCGTCACTGACAACGTAACCAGTAAAATTCCACTCATTTCGAAGAATTGTCGTTAATAATTTACTGTTTGAACAAGCTGGGATACCATTTATTCCGATAAGTAAATTAGAAGAAAAAACTCAATTCAAGTAAAAGGAATATTAAAGTGATTTATGAGTCAATATGATTGATATGATGAATTCGGAAAGTTATGCTGACTTTTGAAAGAAATGTTTCAAGATACCAAAAGGGTAATCAGAAGCCATATATCGAGGGACAGACAATACAACAGTCAAAAGAAAAGGGACAAAATGACAAACAATGATTTATAATACAATACACAGAAAACTAAAGATTGAGCAATATGAACCCCACATTAAATCTGGAGTAAACTCAGATGCTCCGGAAGGGTTAGCAGATTTTGTCATACTAATGATACCTGTGGGTTACTCTGGTTACAAACACGGTGATAAGTAATAAATGAGGAAAGGACGGATTACAATTACCACAAATGGAACATTTATCCCAAAATTCAGAGTTGTTCAGTTATTCTGACTTTAAATGAGTTTATTCCATGACATTATATTCAGAACACTTGTGAATATTTATTGAACTGACATAATTTATGTACATGTATTAATGAATTTAACAGAACTCTATATGGATATTATATAACAAGATAATCGACGTTTCATTCTAGATTATTACAATGTCAGCATTAACATGGAGCAATCATTTGTAATATGTGGTCATTTTTTTTAATGCAAGTTTTCTAAACATCATGTGAAGTGAGTGTGAAGCTCTATTATGGGGAGAACATGTTACTATTTGATCAGATGGTGATGCTGCCGCTATTGTACTGGACCAACTCCTTGTGATAGACTTATATAGTATTAGCCCACTGAAACATCAGACACATTATTCTGATTCAAAGCAATCCAGTCTTTGTTCCTGTTCCTTTATGCTGTGTTCTTATGAAGAAGATGAAAGTACCAAGTTAATAGTTCTTGGTTGGACCAGACCATGGATAGATCCCTAGATCTTCTGCATTGCAACGCTAGCCATTACATCATTGAGGTCATATGTATATGCTATGATATTTAATTTACACATGCATTGTCCATATTAGCTTATAATTACCAGACCATAATGAGAACACCATAGCATCAAAAGCCCAAGTCCCATTCACCTACCTGGCCGCTTCATCAACGACACATTATGAAAGTTACGACAGCCAATGAACCATAACTTAAATGCTCTTTTTAATGAAAATAACATTAAATCAAAATGTCATGTAATTAGTAAAGAAACATGTAGATATGCTTGACCAGAATTTGAGTGAGTGATTGTTGTTTAACGCAAACTCAGCAATTTTTCAGCTATATCATGGCGAGAACAAGTAAATTTTTGCAGAGAAGCAACAAATGCCAATTTTATAGTCTTTGGTTTGACCCGAGTGTTGTGGAGTGACAAATAGACTAGAATAGCGCAGGTTCAATCAATTTATTTGTTCAAATATCATTTTTTATGTTTTACTGAAACAAAAACTGACCAGTAAAGTTTGAAGATACCAAAGGATAATCAGAAGCTGTAAAATCTAATATGCAGAGACAATACAGTAATCAAAAGACAAAACAAAACACAGAAAACCAAATATCGAGCAACTCGAACTCCACTTAAAACTGGGGATGAATTCAGGTGTTCCAGAAGGTTAAGCAGTTCCTGCTCCACTAGTGACATCTGTTGCGTTAAGAAGGGTTTGAAGATACCAAAGGGGTAGTCAGAATCCCTATATCGAAGAAGAACAGACAACACAATGGCCAAAAGAAAAAGTACAAAAGTACAAACAACCATCTACAAAATATACACATAAAACTAACGATTGAGTAATACAAACCCCACTAAAATCTGGGGTGAACTTAGGTGCTCCAGAAGGATAAGTGGTTCCTGCTCCACTAGTGACACCTGTTGTGTCATATGATTGATGTTTAAATGATTTACAAGAACACTTGCTCTTTACCTGTTATAGCTGCACATTAAACTGTATGTCCCTGCCTCTACACACTGTCTAAAAGCAGGTAGGAAGGTCAGCCGCCAATCCCTATCTGAGACCTTGATCATAAATAGAATATTAATTGACTTGTCATTAATGACTTGCTTGCAAATATGCAGTAGAAAAGAACTATTCAAGAAATTCAGATAAAATGCTCTATGCAATTACTTGTGGTATTTATTCATAACAAAATCAGTAAATTCAGAGAGACAACATCTGCTGTCTCTCACAGGCACTTTCTTTTTATCAACGGGAAGGTCAATGATGCATATACATATGCATGCAGGTAAATACATGGATGGTCGACCTCCCCACTGATAGAAACAAGTGTATGTGATGTCTCTACTTAAAGGTCGCAAACAGACACCATGTAGTCAAATCATACAATTCAATTCTCATGTGATTTTGTTCCAGTAAATTATGTAAAACAAATATAAAATATGTTTTTAAGAACATTATTACTTATTTCAGCTGGCCTCCTATATCTAGGTCCCTATCGTATTGTAGTTGGATTTCCATCTACCTATGCAATGATCAGTCATGCAATATCAATTCAAATGCCTACGAGTTTCTCACTCTCATCTTTGACCAGATGTATATTCCTTAAAAGATTAATGTGATAGTTGGTCATTGTTTACTGTGGTAAATCGATCACATCTGCAGTTGTCCTGGGATAAACCCATTTCTGCTACCAATAAAACCTACGGTGGAGATATTTATACTGAATCACAGGGAATAACTCTCTGTTACTTAATTTGCTCCACTGAATTTTTCTTCTACTGTAGATCAAGGATTTGTATAGTACTTCTACTATACAAATCCTTGTGTAGATGTATTACCCACTTTTAAGTAAAAATAAATCAGTGTGGCAAATTAAGTGGCAGGGAGCTCGAGCAAGTCCCTGTGACTGAACAGTGAAAATAACCTTTAATGTCCATGCATAACCCCTACATTTTCAACATTATAATGTCCAGTGTTTAATAGTAGTACAATGATAAACACCCTAATACATAAATAAAATAGATCAATGTTATACTGATTGGTTGGTTAGTTTTATGGTGTTTAACGCCACTTTCAACAATATTTCAGTTATATCCTTGTTATACTGAAAGATAAAACAATTAAAATAAATACATTTTGTTATGAAAATACAAATTGTTAGGGGGCTGTGATCCTGTGGTATCTATAGATGGAATTACAACTACCAATGTAATCAGTGCCTATCACCACTGCTGTTGTGAGTTCGAATCTCGATCAGGGTGAGGTGTACAATATTGTGATAAACTTTGTCAGTGACTTGTGACAGGCTGGTGGTTTTCTCCAGGTCCTCCGGTTTCCTCCACCAATTAATACTGACCGCCACCATAATTGTAACTGAAATATTGTTGAAAGTGGCATTAAACACCACCAAACAAACAAATAAATAAACAAATTGTTGAACTTGAAATCAATATCTACATTTGCATATACATGCAAAATAATTAACAATTAAGTTTCTTACAACGGAATTGAAGCTGAATCTAGAACCTCCAATATTCTCTGGTCCTCCGTGAACATCAAAATGTTTACAACCAGCGCTAGCTCTAACATATCGAGGATGATTTCCTTGTAAACCTTTGACAAAATTGGCAGCGAACACTCCAGTTAGATATGGATCCTCGCCATAGGTTTCCTAAGATAAAAAAAATATATCAATTAGTGTTTTAACACAGAGGGAATATCTACATAAAAATAAACGTAGATTAACAGATCTAGTGCGCATGGCGCGTTTCTTGAATAACCTTCATCAGGCCTACGTACGCTAAATAATATGATACAATACTGATCAAAATTGGGTGTATTTCTCTTTGAAATCATATTGTTCCTCCAAACTTTACTTGTATACCTATTTCAAACACAAATTTGACAGTCTAAGCACTCGCTAAACACGTGTTATGGGTCCATCAAATATTGGAAAAGAGTTGGGTCTAGAGCTGTCTATCATGGGACTGTCTAGAGCTGTCTATCATGGGACTGTCCAATTTGTGTTTAACACAAGCAGTAAAACTTAGCTTGTAGCGAACTGGAATGAAAATTTGATTGTGTAAATGAACATTTAGCTATAAGATATTTGATATAGACGGTAATATAGCATCTACAGGCTTACTCATATGTTTTCCTCATTACAGACATCGCCGTGACAGTGAGACGAAGAACAGCAATACAATCACTGTGTTTAATTTTTGATTGTTATTTGAGCTAGAGAATTTACTGTTTTTAATTAAAATTTATATGGAAAACATTTCTTTTTAAAATGTCAGTAAAAACTCCAATCCACGATTTGAAATTACCTGGTTCCGTCCCCACAACGGGTGTCTCATAATGTTGATTACAGGACTGAAACAGCTGAGACCGGTATGGTCGGCATATACTCCATTCTTTATGTAATCATTGTGTTTTGCCCTTACTTCTACGGCTGTAGCTTCCGCAACACGGAAAATCAAATCTGGACTAAAATGAAAATTAGTTCAATATACAGTCACACCTACCCAAGCAGTCACCTCTATTAAGCAGCCACCTGTATTAAAATATCATCTTTTCCCTGTCCCGTCATAGAAAATTTCACATGAATTGAACCTCTTTTAAGAGGTCACCTGTTTTTAATGACCACTTTTTCTTTGTCCTATATATGACCTCTTAATACAGGTTTGATTGTACTTCATTTTTATATACATGTACCATAATGATAGCTAGCTATGATTAGGTATTTTTTTTCAATCACTAGCTTTTTAAAAAGGGATGAAAACTAAAACTTCAAATAATAAATAATCATCACAAAAATTCATAATTATTTGGACTAAATCTGTGGAAGCATATATAGTAGTATAAATAATAGTTGACTTCTTCAGAAAAACAAATCAACGTCGGGAAAAGGTTGCCGATTATTTTCAACAAAACGCTATGGCCTTACGCTTTTAAGTTCCACCTATCTTCTGAAAAGGTACAAATCGTATAAGGTGGGAACTTAAACTCGTCATATTTCGGCCGATTCCGTTCCGGATAGGAGAGCAACGGATGCACTCGGTGTTTACCGGTTGCATCGATTGGATATGGTTTCCGGCAAAAGGATGGACATGCTGATATGGCGACCGAGTACGATACAGAAGCAAATACTGTTCTATATTTTCTTTATACAAGTCCAATTATTGGAGATAACGAGGAAAATTTCTGAACATCAAAGTACATGTACAATGTATGTAGAAAACTATGAAATAGAATATCACGACTCGGAAGATATTTTAGTACGAATTCAAGTTGTATTTTCTCTTTTCGACTTTGATTACGTTTTATAGTTATGTAAGATGCTTTATGCATGGAGACTTTAATTGAAAATAACGTACGAATTCGTTTTGTCTATTTCCGACCTTGATAACGTTTTATAGTTATGGAGACTTTGAAAATAACGTATGAATTTGTTTTATCTATTTCCGACTTTTTTTTATTATCATTATTCACTGTAAAATTCTGAGATATTTACATTGCAATAGCCAATTTCGGTTTTCCTGTTTTCTATATCATTCTTTATGTGATTTGACCTTTAAGTTTTTAAAAAAAAACTTGTGAATTATTTAAATTTTAAGCAGGTCACTGGTAAGTAGTGAAATTGCTTTGACCAATTAAAGTCTATTGGCTACTGGACTACTTTTCATACATCATTTGATCAAATAATCAAATTACTGTATTACAGTTTCAAGTAAGAAGAGTTTGAAGATACCAAAGGGACAATCAGAATCCGTATATCGAAGAAGAACAGACAACACAATGGCCAATTTAAGAAAAAGTACAAAAGGACAAACAACGATCTACAACTGAAACGTACATATAAAACTAAAGATCGAGTAACGAACCCCACTAAAACCGAGGGTGAATTCAGGTGCTCCGGAAGGGTGAGCAGTTCCTGCTCCACTAGTGGCACCTGTTATATATGTAGTTGTTTGTATGGTCTCGTAAGTTTGTGTAAGAGTTATCTCCGTTTGTACTTTGTCCGGATTTGTTTTATGTATTATCTGTCTCTTGAATAAATGTAAGAAATGGTGATTGTTGCAGGGCACGCGTTGTGTCCTGCTTCATCATTACACACCCGTCGTGTTAATCTAGTAACAAACCCGGTAATAAATACTTTGTTTTTATTTGCTATTCGAGCGCTTTTTATTACGTCAGGATTTTTTGTTATTCTGAAAAGAAACGTTTTTTAAAAGTATGTAAAACCTAATATACTGGTAAAAAGTCTAACCTTTTTCTAAAATAAAACAGGAAAAAAACAGGAACTGAACCATAGAACAACAAAATTATGATATAATTTTGAAAAAAATACCTTTCCGGTTATTGATTAGTACTCGTATTCTCTCTTGTAGAGCTATGCATAAAGCTAGCTATCAGGTCAAATTTCTATTCATTACCTAAAACTTGTTAGATATATTGAATTTTACTTTGAATGATTTGATACATGCTACCTCGGTATGAGAGAAATTTAGAGATTGAGCATCCCTACCTGCTATTTCAAAAACATAACTCAGGCCAGTCAGGGACGTACAATGTAAACGAGGACGACGCATGCCACAGGAAATTGCAAATTAAATAGTGCTTTTTTTACTTAAGTGAATTGATCGAATGCATAAGTGTTTCTATATGTAATAATGATCCTTAGGGGCATGTTCGTCATCATAAAATCATGTTTTAAGTAGACAAGTCATTTTAAATTACCCGCCAAAAAATCTTGCGAACTTGCTAAAGGAAAATAAATCTCGCAGTTCGGCAATCAATAAAAAATGTAAAAATCCGAATAAAAATGTTGAATATGAACCTGAAATGCCAGCTATATGTTTTCTGTACAGAACTACCCGACCTCCATATATGTAATTTTCCATGGCAAATGGGTTTAACGTTTGAAATGCCTTACTAGTTTATAGGCTTAAATAATCGCCTTACCTAAATGATGCAGCTAAACCTATAGCTATTGGAAACGATGTAGCATTTCCCGCCAACACATCACCGCTCAGACATTCGGTTTCCCATTGATAGGGGCCAATGCCAAGTCTAGTTATGGCAGGAGCGGGACCCCCATATTTGCCTCCACCTCCTTTTGCCATTTGATACATTATTTCCTCTGTTGTCAATCTGCTGACGAGATCATTCACCCTTTGTTTCCATGGAAAAGATACGTTTCTAAAGGGATAATCTGTCGTTGCTCCATAATGGAGTACAAGGAAGAGAATATAAACCTTCATTGTTTGTGTACGGCAACTATCGATCATTCGGAAGTCACGTTACTCTCCATATCATGATCATGTGATTTACTTTTAAAAATAGACGTTCTTGGATACGCTTCATGATTATCCATAAATATATGTTAATCTAGGGAAAGCCGTTTTGATAAAAATAGATATCTGTATCAAGATGTAAATGTAGTTAAATTCTTCAATGAATTCTTATGTCTGTCATGTCTAATATTGTGTGTTTAAAACATTATAAATATCTTATTAACGCTCACATGTATTTTATTTTTAAAACTAGAGGATACAATTTGTTAAACCCTTAGCGGTATTTAGGTAAAAACTTTGTTTAAACATATTTTATTTGCATAAAGGTTGCAAATGGGATTAGTATAAACATATTGTATTAATTAATTCAATATTAAACATTATGATAATACACATATAAATTACATATACATTTAAATTAATCAATAGGATTCAGAAACAAGTGGTTAAACCACAGGGCCTTGTCACTATCCAGGTAAATATACTATCAATGTATAAACATATATACAAGGGCCTTGTCACTATCCAGGTAAATATACTATCAATGTATAAACATATACATATAAACATATATATGTTTATACATTGATAGTATATTTACCTGGATAGTGACAAGGCCCTGTGGTTAAACTTATATTAATCCGTATCCCTGTTGTTATCTGATGTTCAAGGTTTAATTAATATCGAAAGGTAGGAGTGTATTGAGAATTATCAAGTGTTAATCAGTCGTTGTCAATGTTATTTGGTGTGCTTTAGTAAGAAAAAAAAAATAAAAAGAAACAAACAAATGAAGTGTAAATGTGCAAGTGTTTTTTTGTTTGTTTTTGTTTTTGTTTTTTTTATAACATGTTTAAGTTGTGTGAATATGGTTAAGAGGTGAATCGTTTACTACTTATGATGAACTTCTGCATGTTTAAGAATATATCTGTATTTAGGGTATTCGTTAAGTCTGTAGAACCAAACAATAATAAATCCGTATTTAAGTTAATTGGTAAATTAATGGTGTGAATATATCTCAGTCTTGTTGCACACCACATGTACTTGTGGACACTATACCCAATTGTGCCTCTGATTGCCCCTCCCCCCTTTTTTAACATCGATTTTTTTTTTCATGTACACAACATTTTGCAACTTTCTATGTATCACTATATGACATATATACAATAAATACAATCAAACAGTAGTTTCTATCCATACCGGGTTTCTACATGTCATGTCGCGTTTGTCAGTAAAAAAAATGCCCCTATCTAATGTGTATTTCCGGGATCAATTCCCAGTTTATATTACGATGTTCAAAGGGGTAATCAGAAGCCACACATCGAAAAAGAACAGACAATAAAAGGGACGAAAGGAAAAACAATGAACTACAGAAGACTAAAGATTGAGCAACTATAAACCAAGGGTAAGCAGTTCTTGCTCCATTAGTGGCACCCGTCGTGTTACTCCTTTTGCAAATAAAGTGATAAGTCATGAATGAGGAAAAGACCGGATTGTGATTTCGACATACGGAACATATTCGTCGTCATTTGTGACACAGATATCCCGTAACGGTTAACCAAGTCATGGAAAGTTCACAATGGGAAAATTGAAATCGTCTCTTTTGTCGTAAAGATTCGTTCTTAACCGGCACTCGCTGTCATTTTCGAAGTGTAGGTCAAACTATGGTGTTTGCAGTTTTGATTGAATTGCTAAAATGCAACCATACAAAATAACCCTCATTGCGGATACTGCAACACTGATTGAATATAATAATATTTGGAAAACAAAGACAGTATGTATTATAATCGATAGATGCATAATTAAAAATTAAAGCATAGTGTGTGAATGAGTGAGTATTGTTTGACACAAGATGGCGAGAACAAGTTACATTTCGACGAGATGATGATGTCCGCATTGTACTAGACCAGCACGCTTAGAAAAGATCTATTTTTGTATTGCTGATTCACTCAGGGTCCTCTTAACAGCATCTTAGCCCCCCGGGCAAAGCAGTGCACAACCACTCACATGAACAAAACTGTAATTCTCGATAAAATTAAGCATATATTTATTGTATTTGTACTTCCAACAAAATCAGTGTTTATAAGCATTACAAAACATGCCATACACAACATACATAGATTAGCATGGGGCCCCTATCATCGTGGCTCCCGGGCAACTGCCCAGCGTGCCCATGCGCTAAGACAGCACTGGGTTCACTGAAAGAACAGTCTAATTGGTAGACATGTCGCTTCACTCGGGCACATTATTCCGATTCCGAACCAACCAGTCTTTGCGCTTAGTCCTTTGCTTAAGACAATATAGCTCAATACTCGTGTCGCTCCACTCAGATACAATATCATGATTCCGAGCCAACCAGTCTTTGTTCTTTCTTCAAAATGTTGTGTGATTAGACATGCAGCAAATACCAATTGTACATAGTTTTTGGTTTAACCCGACTTAGGCAAGCAATCTAACTATTACAGTATCGATTCAGTATTAAAGGACGGTATTATAAAGAGAGCGAGCAATATCACTATATATATCATTGACTTCATAATAATTGTAGAGCAATGGCACAAGTCTTGGCAGTAAGCGGAGATAGACGCCATGGATTTGACTTTAGACGCTCATTCTCTCATGACATCGGCAGAATCACTGGAATAGCTGTTTCCAAAGAGAAAATTGTTCTGCTTTGCGATTATACTAAACACCAGCTTTAATTGTTTGGCGAAGAAGGAAACTATTTAAACCGTCTATCACTGACCAGTAGTCCTTGGGATATTGCCATATCTAACCAAAAAACAACAACATTGCATTTGTTACCATGATCGAGCAATGCATATTACAAGTAGATCCAGACAAATTATGCATTTGCTCAAAAACAGTATTCGGAGATTCTAATGCATTCAACTCCTGTGTGTCATCGGCAATGTCAATGAACGGGCCTGGTGATACTTGTGTAGGATGTGTTTCAGATGGACGATCAACCGCGACAACTGTCAGGGAGGGTTTTTTGAACATTATGTAAATACAATATTATCAAAGATACTTGTTTATGCTACTATTTTCCCACAGTATATTCATTAATTACCATG
>JYMV01007962.1_pt1 | contig 21745 bp, 19 predicted proteins | sample 338911 | NCBI WGS metagenome assembly JYMV01 (sample SAMN03354496, study PRJNA234377) | hydrothermal vent metagenome | biome: Deep sea; feature: Hydrothermal plumes at the Eastern Lau Spreading Center, Western Pacific Ocean; material: Seawater | place: Tonga | collected 2009 | depth 2000 m m
ACTTACCTGTGAGTTATGGTATGAAAGTTTTGGTAACACTCCACCGTCGAGAGAATTTTGGCAACAGAATGGAGACCCTATTTCGGCAATTGGATGAGCTCGCAACCAAACACCGAGATCTTGAGTTTATCTTCCCCATGCATCCCAATCCTGAAGTACAACGGCATAAGGATTTGCTCAAGAATGTGAACGTAGTCCAGCCGCTGCAGTATCGACCTCTCCTGGAATTACTCAGTGAAGCTCGCTTTGTAATCAGTGATTCCGGCGGAATTCAGGAGGAGTGTGCAGCATTCCGCAAGAAAGTGCTGGTCTGCAGGGACAAAACTGAACGTCCGGAAGGTGTGGAGGCAGGTTTGGCGAAGATTGTGGGAACCGACATAGCCGGGAATTTCGAGTGGGCTAATGATTCCCCGGAGTGGGAGGGCGAGAATCCGTACGGGAATGGAAAGGCGGCGGAGAGAATTGTCGATTCAATCGTGGATAGCTCTTATGCTTCCTGAAATATTTGCGTTACAACCTCTACAAGTTTGAACTATTACTATTTAGCTCGCAACCTATACCAGTATGTCTATTCAAAGCCGGTTTACCGGGAATTGGGTGGTGAGTTTTTGGCCTGGACTCGCGATACTCATTTCAAGCTTTATCAACACTTTTTTCTTAAAGCTGTGGGAAAGTCCTTTCTTGGCATTTTACCCAGGGTAAAGCGAATTGACCGTAAAAACATTGTTGGCTTGGAGGGAGTTCTGATCGCTAACACGCTTCATGAACTTGGTTACGATCACGACAAGCTGAAGTCCGTTTTAATGTATCACGGTACGTCTGATAAGGTTCCCCGGGTGCCGCAGCAGGTGGCGAATCAATTTGACTATTATCTTCTTTCCGGACCCAAGAACGAGGCAAAACTTAGTAAAGCATCAGGGATCAGTTTAGATTCATCCCGCCTGGTGCGGGTTGGCAACTGGATGTTTGACCCTGTTGTGCAACAGAATTACGATCTAGTGGCCATCAGAGCTCGTTTTGGTATCAAAGATACTTCCCGTCCAACCGTACTCTACGCTCCTACTTGGGGATATGGCGGCGGAACCCTTCTGAAGTATGGTCCCCATTTTCTTAGAACCATTCCTCAAAAGTACAATCTAATTGTCAGGCCGCATTACGGCGAAACAAACTATTTACCAGAACTGGCAAAGATGGTACCGCATAACTTGAGAAAATGGGTGACTTTTGTCCGCCCCGCCCATATTTTTCGGAAGAGCTATATTGACAATATGTTGATAGCCGATCTGCTCATCAGTGAAACATCATCTATGATCTATGAGTATCTGATCACGCGTCGACCAATAATTATTGCTGAAACCGAGACAAATGAAGTTGATATGGATGATGACGGGATGAGTGTTTATCACATAGCTGATCACTACAGTAATGGCGATGACATCTTAGGAATGATACAGAAAAACCTTGATGATAAGTCTATACCTCAAGACATGGAATCCCTTCTGAAAAAATGTTTTTATTTCAATGATGGAAAATCTACCCAGAGGTGTTTGGATTTTCTGCGCACTCTAGCTTAACGAGTGACAAACTTCAGTGAGTTAGATTAGATGAGCGGTAAGTATAGGTTAGATAGCAGAAACGCTGATATTGCTGTTCGAATGCTGGAAGAAGTCACCAGTATATTCGAGGAGTATGGGATAAAGTATGTCTTGACCGCAGGGACTCTTTTGGGTATTTATAGAGAGAACCGACTACTGCCGTGGGACAATGATCTGGATCTGCGTGTATTCCGTGAGGATGTAGATCAAATCATCAGGGTAATTTCCAAGATAAAGCGCACAGGCTATCTGGTAAGAGTACGGTATCAAAAAAAGAAAGATCCTCCATTAAAGCTCGACGAAGTCAGGATTATTAAGATTTACAATCGTAAGTATCTTTTCACTAAAGGTGAAGTGATGATGGACTGTTTTATAGCAACCCGTCATGAGGAACAATATGTTTGGTCCTGCGGAGGCCTCAAACACTATACCAAGAAGAGTGTTCCGGCTCGTTTTTACGATAAATGCGACAGTTTAACTTTCAAGGGTAAACGTTATTCCATTCCTTCTCATATAGATGATTATCTGACTTTTCGATACGGTGATTGGAAGACACCGCAAGAGAAGTGGGATTATAGAAGAGACGACGGGGCGATCATCTATTCAAGAGTAATAGCCGAGGAAAAAGAAAAATCTAAGTGAAACAAGCTATCATTCTTATCGCTGGTGGAGGTACTCGTTTTGGCTCTCGAACCCTGGCTTGCCCCAAGTGTATGCTGGAGGTGCAAGGTAAATCTCTGTTGGCGCGGATGCTTACGCATTTGAACCAGGCTGGAATTAAAGAGACTATCTTAGTTGTGGGTTTTCAGGCCGATTTAGTTCGCAGGCATATTGGTCAGCAATGGGACAGCATGTTAGTCCAATATATCTATAATGACAAGTGGGAAACGACGAATAACGTGGTGTCACTGGCTATGGCTACTGACTCTCTGAATCAGGATTTCATTCTCCTGGAAGGGGATCTCATCTTTAAATGGGAAGCTTTTGTAAAAATGCTTGGTCCTAACAGAATAGCTGTAGATTGTTTCCTCCCGAATATGGATGGAACCGTCGTCAGTATTGATACAAAGGGGTCCGCAGACCGATTCTATCTTAAATCTACACCTGGCAGGCCATCTGATCTCTCTTCTTACTATAAAACTGTCAACATTTACAGCTTTGACTATGAGAATTATATGTCATCTGTTGTGCCCCGACTTCAGCACTTGATTGAATCTGGTCAGGATCAGGTATACTATGAACAGGCTATCGCCGATGCTGTTGACGATCAAGATTTACAACTGGAATGTGTACTGTTTTCAGGTACGCAGTGGTACGAAATAGATACTGAAGAGGATTTCGATCAAGCCAAAGGTTTGTTTAGAAGTTGAGACACTATGTGTCGTTAGTGCGGTCTATCTGTTTGCTTAACGGCCAGGGATAAAACAGAGAGATGAATCGGTCAAGACCTGAAATGAACCAACCATTCAAACGATATTCCACAAGTCCTTTATAGTATTTAAATCGCTCACCTAGCGGTATAATAGCATTTACACCGCTAAGTTCGTATCCCCACTCCTTCAACTCCCGGCCTGCTGCATTTTCGATCAGCCTGATCTGCCATTTTTCCAGATCCTTTTGCCATCTTCCTACAGCAGTAGAGGAAAGAGGTTCCCTTGTAGCGGAATGCCACGGCATTTTGTAGTCCGGAACGGCTATCTCCGCAGTCTCTTGGAATCGGAGCATCTCTGGATGGTATTCTTCACCCAGAAACCGGCACAATTCGCGGGTCCACTTTTCCGGATGAGTAACAAAATCTTCATACCGAATTTCTATAAATTGCTCTTCTGGCAGGACTCTGCTTGCGTGTTTGCCCTTCCGAATTGCTTCCTGCCAGTTGAAAATGGAGTATACCAGATCTTCCTTCCACCAGGGCATTTTAAGTAGAGATGCGATACAGTCTCTACCATCGCGTACTACATGAATAATCTGGGCATCGGGGAAAAGCGCCAGAAGCTGTTTAAGGTACTTGATATAATAGGGCCTCTTATCGCCCCAGCGGGGTTTATTGAATTTTCTGGAATAGAGACTGAAGACACTAGTTGCTGCAGCTCCCAGTGATGTAGCTGAGGATATGATTTCCTTGTGGATAGCCCCAACTTCCAGTCCAAGGTCGGGCAGTTTGGTACGTTTGTCAAAATGTTCCGCAAACCAGCGACCTAATTTAATCCTGCTTGCCTCATTAGTCAGGTTTCTCCAGCGAAGTCTCCGTTTGTAGATTTTCTTGAGGAATTTGGTCTGAGGTGGCAAAGCGATATTCGGATGGCTGTGTAGAATCAACCGAATAAGAGTGGTTCCGGATCGCTCACAGCCGACAATAAAGATGGGTTTCTGATTATTTGCAGACATTTAGTAGTACCATAGTCACGTTTTTGTTCAATTCTGAATTGTCGTAAGTTTAAGTTAGACGTACGAGGGAAGCAATTTCATTCACCTCTTTTTGGGTTAACCTTGGAATGAGCTGTCGGGCATCCAAAATAAATGTAAAGTGGGTTAATAATAAATGACATCAGTCCTCTTTGAAAGCCACCACCTCTACTATCTGCCGCATTTTGAACCGATTGTAGCCGAGCTGAAGCGGCGCGGCGGATATGAAATAGCCGCATCGATCCCGCTGACAGTCGCTACCGATGAGCGGCGAATTTTTGCAGAATCTGCACAGAAACTGGGAGTCGAAATTATTTCCGCCCGGGATGAAGAAGCAAGAATCGCAAAACTGAGGCAGGGGGTATTTGATATAATTATTATCGGAAATGTGGGAAGAGTGGAAGAGAAAGCAGCGGAAAATTCTGTGGTGGTTATGGTCTATCACGGAATTGGGCTGAAGCAGAGCTATTATACCGATATCTCTTCACGAGTGGATCTGCGGGCGGTGGAGAGTGAAACCCGTCTCAGTGAGCTGGAGGCAAAAGGTGAAACGAATTTGGTACTCACAGGTCTCACAAAACTGGATGTTTTTGCCAGTGCTGGGGAAACTTCTCGAGCTAACCTGCTCCAGAAATGGAATCTCGATCCCGAGTTGCCGACAGTTCTCTATGCGCCAACATTCTATCCATCTTCGCTTGAAAAGCTTCTTTCGGTGCTTCCGGCGCTTGCAGATCAAACCAATGTACTGATTAAGCTCCACAATTTCAGCTGGCATCAAAAGCGCTACCGGCATCAGAGTCAAATGGTTTCAGAAGTTTCTGAAGGTAGAAAAAGAGTGGTGCTCCTTCCACCGGATGAATTCGATATTACCAAGTTCTTTTCTGTGGCAGACGTCTTGTTGTCCGATTTATCTTCAACTCTTTTTGAATTTCTGGCTCTGAATCGCCCCATAATCCAAACTGAGTTTTATACCCCTAAGCCGCGTCATCGCATTTTCCCATGGCGTCTCTCTCGACGGCTCGATTCTGAACGGGCCAGCGAAATAGACTTTACTCACTTCCTGAACCGCCCAAGTAATCTTTTGCCTGTTATTAATCATGTGTTAGAATATCCCGATGAAATGGCGAGTGCCCGGGAAGCAGCGGTCGAAAGGTATCTCTATAAGATTGACGGTCAGGCGTCATCACGATTGGTAGATGCCATTGAAGCGAAGCTGAAGGAAAGGGACAGCGGTTGAATATCGGTATCTTTGTCCCCAACTGGGTGGGCGATGCTGTCATGGCTCTCCCCTTCATCAACGTCATCCGGCGGGAGTGTCCTGATGATCGGATCATCATCATTGGTCGAGCGTGGGTAACGGAGCTTTTCAAGCATCATCCGGCAGTAGATGAGATAATCAGTCTAACACACTCTCGCGGTCCTATAGGTACTACCCGGGCCGGGCTCAATCTCAGGAAGCTCAATTTGGGCGTCACCTACCTGCTCTCCGATTCGTGGCGATGTGCCTACTTGGCTCGGCTTTTCGCTTCTGACTGTCGAATCGGCTTTCGTGGGCAGTGGCGCTCGGCACTGTTGACCAGAGCTGAATATCGTCCGAGAGGTCCACTTCACAGATCTGAGAGATATCTGCGGCTCATCGGAAGTCCGGAGATCGGTCTGTTTGACGGTCTCGCCATCTCCCAGGAAGAATCTGCGTGGGGAAGAGCGGAGATGGGAAATCTTGGCTTGAAAAGTCCGCTTGCCGTTTTTCCATCCAGTGTTGCTCAGTCCAGAAGAGTACCTATTAATAAGTGGATTGAGATTTTAACCAACTCCGGTAGAGTGGAAAAAGAGGTACTTTTTTTCGGGAGCGATCGTGAGCAGGATGTCGCGAAAGCTCTTACAGAACAGTTGGACAGTGCTGTCTCTATTTGTGGCAATTACACTCTCCGGAAAAGCGTAATCCTCATTTCTCTCTGTGAAGGTGCCATTGGAACAGATAGTGGATTGGGGCATATTGCGGCCAATCTGGGACTGCCGACACTGTCACTGTTCGGGGCTGGAGATCCCGCACATACAGCACCTCAAGGTCCACGAGCAAAAGTCGTCAGAACCGGTGTTCATTGCAGTCCGTGCCGCAAGAATGTTTGTGGAAATTGGAAGGAGCCCCTGCTTTGCCTGACCTCGCTGGATGCTAAAGAAGTTTGGGAGACATACTCTTCGTTATGATTTTCAAAACCGTGTTACAGCATCGTTTAATTTTTCGTAACTTCGCCACCGAATCATGAAAGCTATCATTCTCGCAGCAGGAGTTTCCCGCCGTCTTTATCCTCTTACGTACGACACACCCAAGTGTCTACTGGAAGTGGGCGGACGACCTATCATTGACTTTCAGATGGAAGCGTTGAAAAAAGCAGGAATATCAGAAGCGGTTATTGTTGTCGGTTACTTACGTAAGAAACTGATAGATCACATCCAAAAAGAGTACCCTGATTTTAACTGTACTTTTATCACAAACGAGCACTTCTTTGAAACCAATACATCCTATTCTTTATACCTTTGTCGCAATGAATTCCGGAACAGCGAATCAATCCTGATGAATGCTGACGTTCTTTACCCTGAAGAGCTTTTAGAAAGGCTTATGACATCCCCTCACAAAGATGTTATGGCAGTTGATGTGAAAGAATGCGGCCGGGAAGAGGTGAAGGTCATCGCAGGTTCAGGGGATAAACTGGTTGCTATCGGAAAAGAATTGATTCAAGAGAATTCTCTGGGGGAATTCATTGGAGTAGCACGCTTTAGCCCGGAGTTCGGTGAACGATTGGCATCCTCGCTGGAACACCTTATCGATTCCGGCGGAAAGGCTGATTATTTTGAAGCAGCTATCCATCCCCTGCTAACGGAGATGGAAGTTCACTATATTGATATTTCAGATTTGCCGTGTATTGAGATTGACTTTGTAGAAGATCTGGAAGAAGCGCAAAAGTTGGCGAAATCAGACTGGTTTACTAATCAGTAACAACTATTCCTTAAAATTGGAATTGGAAGTTGAGCTTGAGAGTCATCTCGGGGTCTGAGTTATCTTCGTATAGAGTGTAGCGAAGTGTCGGCGCGATAGAGAATCCCGTTGTCGGCCGGTAATGCATGCCTCCGATGAGATAGGTCTCCCTGTTGCCTTCAGTGTCAATGTCCTCATCGAAAGTGTCCACTCTGGCCAGTACGTCCAAAGCTTTGCCAAGAGCGAAGTTACCGTAAATTGAGAGCAGTTGTCCTTTCCTTCCTTCGCCATCCAGTATTCCTCCTCCGCTGTTATCAGACGTGAATACTTCCATGCCTATACGAAGTGACTCAGTAGCGTATCCCGCGAATCCTGACAGCCTAAAGATTTGATTTGTAGATGTTGAGTCATCGTAGGGTTCGAAGGTTACCACGCCTCCCGCATTCCATCCGGGATTTGAATTCAGCCGTTGTTCTCCCAGTGAAACCAGTGCTGAAAGACGTTTGTGAGTATCAACTTCGTCGTTCTTGAATCCACCTCCATTATAAGCGGCAACATGAATGAGCAGATCGTCAGAGAGGCTCTTCCTAAAGGCCAGTCCGATGTCTGCAGTACTGTCAAATCCCCAGAGATCGGTAGGGTATTTCTCGATGAACCGCATTCCCCAAGTTGCCGCTGTAGGACCAAAATAGTTGGTGGGTTGTTGGCCGATAAGGAATGAACCTACGGCAGTGTTCCAAACTAGATAAGCATGTTTAACAATAAATGTAAGAGGATCATTTTCACCAGGGCGATAGGAGTCAATCGTCACTCTGGCTGCTGCATCGTCAGAAATACTTTTTCGAAAATCAACGTAAGTGCGAGTGACGTTTAAGGAGACAATTGAATCATACGAAGCGTCGAAGAAAACTAGGCTGGAAACATTTATTAATTCCTGAGCATTGAGACTCAATGCTGTATAGGCGATGAGAGTAAAGATTAGTTTGCGCATTATTTTTTTCCTTTAATGTTTATCAGGGCATTTCGAACTTGTGTTTTGGATGCCTGATGGTGAGTACTGGACAAGGTGATTTTCGAACCACCTTCTCTGCCGTGCTTCCGAAAAGTACATGACTGAGTCCTCCCAAGCCGTGGGTGGACATGATAATCATATCTACCTTTTCATTTCTTCCTGTTTCGATAATCTCCCTTGCGGGGGATCCGTGTGTCAGTATTATCCTGCTTCTAATGGTATCCGGTATAAGCTTATCAACAAGCCTATTCAAGGACTGTTTGACTAATTCATCATGTTCACCTGATAAATTCGGCGGTGGTGTAGCCCAAGCGAAATCTGAAGGTGTGATTGTAGGCTGAATTACATGTACAATGTTAAGTTCAGCGTCGAACTTTTCTGCCAGTGTAATAGCGTATCTAAACGCATAATGTGAAAACTCTGAAAAATCAGTGGTGACTAATATTTTCTTAATATTTAATGTATTGGACACTAGTGTGCTCTTTTCTTAAATGAAAAGTAGATAAATTTCAGAATTTTAGCAATAATTACAACTGAATGTTCATTTGTCAATTGCAGATTTTATGTGAGGTGAAATTACCAATATAAATCGACGGGGTTCTTTCAGAATTCCCCACAATTTATTAAATTCTTGATAGACTGCATATACTTCAATCCGAGGTATTTACTTTATGATGATAATGAATATAGAAAAAAACTCCGAGGTAAAATCATGAGCAATGCAAAACTGATTCTAGAGGATCAGACAATCGAACTGCCAATATTTGAAGGGTCTGAAGGAGAAAAGGCAATTGATGTTACCAATCTCCGGGCTGAGACTGGATACATTACGTTCGACCCCGCTTACGGCAATACGGGTTCATGCACCAGTGACATCACTTTCATTGATGGTGAACAGGGGATACTTAGATACAGAGGTATTCCTATTGAGCAGCTGGCAGAGAAATCGTCATTTATTGAAGTGTGCTATCTACTCATTTATGGGAAACTCCCGGCACAGGATGAACTGAACAAATTCAAGTATGAGATTAGGTATCATTCAATGATTCACGAGGATTTCAAAAGATTGTTTGACGGTTATCCCATGAATGCTCATCCCATGGGGGTGCTGGCTTCCACTGTTGGTGCACTCTCCACGTTTTACCCCAGCACAGAGAATGGTGACGTTGATCTTAATATTATCCGCCTATTGGCAAAAGTGAAGACGCTGGCGGCATTCTCTTTTAAGAAATCCATCGGACAACCATTTGTCTTTCCACGGAATGACCTTTCATTCGAGGAAAACTTCCTCTATACCATGTTCTCCGTACCGGCAGAAGATTACCAGGTTGAACCTGTAATGGCTGATGCCCTTCGACTTCTTTTGGTGCTGCATGCTGATCATGAACAAAACTGCTCGACTGCTACCGTTCGCATGGTGGGCAGCAGTCAATCTAACTTGTTCATCTCCATCGCCGGGGGTATTGCTGCACTCTGGGGGCGACTGCATGGCGGAGCCAATCAGAAGGTTATAGAAATGCTGAAAATGATTCACGAAGATGGCCAGAACTACCAGAAGTACGTGGATAAGGCTAAGGATAAGAAGTCGGATTTTAAGCTTTTCGGCTTTGGGCACAGGGTGTATAAAAACTTTGATCCCCGTGCCAGGATATTGAAAGGGGCTGCTGACAGACTTCTCGATCAGCTTGGTGTGGATGACCCTCTACTGCAGATCGCTATGGAGTTGGAGAAAATCGCGTTAAAGGATGACTATTTCATCAAACGGAAGCTCTATCCCAATGTTGACTTCTACTCAGGTATTCTCTATCGAGCTATGGGTATACCGACACAGATGTTTACCGTAATGTTTGCCCTGGGTCGCCTTCCCGGGTGGATTGCTCAGTGGAAAGAAATGACGGAAGGAGAGCATCGTCGGATTAATCGTCCGCGGCAAATCTATACCGGAAATACTCTTTCGAAATTCATCCCATTAGACAAGCGGTAAAGCTGATTACGGATAGTTTGCACTGATAACCTTGCTAATGATATCAATCCAATCTTTGGTTAACAGTTTCTTTCCTTGGTGTTATTATCACTCTAAATTCTAACTAATTCAGTAAATTATTTAACTCATGAAAATAGCATTTCTCACTTCCGGCGGACTTGCACCTTGTCTTTCCGCTTCCATAGGCGCTTTGGTGGCTGAATATTCGGCAATCGCTCCTGAAGCTAAACACATGGGTTACCTTAACGGTTACCGTGGATTATTACTTGGGCAGAGCATCGATTTTCCGGATAGCGTCCGACAAAACAGTGAAGTGTTGATGGCGTTCGGTGGAAGCCCTATCGGCAGCAGTCGCGTGAAGCTGACGAATTCTGATGACTGCGTTAGTAAAGGATATATTCGTGAGGGAGAAAATCCGTTGGAAATTGCTGCTGAGCAGTTAATTAAAGATGATATTACCATCCTCCACACCATGGGTGGTGATGATACCAATACCATGGCAGCTGCACTTTTGGCTCATCTCGCGGAAAAAGGTCACGATCTGACTGTAGTGGGTCTGCCTAAGACTGTGGACAACGATGTGACTCCCATCACTCAATCTCTCGGTGCGTGGACGGCAGCTGAGCAGGGAGCGATTTTCTTCGAGAATATTGCCAACGAAAACACCACTAGCACCCGCCAGCTTATCATCCACGAGGTAATGGGTCGCCACTGCGGCTGGCTGACTGCGGCGACAGCTCGGGAGTACCGATCTCGATTGGGGAAGCGACGATTCCTACCGGAATTGCTCATTTCCCGTGAACGGTGGGATGTGGATGCCGTGTACGTGCCGGAACTTACCATTGATTTTTCTGCAGAGGTAGAGCGATTGCGCCGGAGAATGGACGAGAAGGACGGTGTCAATATCTTTTTGAGCGAAGGGGCCGGAGTTGAGATGATCGTAGCGGAGATGGAAGCTGCAGGTGAAGACGTGCCGCGGGATCCGTTTGGTCATGTCCGGCTGGATGACATCCAGCCCGGGCAGTGGTTTGCCAAGCAGTTTACGGAAAAGCTCGGAGCTGAGAAGACACTGGTACAGAAAAGCGGCTACTTCGCCCGGTCGGCAGCGCCTAATGATCAAGATCTTGAACTGATTCGTAAAACTGCTAAATTGGTTTCTCAATTTGGGATTGAAGGAAATAGCGGTGTAGTCGGGATGGATCAAGATGATGGTGATAAACTTGGACTTATTTCGTTTGATCGCATAAAAGGGGGGAAGCCGTTCGACACTACGGTACAATGGTTTGTGGATATGCTTAATGAAATTGGACAATAGAGCAATTGTAGAGGAAAAGACATGGAAGATTTAATTCAATTAGCAAATACCATAGTAGCAGATGGAAAGGGAATTTTGGCGGCAGATGAAAGTACCCCAACCTGTACGAAGAGGTTTGAATCCATCGGTGTGGAGAGTACTGAAGTGAGTCGAAATGCCTACCGGGATATGCTTTTTTCTGCAAAAGGGCTGGAGAATTACATCAGCGGCGTTATCATGTTTGACGAGACGCTGCGCCAATCTTCTTTAGCGGACGGTACTCTGTTCCCAGAATACCTGAACGGCAAAGGTGTTTTGCCGGGAATCAAGGTGGACACTGGCGCCAAGGCGCTGGCCGGTCACGACGGCGAAAAGGTTACGGAAGGGTTAGACGGTCTCCGGGAACGGCTGGCTGAGTATAGCGATCTGGGAGCCAAGTTCGCCAAGTGGCGGGCGGTCATCACCATCGGTGAAGATATTCCCAGCCGTGCCTGCATCGAAGCCAATGCTCACGCCCTGGCTCGCTATGCTGCTCTCTGCCAGGAAGTGGGCATTGTCCCCATCGTGGAGCCGGAAGTGCTCATGGATGGAGACCATACGATTGATGATTGCTTCGTGGAGACTGAGGAGACGCTGCAGGTGGTGTTCGAGGAGCTTTTCAAACAGGGCGTCCTGCTGGAAGGGATAATACTGAAGCCCAACATGATTATTTCCGCATTGGACTGCCCCGAGCAGGCATCGGTGGAAGAGGTTGCCGAAGCGACGGTGGAGTGTCTTTTGCGGGTGGTGCCGGCGGCAGTGCCGGGGATCTGTTTTCTTTCCGGCGGGCAAAGTGACCTTGTCGCTACTCAGCATTTGAACGCCATGAACGCTCTCGGTGTTGACTTACCGTGGAGACTTAGTTTCTCTTACGGTCGCGCTCTGCAGGCCGCGGCATTGAAAGCGTGGAGCGGAGATGCAGCCAAAGTTTCGGCGGCTCAGCAGGTATTCCTGCACCGAGCCAAATGTAACGGTGCGGCGGCGATGGGGAAGTATAACGAAGAGATGGAAGCTTCTGACTAATCTCCGTTCTTGAGCAGTCCCCAACCCGTCCAAAAGATAGAAACCAACATTCCCGCATAAAACGGCTGTACTCCGAGTAACGGTACATCTGTTGTTCCAAGCAGAAGCCAGATCACACTCGCTCCGGCTGAAGCGATCATCATCCACTCCACTTTTTGAATTCTGACTTTCGGCAGGAATGTTGCCAAAAACGGCAGTAGCAGTCCCGGTACCACCACACTCCCCAGCGTAAGCCAGAGATTCACTACGGATGGAATCGACCACGCCAGTATGAGCGACCCGATTGCGACGACAATTAATCCCATTTGAGTTTGCTTGACCGAGTCCCCGCTTCTTTTCGCCATGATATCCCGGCCGAAAGTGATGGCGCTGATGAATCCCAGAGAGTCCACGGTGGACATGATGGTGGCCAGCAGTCCGGCGAAGAAGAGTCCCTGCAGGAGCGGCGGGAGTACCTCCATCCCCAGGAGCGGGAGGGCGAGTTTCGCGTCTGTGATGACACCTACAGGTAAGAGGACGGAATAGAGTCCTGCGGTGAGAGTAAGAAAATCGAATACGATCCAGAAGAGGATGGAGATAAAGATTCCCTTTCGTGCCACTGCTGGTGATTTCGCCGCTGCGCAACGCTGATAGAATCCGGGATCCACGAAAGTCCAGAGGGCAATGAAGAACCATACCACGATATACTGCGTTGTGTTTCCGCCGTGCCACGTCAGGTGGAGTGATTTGCCCATTCCGTTCAGCTTTCCCGCCAGTTCTCCGAACCCGCCGTACTCGCCAATTGCATACGCCATGAGAGCGCCGAAGCCGGCGAACATGAGCACGAACTGCAGCACATCCGTCCGCACCACCGAGCGAAATCCGCCCCGGTAGATGTAAATCGTACTCAAGAGTGTAGCAATGACAAGTGCGGGAAGAAGCGGAAGTCCGAAAAGAAATCCCAGAAGTACGCCCACACTCAAAATATACGGAGCCGGTGAGGCGAGGATCATCACCAGCACGGCGCTGATCACGGCCGGTCCTCTGCCGTAAGCTTTTTGGAACCGGTCCGGGATGGTGAAGGATTCGCTCTGTCGAATCCGGCCTGCCACAAAGAAGGCGAAGAGGAGGGCGAAGATGTAGTAAGGGAGTCCGAACACCACCCAGTTGGAGATGCCGTAAGAGTAAGTAAACTCGCCCACGCCGAGAATCCCGCCGTACCAAGTAGCTACCAGCGAAGCAGTGAACGGGAAGATGGTCAGCTTCCGCCCGGCTAAGAGATAATCGCTTTCGTCCTCACTGAACCGCTGCCTGCTGCGAAAAAGTCCGATGCCGAGAGTCATCACAAAGTAGATGAGAACTACTAGGGCGGCGGGAGAATCGAAGGGGAGTTTCACGATGGGTGAGAAACGAAGACCAGCACTGTGCCGTTCTCCGCAGTCACAGTAAAGGAATCGCCGGTGGCTTCATTGCTCATGCCGTGACCGCTGCCGGAGAACATTTCACCGTGTAGATCGTACTTCAAACCGTCTGTGGTAATCTTCACTGACTTTCCTAAACAGTGTAAGGAAACTCGCCGACCGGCTTCAGCTTCAAATTTTTTCTCACCGGAGAGAGGTATGATGGTGAAAAAGTCCGTGACGGCTGTCAGCCGGATGGCTCCGCTGAAGTTGGCCAGAAGATGAAGATTGGCCAGCGTGTGATCATCCCTTAGTCCTGTGATTCCCAGTAGAGTTACTTCCGAAATACCGTTGTTTATACACCTCTCTATAGCTTTTTCTAGATCGGTATTCTCTTGTCCATTGTCCAAGATGACATCACCGCTGAGGCTTTCCCGGTCAGCCTGGAGAGAGTCGAGATCACCGATAACGAGAGTTGGCGTGCAGCCTGCGGCTAGAGCTTTGTCAGTGGCGCCGTCACAGCAGATGAGAGTACCGGCGGAAGTGAGGATGGAGAGCGGGACAGAGTGAGTAGGAAAGAGGCCGTCAGCCAGAACGACTACCGGCTCAGGATGATCTACTTCTCCCACGATGTTCCCAGCCACGCTTCAAACAGTTGCTGTTGATCGTCTGTCGCTTCTTCAAGCCGAATAACGGAGAATTTGTCAGGAGGAGTGGTTGAAGGTGTTATCTCCAGTTCAGCAATTTCCCCTTCCCGGGAGATGAGTAGACTCGCTTTTTCATCCACAGTTGTTTCTTTTAAAAGTTTAACCGCATTGTCTGGTGTAAGCCGGTATCCGTTTAGTGCGATGAGTTCGTCATTCACATTAACGCCGCCATCTGCCGCCGGTGTACCATCATAAACGGTCTTGATTACAATCCGGCCGTTACTGGTCTTATGCTTCAAACCGAAGTAGGCATCAGACTCTTTGATATCATCGGCGTAGCTCCGATCAAGTCGGCACCCCACAGATGAGAGAAATTGGTCGTAGTCAAGTTCTACAACGGTATCCACATATTGCCAAATGTCACTTAAGTCTCGGCCTGCCGCATCTTCACAAATCTGTCGGAATTCTGCGGATTTAAATCCTCGCTGTTCACCCTCATAGATTTTACTGTACACTTTACGGAATACATCATCCAGCGATTTCTTCCTACCGGAACTTTCAACAATTGCCAGGTTCAGCAGAAAGCCCACCACAGCTCCCTTGGAATAGTAGGAGATTTGCGTATTGGGAGAGTTTTCATCCCGACGGTAGTACTTTATCCACGTATCAAAACTCGCCTCGGATAGTGATTGAACCTGTCGTCCCGGAGTTGTCTCCACCAGTTTGATAAGCCGGCCTACGTAATCGAAATAGTCTTCCTCTGTGAACAGTCCCGCCCGGTAGGGGATGACACTTTCATAAAATTCGGTGAGTCCTTCAGCAATCCAGAGATCAGTGGTGTAGTTTTCCTCATCATAATCAAACGGGCCCAAGGCGAAAGGCCGGATGCGCTTTACGTTCCACGTGTGGAAAAATTCATGGCTCATGAGAGTCAGGAAATCTTTGTACTTCTTCTCATCAGAAAACTTCCACCGCTGTCCTTGGATGGTACATGAATTAAGGTGCTCAAGTCCGCCGCCTCCGCTCTCCAGCAGCAGTATCAGGAAGACGTACCGATCGTAAGGGATGGAGCCGAACAGCTCCTTCGTCTGTTTTACGATAGCTTCCGTATCGCTCAGGAATTTCTCCCGGTCGAGATTGCTCTCGCCATAGATGGCAATTTCGTGGGGGATTCCATCCACCTTGAATTTTACCACATCGTGATTGCCCATGAGAATAGGCGAGTCTATCAGATTATCGTAATTAGCAAAAGCGAATGTTTTCGTTTTTCCGCCTACTTGAGAAAGACCAGTGGAAATCTTGCGCCACCCTCGCGGGAGCTGAATCTTCAGTTCGCCCGGCTGATCCTGAAGCCCATCCAAGTAGAGAAATACGGAAGCGCCGTTCAGGTAGCCTCGGGAGTCATTCAGAAAGCTGGTCCGTACTGACTGTTCGTACGCGTATACTTTATAGGTAACCGTGAAATCGGAATCTCCGCCGGTGACAACATCCCAGACGTTTTTTGCGCTTTTGTGTACCGGCAGTTCACGCTTGCCTTCGGATGCTGAGACTTTGGGAATGTGCCTGGAAAACTCGCGTACGAGATAGGAGCCCGGCGTCCAGACAGGCATTTTTAGTGTGGCGCTTTCACCAGAGTAGTCCTCTACTGAGAGCGTAACATGGAAATAATGGCTTCTGGGCTCCGGCATGGAGAGAGTATAGGTGATACGTGGATTAGCCACGACATTGCTCCACATCATCATACAAGCCAAAAGCGTTAACTTGAAATTCTTCATATGCAACAGTCTCCTTTCGTTTCACAGCGCAGAAAAGTTACGCAGTGGGGTGGCATTGTGGAAGGAAGAATTACAATTGATAATTGTCAATTTTCGATTTATTATCGATAGAAACAATCCGCAGGATCATGTGGACAAATCTGGTAACCAGTAAAAAGTTTGATTCTAAAGCTTATGAATTAATGAGGTAACAGTGTCGAAACTAAATAATCTTGTACTGAAGTTCCCCCGGACTGTGATTGCTCTGTCTCTATTGATTACGGTCATCATGCTCACTTTTGTTCCCAGCGTTCAATTTGAACCGGATGTGAAGAAGATGATACCTGATGATTTTCCTGCAGTAAAGAATCTGGCGGTTTTGGACAGCATTTTCGGCGGCAGTGAAATCATCGTAGTAGCTGTAGAATCTGATTCTATTTTCACTCCGGAGGGACTTAAAAAATTCGCTTCACTGGAAGCGTTACTGACAGATATAGAAGGAGTGGAAAGGGTCATGTCTCTCTACTCTGCTAAGGAGATTACTGGCGGTGCCGGGATGTTGTCAATTAACAATTTGATGGACAAAGTTCCAGAAACTGTCGCAGGAATTAACAGTCTCAAAGTGGCTGTGAAGAAAAGTGATATTGTTTACGAAAGTATGGTTTCTAAGGATTTCAAAGCACTTTCATTTTTTCTAATGCTGGGTAATATTTCTGAAGTGAATGATGCAGGCCTTCGTGACGAAATTCTGAGAATTATCGATATCGAGCCGTACCGCGGTCCGGAGAACATTTATTTCGCCGGTTTGCCTATCACTAGAGCCGGCATAGTTGAGACCATGCAGTCCGATATGAAGTCATTCATGCCTTACGGTATCCTGCTGATGATTTTTCTGCTGGCACTGAGCTTTCGGAGCTGGATGGGTGTCTTTCTCCCCCTTTCGGTGGTGATCATGTCCATCATCTGGACTTTGGGATTGATGAGCATGCTGGGAATCAAATTTACCATGATCTCCATTTTGATACCGGTAATGCTTATTGCTGTTGCAAACGATTACGGGATTCACATTATTGCTCACTACTTCGAGAATTTCAAAAGGAAGAAATTCACCGAAAAAGACGCCAACATTCGTGAGACTATTGCCAGTCTGAACAAGCCAATCTTTCTGGCAGGCATCACCACCATTGTCGGTCTCATGAGTCTCCTCGGGCACTTTCTACCGCCGGCGAAGGAGCTGGGACTGCTGGCCGGATTTGGAGTCTTTGTCGCCTTTACCCTCAGTCTTACGTTCATTCCTGCCGCACTGAAGAACCTTCGCATTCCGCCGTGGATCGCCCATGGAGGACAGGATCATCGCTTCAATCGCTTCCTTCAAGGCTGGGGGAGATTTTTCGTCCGTTTCAAGCGGACAGTTATGGTAGTAGCGGTTACTTGTGTAATAGTCGCCGGCTTGAAAATACCTACTCTCCGGATTGACACGGACCCTATACACTACTTCCGGGAAGGATCTGAGATCCGCGTGAATAATGAGCGGATCAGTGAGGATTTTGGTGGTTCCAGCCAGCTTTCCATTATTGTAACAGGTGACATCAAGGAGCCAGCCACATTAAGGCGGATGAAGGAAATTTCACTATTCCTGGAGCAGCAGCCGGCTATAACCCGGACTTTATCCATCGTGGATCAAGTGGAGCTTCTTAATGAAGCGTGGCATGATGGTGACCCTGCTTTTAGAGCCATTCCCGAGGATAAAATCGCAATGGGGGATACGGTCATATCCGGGCGCAGCCAGGTGGCTCAGCTGCTCCAGTTTTTGGATGAGGAGGATGTGGAACAACTCGTGCAGATGGAAGAGAATACAATCACTTTTGAAACCGAGTTTGTCCGGGCTCAGATCATTGCAAGAATTAATCGCATCAGTTCTGCGGAGATTCTGGAATTGAATCAAAAGGTGGATGAATTTATTGAAACTAATTATTCCAAAGCCGAAGTATCACCTGTTACAGGTTCAGCATCAATCATGGGAACGCTCACCGATCTCATCGCAAGGGGACAGTTGCGGAGTCTGGCCATTTCACTGGTGCTGGTTTTTCTGGTGACTTCACTCGTGTTCCGCTCGTTTCAGGCGGGACTCTACTGCGTCTTTCCTCTGGGAGGAGCTGTGATTCTGGTGTTTGGATTTATGGCGTACTTCGGCATCGAACTCAATACAGCTACCAGCATGCTGACGAGCATTCTCATCGGCGTGGGGATTGACTACACCATCCACTTTCTATGGCACTACCGGCAATTCGTGAGAGAAGGGATGGACGCCCAAGAGGCGGTTATACAGACGCTTACTACATCCGGGAAAGGTATTATTTTCAATGCGTTTTCTGTCATGGTGGGTTTCATCATTTTGATGGTCTCCGGATTCCTCCCCATCTTTTTCTTCGGATTCGTCATTATTTTTTCCATCGGGATGTGTCTGATTGGCGCGTTGGCGCTGCTGCCGGCTCTCGTGGTCTGGACCAAGCCGCGGTTCATCTTCGGGGAGGCGAAGAGTGAATCTTAATCGTCTAAGAACCGATCGCGACTATCTTTTTTCTGTCATCATCGGCGCAGTGACAGCTGTGATTGCAGGTATCATGATCTGGAACGGATTGACATGGCTTTGGAATTGGTTCTCAGTTGCTGGCGGAGAGAGTTCTGAGTGGCTGGCTATCTGGGAATTCTGCAAGACTAATCTGAGCATTCTCATCGTGATTTACGGACTCATGTCGCTGCAGGCTTCTGGTCTGGCAGAGCTGAAGTATGGCAAGAACTTTCTGAAAGCGTTCGGTTTGGCTCTCATCCTCACCCCGCCGGTGATGATGGTGGTGTATGGGCATAAGAAGGAGTAAAATAAATTCATCTGCCACCAAGTCACAAAAACACAAAGGAATAATGAAAAAACCATTATTGTTAAAAAAATCACATTCCCACACAATCTCTTATTTCTTTAATCGTTACATCTTCGTGCCTTCGAGACTTTGTGGCGAATCTCAAGATCCTGTGGATAATTCTTGATAGGAGGAGACATGAAACATATTCTGATATTTCTAATAATGTGTTCTTTGGGTTGGGGTCAAATGACCGGCAGGGAGATAATGGAAAAAACCGATGCTTTACCTGAACCGAATGATGCTGTATCAACGGTGAAAATGTCGCTTATAAAAAGCAAGAAAGGAAAAACCCGCAAACGGATGCGGGAGATCAGACGTTTTCAGGTTTATTACAAAGAAGGAGAATTAAAATCCAAATCGCTCATTCGCTTTCTCAAGCCAGCGGAAGTGAAAGGAACCAGCTTACTTATGTGGGAGTACCGTGGAGAAAAAGACGATGATCAGTGGCTCTATCTGCCGGCCATGCAAAAGGTGAAGCGAATAGTGGCCCGAGAGAAGTCATCGGAATTCATGGGAAGCGATTTTACTTATGAGGACATGGGCGGCCGTAATATTGATGAGGACAGTTACAAGCTGCTTGGGGAAGAGGAATTATTTGGCGAAAACTGCTATCGAGTAGAAGCGATTCCGATAAAGAATGGCTCATCTTACTCCCGTCGTGAGGTCTGGGTCAGCAAAGATTCATGGATGGCTCGCAAAGTACATTACTTTAATAAGAAAGGAAAACTGGTAAAAATTCTCTCCATCCCCGAATTGCACAAAGACGGTGATTATTGGACTGTCGATAAAATGGTGATGGAAAGTGTGAAAGAGTCCCACAAGACTATCCTCGAAATGAAGGATGTGCAGTACAATAGCGGTATAGAAGAATGGCGATTTACCGAACGAGGACTCCGCCGAAAATAAATATTTTTATGAGAAAATCATGAAGATTAAAATTGGTATATGGCTATTGTTTTTAATGTTGGGTGTTTCGCTTCAGGCCCAATTGGAGTTTACTGGGTTCTATCAGAATTGGTTGGCAATCCGAGCGGTTGAAGAGTACGACATCATGCTGATTCGTAACCGAGTGAGGTTGGACGGGAATTTGTACGGCGAAACTTTAGGAGCCTATTTTTCTCTCGATGTTCGAAATGACGGTACCAATGATGAATCTGATTTTGAGATCTCTCTCCGCGAGGCGTACGTGGACCTATACTTCTCTAATGTTGAATTTCGACTAGGGAAGCAGCAGGTGGTCTGGGGTAAAGCCGACGGCGTTTTCATCAACGATATTGTCAATCCGCTGGATATGCGCATGTTCCTGCTGCAGGATTTCGATAATATCCGTATGGGCATCCCCATGGCGAAAGCGAATCTCTACCTGGGCAATTGGACGCTGGAAGGGTTGTGGATTCCCAAGTTCGAGCCGTGGCAGTTTGCGAAAGCGGGGAGTGATTGGGAGTTTACACTTGGCTTGCCGGCAGATACAGTTTGGGGCCCCTGGGGATGGGAGATGGTGGAAGAACTCCCATACATTTTTCACGTCAATGATGAAAAACTTCCTGAGAACTCACTTGAGAATTCCGAATTTGGCTTTAAGCTAGCTACCTTTCTCTTGGGAGCGGACATCAGTCTGCTTTACCTCGATGGTTATGCAGATCACCCGGTAGTAGAGGATGATAGCGTAACTAAGATAATTGATCCCGAACTTGGAGTCCCAACACAGATAGATACTTACATCACTCCTTTTTACTACCGGTCTCCCATGTACGGTCTCAATTTTTCCCGCCCGGTTTTTTCCACCGTTATTCGTGGAGAACTAGGCTATTTCGCCGCCCGCCGTTTTTCTGATCTGAATATGCAGATCCTCACCAGCGACTATTTCCAAAGCATGTTGGGTTTGGACTTCACCGGACCGTGGGGCTCCAGCGTCTCCCTCCAGGCGATTCACAGTCAGATCATGGATTATCAGAGCGGAATGGTGGATGACGAAACTGAGCAGATGGCGACGGTCATGCTTTCCGGTTCGTTCCTGCGGGAGACAGTTATAGCGAGTCTCCTCGGGTTGGCGGATGTGAACGAAGATGCCGGTCTCGGTCGTCTGGATGTGAGTTACGCATGGTCTGACGCGCTAAAGATCAGTCTAGGTGGATTTTTCCTCTGGGGGAATGAGGATACGCTCTTTGGCCAGTTTTCAGAAAACGATAATATTTATCTGAAAATCAAGTACAGTTTTTAAAGTCCCTAAAGTACCCGGAACTTTGAAAGTACCGAGGACTTCAGAGCTTTGTTTCACCTTGATTGAAAACCCTTTTTTGTGTATTTTCGCACCGTGCTTTTCGAAATATTTTCATATAATCGATTGGAAGCAGTAGTGCTGCTGATTGGAAGAATTTTATGATCAGAGGTGAGCCTCAGGAGGGGCTTTTTTTATTATTGAGAAAAATAAGGCCACTAAGGCATCAAGACACAAAGAAATCCTAAGGATTTAATATCATTAACCCTAAAATTGAAAATATTCTAATGGAACGGAGCTTTACTTATTTTACTAATAGAACCTTAGAGTCTTCTCCGCAGGACCCTGTGGGATCTATTCGTGGCAAGTTATTGTTTTGAAAAAAGAGATACAGATTCAGGGAATGGATGCAGTTAACATGGCTGGAGTCGCCGATGTCAACTTGAAAATCCTCGAAGACTCATTTCCCTGTAAAATACTACTCAGAGGAGACACC
>JYMV01016686.1_pt1 | contig 21745 bp, 18 predicted proteins | sample 338911 | NCBI WGS metagenome assembly JYMV01 (sample SAMN03354496, study PRJNA234377) | hydrothermal vent metagenome | biome: Deep sea; feature: Hydrothermal plumes at the Eastern Lau Spreading Center, Western Pacific Ocean; material: Seawater | place: Tonga | collected 2009 | depth 2000 m m
CAATTCCTGAACATTGGCATCCTGTTCAAATTCACATACCGCGATGGTGAGTGAATTTGAACAGGATGCCAATGTTCAGGAATTGTTGAAGCATTTCTCAGGCACATTGGCGCGAGACAGCATTGCCCGGTTAAAAATTGAGGAAAGTCATGACTGATCTAAATGAAATAATGAAACAGGCAAAGCAGATGCAGGAGCAATTCCAGAAAGCACAAAAAGACCTGGCAAATTTGGTAATCGAAGGTGAATCCGGCGCGGGCCTGGTGAGAGTGAGCATGAATGGCCGTCATGACGTGGTCAAAGTGAACTTGAGTGATGCCCTAATGGCAGAAGAAAAAGACGTGGTGGAAGACCTTATTGCTGCCGCTATTAATGATGCGGTGCACAAGCTTGAAGAGAAGAGCAAGGAGTCGCTCGGCGGCCTGGCCCATGGGATGAAATTGCCGGAAGGGTTTAAGTTGCCGTTTTAGGGAAGCCGATGAACTCAAGCCCACTAATAGATCAATTAATGGAAGCCTTACGCTGTCTGCCGGGTGTAGGGCCTAAATCGGCTCAAAGGATGACGCTGCACCTGCTGGAAAGAAACCGCGAAGGAGGCAAGAAGCTTGGAGAAGCATTGGAGCTTGCGCTCGAACGGGTGGGCAATTGCGTGCAGTGTAGAACCTTGACAGAAGAAGCGGTTTGCAGAATCTGCGCGAGCGCCTCGAGGGACCGCAAGATTTGCTGCGTCGTTGAGTCCCCCGTGGACATTTACGCAGTCGAGCAGTCAGGCATCTTCCGCGGCATCTATTTTGTCCTGATGGGTCACTTGTCGCCAATCGATGGCATCGGTCCGGAGCAACTTGGTATCAGTCAACTGCTGGACAAGGTCAAGGACAGTGAAATCGAGGAGCTAATCATTGCCTGCAATCCCACGGTTGAAGGCGATGCCACAGCCTATTATCTGGCAGAACAACTCAAGCATTGCGATGTCGCGGTGTCGCGCATAGCCCATGGCGTCCCGGTTGGAGGTGAACTCGAATTTGTCGATAGCAACACCTTGTGCCATGCCTTTGCCGGTCGTAAGGCCATGGAGAAGACCTGATCGTCATGAACGGCAACGCAGAGCTGCCTCGCAAATTTATCGATGATACCGCCCAATTCGGTGCCCTGTGTCAAAAGTGGCAAGGCTTGGCAAGCCTGGCGCTAGACACCGAGTTCGTTAGAACCAGCACCTTCTATTCGAATATTGGCTTGCTGCAAATCGCCGACCTCGATACCTGTTATCTGGTGGATCCGCTGCGCATAAGCGACTGGACCGAATTTTCATTGCTGTTAAGTGATTCCCAGTGCTGCTTTGTCATCCATTCCTGTAGTGAAGATCTGAACCTGCTATTTACCGCCCTCAAGGTTTTACCGGCAAAAGTCTTCGACACGCAACTCGCGGCGGCATTTCTGAATATGGGATACAGCGTGAGCTATCAGTCGCTGGTAAGTGAGCTGTTGGGAGTCCATGTAGTTAAAGATGAGACTCGCTCCGACTGGTTGCGGCGGCCGCTAACGGACACCCAAATCTCTTATGCCGCCGCAGATGTTAATTACTTGCTGCAGTTGCAGGCTTTATTAGAACAACAACTTCAGGACAAGGGGGTTCTGGAATGGTTTAGCGCGGAATGTGAGCAGCGTATCCTCCTGGCCCCGAAGTTCGAGGAAAAAAAGAACTGGCAATCGCTTTATGCTGGCTTCCGCAATGCCTGGCGACTCAGTGATGAAGGTCTGCGGAATTTACAAACGCTCTGCTACTGGCGGGAACAGGAGGCCCGACGTCGGAATAAACCCCGCTCCTGGATTGCCAAGGACCAGGATTTATTAAGCATTGCCATGCATCTGGCCGAAGCTGAGAATGGGTCCCTGGATGGCTTGCTCGCGGCTGGATCTGTCGACAAGAGATTGCTCGATCGATACGGCAATAAGCTGCTGCGTCTGATGCAATCCAGGCACAGCGATTTTTCCAGCATCGATCGGGGGCTATTGAATCCACCGCTGACAGCACCCCTGCGGAAAAAATTAAAGGCCTGCCAGGTCCTGGTTAACCTTAAGGCGGCGGAGCTGGATATTGCGCCAGAGCTACTAGGGCGTAAAAAATATCTACAGGAGTTGATTCGGGGCTTCGAGAGCAGTGGCCAGATACGTTGGGAAGGGGAGCTGTCTGGTTGGCGCAGACAGGTACTGGAAGGCGATATCACTCTAGTTCTGATGGGCGAAAACCAGGATAACGGTAATGGCTCATAGTTTGGGGAAGGGCGTAGCAAGCGATAGGTTCTGGGAGAAACCTATTTCGCAGCTAAATGACTCTGAATGGGAGCGACTCTGTGATGGATGCGGTCGCTGTTGCCTGAAAAAATTGCAGGACGAGGACAGCGGTGAAACCCATTATACCCGTGTTGTATGTCGCTACTTCAAATCTGAAACCAACCGTTGTAGTTGCTACGAGAACAGGACCCGGTTGGTCCCGGATTGTGTGAAAGTCAAGCAAGTCAGCGCCAGTGCTTTCGCCTGGATGCCAGCCACCTGCGCTTATCGACTTCGGTTTGAAGACAGACCCTTATACAATTGGCATCCATTGATAACAGGGTCCAGGCAAGCCATGGAAAGTGCAGAAATACCCATCGGGGGCAGAACACTCTCTGAAGAATTTGTCCACCGAGAGGGTTACCAGGAACATATCATTCGTTGGGTAGAGTGCTAATGGAGTCTGCGCCTAATTACTTTCTGATTTGGTCTGCCTATCTGTTAGCCGCTGCGGTATTTTATGGAATTTTCTGGCGGTTCACTCGCTTGAAGACAGCGCGGCGGACTTTTTATGTCATGCGTGCGTTGCTGGCCGCAATCATACTCACTCCCTGGTACGCCAATCCCCAGGAATCTGTGCTGGCGCCGGCGCTGATGGTGGTCCTCATGGACGCCATAACCTTGGGCGGGTCCGAAGCGGTGAGGGCGCTGGTGCCATTAAGCCTGGCCATCATTATCTCCCTGTTGCTAGCATTTGTCACCCTGTTCATCAATACAAAAAAAAAGAATAAGAAGATTAAAAACAATATGTTATAGCGTGTTTATAATCTTTAATAACAAACCAGATCGGGATATCCGAGACGGCACTCCAAGGTTTTTCCGGGAATAATCCGCAGCCTCCCCAAACCGCCTTTACTGCGCTGTCAGTGCCTTGGTTTTCCTGTATTAATGCCAGTGTGCTGTTTACAATACGCGCACCTAAAACTAGCACTGGAAGTCTCTTGATGAAATTTACTGGCACCAAAGAATATGTCGCCACTGACGAACTACAGATGGCAGTTAACGCAGCGATACAGTTGCAAAGACCACTACTGATCAAGGGCGAACCTGGCACCGGCAAAACTACGCTTGCAGAACAGATCGCCCAGTCCCTCGATCTGCCCCTCATACAATGGCATATAAAATCCACTACCAAAGCTCAACAAGGCTTGTATGAGTATGACGCCGTATCCCGGCTCAGAGATTCCCAGTTAGGTGAAGAGAAAGTTCACGATATCTCAAACTACATTATTCCAGGAAAAATATGGCAGGCGTTTACCTCAGAACAGCAGTGTGTATTGCTGATCGATGAAATTGATAAAGCCGATATCGAGTTCCCTAACGATTTGTTGCTGGAGCTGGATAAGATGGAGTTTTATGTTTATGAGACCAAGGAATTAATCAAGGCCCATACCCGGCCGATTATCCTGATCACCAGCAACAATGAAAAGGAACTTCCAGATGCGTTCCTGCGCCGCTGTTTCTTTCACTACATCGAATTTCCTGACACCTTGACGATGGAGAAGATAGTCGCGGTACATTACCCCGATATCAAGAAGCAGTTGCTGAGCCAGGCCATGGATGTTTTCTTCGACTTGAGGAAAATACCAGGTCTGAAAAAGAAGCCTTCGACTTCGGAGCTGATCGATTGGTTAAAACTATTAATGGCTGACGATATCCCCGCAGATGTCCTCAAGAATCACGATGCGAGGAATGCGATTCCACCCCTGTATGGGGCCCTGTTGAAGAATGAACAAGATGTGCATTTACTTGAAAAACTGGCTTTCATGCATAGAGCCAATCGCTGATGCTGATAAACTTTTTCATGGCGCTGAAACAACAGCGGTTGCCGGTTTCATTCACCGAGTTGTTTGCGCTGTTGGAATGTCTTCAACAAAATGTCGTATTCGGCAATGTCGATGAGTTCTACTATCTGTCCCGGTTATGCCTGGTAAAAGATGAGAAGAACTTCGACAAATTTGATCTCGCATTTGCTAAATACTTTGAAAACATCGATATCCTTGACGACCTTTCCCACTATGAAATTCCTGATGACTGGCTGCGCAAGCAGATAGAGTCCATGCTTTCCGACGAGGAGAAGGCAAGGATCGAGGCGCTTGGTGGCCTCGACAAGCTAATGGAAGAATTCAGGAAACGCATGGAAGAACAGCAAAAACGCCACCAGGGCGGTAATAAGTGGATAGGCACGGGTGGCACGTCTCCATTCGGGGCCTATGGTTATAACCCGGAAGGGATTCGCGTCGGGCAGCAGGGAACTCGCAATCAACGGGCGGTCAAGGTCTGGGATAAACGCAATTATCGAGACCTGGATGATTCGGTAGAAATCGGAACCCGTAATATCAAGATGGCGTTGCGCCGCCTGCGCAAATTTGCCCGCACCGGAGCGATAGAAGAATTGGACATCGACGACACCATTTCCTCAACAGCAAGAAATGCGGGCCTGCTGGATATCAAGATGGTGCCTGAAAGGCACAATGCCGTTAAGGTCCTGTTGTTTTTCGATGTGGGTGGGTCGATGGATCCTCATGTAAAACTCTGCGAAGAATTATTCTCCGCCGCACGCTCCGAATTCAAGCATCTCAAGTACTATTACTTTCACAACTTTATTTACGAATCCGTGTGGACAAAAAGTCATCGCCGACATGCAGAAACCACACCTACGTTCGATCTCATTAACAAGTACACGAAGGATTACAAAATAATCTTCGTCGGTGACGCCACCATGGCCCCTTATGAAATAACCCATGTCGGTGGCAGTATCGAACATTACAATGAGGAGGCCGGGGCAATCTGGCTAAGGCGACTTACAGATTCCTACAATCATATGGTGTGGATAAATCCAACGCCGAAAGACTATTGGGAACACAGCTATTCCATCGAAATCGTCAGGGAGCTGACAAAGGATCGAATGTTTCCCCTATCAGTTAAAGGGCTCGAAGAGGCAATGGCCCTGCTTGCGAAGTAGTCCCATGATTGAAAAACTGCCAGACGATCTAAGGCCCGAAAAGTATTCATCTCTTGGCCAGGTGATCGAATATATTGCCACCGAACATGCCCAACTGCCGGCGTTCAGCTGCTTTGGCCATACTCTGTGTTATCAGGAAGTTGATGAATTGAGCAGTCGCTTCGCTCATTTCCTGCAAAATCAGACCGCACTGGTGCCAGGCGACAGGATTGCCATCCAGCTTCCAAACGTCCTCCAGTTTCCCGTGGTTTTTTATGGCGCAGTAAAGGCAGGCCTGATCGTCGTCAATACCAACCCCCTCTATACCGCCATCGAAATGGCACACCAATTTAAGGATTCCGGGGCGAAGGCGATTGTCATACTGGCTAATTTTTGTGCCAAACTGGAACAAATAATTACCGATACCGATGTTGAAACCGTCATCGTGACGCAATTGGGGGATTTACAAAAACCGGGTAAACGCTTGCTCCTGAATCTTGGCGCAAAATATCTGAAGAAGATGGTACCCGCCTATAACCTGCCTGCCAGCGCCGATTTTAACGTCGCAATAAAATCACCGAACAGTTATCACAAAGATGCAGCTTACGGTACCGCCGATGATGTCGCGCTAATCCTCTACACCGGCGGTACCACCGGCACCGCCAAAGGGGCCATGCTCAGCCACAATAATTTGATTGCAAATATGATGCAATTACGGGCTCGCTGCCTGTTGGTGATCGAGGACAGGGTTGAGAATATCGTGGCGCCGTTGCCGCTCTATCACAGCTATGCGTTTCTGTTGCATTGTTTGGTCATGCCTTACGCGGGCAATCATAATATTCTAATTGCCAATCCACGCGATCTGGACTTCCTGCTCGGTTTGTTAAAAAAGACGGTGGTGACCGGCTTCGTCGGAATCCATACCCTGTATCTGGCCTTGCTGCGTCACCCGGACATCGCGAGTGTAGATTTCAGCAAGCTGAAATTTAGTGGGGCCGGCGGCATGGCGATGACCAGGTCGGTTGCCGAAGAATGGGAGAGAGTCACTGCTTGCGAGATCATCGAGGGTTATGGCTTGACCGAGTGCTCGCCAGTGATCACTGTGAATATTCCCGGCGCAATCAAGCTGGGCACAGTGGGGCCGGTGGTCCCAGAGACTGAAATCAGGATTGTCGACGACGAAGGTGTGGATGTGCCTAAGGGTGAAAAGGGGGAGCTCTGGGTGCGAGGCCCTCAGGTCATGCTGGGGTACTGGCAACAGCAGCAGGCGACGGCGGCAACAATCACCGCGGATGGTTGGCTCAAGACCGGTGACTATGTGCAAATCGATGAAGACGATTACTTGTCTATAGTAGACAGGAAGAAGGACATGATTCTTGTTTCCGGTTTTAATGTATTTCCCAATGAAATCGAAGGCTGGGTTAGCCGGCATCCGGATGTGCTCGAGTGTGCCGTTATTGGCGTTGAGTACGAACGCACTGGCGAGTCGGTTAAGCTGTTCGTGGTCTCCAGCGGGGGCGATATTGCTGAAGAAGAATTGATCGCCCACTGCAAGAAGGGTTTAGCTGCCTACAAAATTCCCAGAGAAATTATCTTTGTGGCGAACCTGCCCAAGTCAAACATTGGTAAAATACTTCGGCGCGAACTAAGAGAGATCTGACAATAGCAACTGCCTTGCTTGAAAAAATGCGGAATCAGCTGGATACATGTCAGTTGCTTGACAGGGCTCGGCTACGCCAAAAAATTAGAGAGCTTGAGAAACATCCGGGTCGAGGGGATTCTTACCGCCGTAATCTGGATGCGCTGACCTCTGCTATCAGTAAATCCCAGCATGCCGTGCAGCAGCGTATAGCTGCCATTCCTACTCAAATCGATTATCCGGCCGCGTTGCCGATCAGTGCAGCCGCGGAGAAAATAAGCAGACTCATCGACAGCCACCAGGTGGTGGTGGTAGCTGGAGACACCGGTTCGGGCAAAACCACACAAATTCCCAAGATGTGCCTGGCGGCAGGCCTCGGACGCTTGGGATTGATAGGCCATACCCAACCCCGGCGCCTGGCGGCTGTCTCCGTCGCCAACAGAATTGCAGAGGAATTGCATTGCGAATTGGGCCGGGGAGTGGGTTACCAGGTGCGCTTCAATGAAACCCTCTCCAGTGGAACCTATCTGAAATTAATGACTGATGGGATATTGTTGGCGGAGATCCAGCAGGACAGGTTTCTGAATAAATATGAGGCGTTGATCATCGATGAGGCGCACGAGAGATCCCTAAATATAGATTTCCTGCTCGGTTTCCTGAAACAACTGCTCTCCCGCAGGAAAGATCTGAAACTCATTATCACCTCCGCTACCATTGATGTAGAAAAGTTCGCGGCCCACTTCGATAATGCCCCGGTAGTTTCTGTCTCGGGTAGGGCTTACCCCATAAAAACTCAATATCGGCCACTGAATGTAAGCAAGGCAGAGATGACAGATGAGGATCTGCAAATCGATGCAATAGTTTCCGCCTTGCAGGGCATCATTATTTCGGATCGGCAACATAAGCGGATCAGTGGAGACGTGTTGGTATTTCTCAGCAGCGAAAGAGAAATTCGGGACACGGCCAACAAATTACGTAAACAAAAATTTGTCGATACTGATATCTTGCCGCTGTATGCACGCCTGCGGCATTCCGAACAGTTAAGAGTATTTAGGGCGCACCAGGGCAGGCGAATCGTGCTGGCAACCAATGTCGCTGAGACATCGATAACCGTGCCGGGGATCAATTATGTAATCGATACGGGCTTGGCACGTATCAGTCGCTATAGTTTTCAGAGCAAGGTGCAACGCCTGCCGATCGAGCCGATATCCCAAGCCAGCGCAAACCAGCGCCAGGGTCGCTGTGGTCGGTTGGCTGAGGGGATTTGTATACGCTTGTATTCTGAGGAAGATTTCAATTCCAGAGACGAGTTCACCGATCCTGAGATCAAGCGAACGAATCTGGCATCTGTTATCTTGCGCATGAAGCAACTCAAGCTCGGCGATGTCGAACTATTCCCCTTCCTTGAGCCTCCCGGGCAAAAAGCTATCAATGAAGGCTTCAAGTTACTGATCGAGTTGAACGCACTCAATCCGAAACGAGAGCTCACGGATTGCGGCAAGAAAATGGCCCAGTTGCCCGTGGACCCCCGGTATGCGCGGATGATTGTGCTGGCTCATGAGCAAGGCTGTCTGCGTGAAATTCTCATTATCGTCAGTGCCTTGAGTATCCAGGATCCCAGGGAATTGTCCGTGGAGAATCGACAGCAGGCGACGCAAAAACTCGCCCGTTTCCAGCATGTGGATTCTGATTTTCTTGGATTTGTAAATTTGTGGGATCAGTACGAGCGCGAACGCCAGGATCTCACCCAGGGCCAGCTTAAAAAATACTGTAAAACCAATTGCCTGTCCTATATGCGGATGCGTGAATGGCGCGAGGTACACCGACAACTACTGCTGGGCAGTCAGCACCTGGGTTTCCGGGTCAACAAGGACAGCGCGGAGTACCAATCAATTCATCAGTCCATAATCGGCGGAGCTCTGAATCAGATCGCCTGCAAGGCAGAGGGCAAGATGTATGTTGGTAGTCGTAATCGGAAATTTTCCCTGTTTTCTTCATCCGTCCTTAGTGGCAGTCACAGGAAGTGGATTGTGACATCGGCCTTGATAGAAATTTCCCAGACCTTCGCCACTCTGGCGGCAAAAATTCAGCCACATTGGGTTGAACAAATGGCCCTGCACCTGGTTAAACGCAACTACTTCGAACCCCATTGGAGCAAGAAGCGCCAGCAGGTGATGGCCTATGAAAAAGTCTATCTTTATGGCCTGGTGCTGTTGCAGCGAGAGCTGGTGAGTTTCAAGAAAATTGATCCGGTGGCGGCGCGGGAAATTTTTATCGACGCCGGCATCGTTGCCGATCAGCTGCTTACCGATGCCGCTTTTTACAAGCATAATATGGAATTCCTGGCCGAGCTCAAGCGCCTGGAAGAGAAGATCAGGCGGCCGGATTATTTCATCAGCGAGCGGGAGGTCACCAGGTTTTATGATGATCGCCTGCCAGCGGATGTGTGCTCGACCCGGGATCTCGAACGCTGGCTTAAGACCGAATCGAGAAACACGTCGAAGCTACTCGAAATGAGCCTGCAAAACCTGACGGACTCGGCAACAGAAATATCTGACTTTGACGAGTTTCCTGACCTGGCATCTGTGCATCAAAATCAGCTGGCACTCAACTATGTGTTTGACCCAGGCACGCTGGCAGACGGTGCCACCATCGAAGTACCGCTGGCATTGCTGAATCAACTCACCCAGGCAGAGGTGGACTGGTCTGTACCAGGGATTATCAGACAAAAATGTATCGCCCTGATCAAGGGATTACCAAAATCTGTGAGAAAGAATTTCATTCCTGCTAGCGGCTTCGTGGCGGAAATTATGGGACAGATGCACAGCTCAGATGGTGAGCTTGTTGATTCGCTGCTGACCCAAATCCGCAAGCTGAAAAAGCTGAAGATCGACAGAGAGGTGCTCACCGCTGTGGTCTTGCCTTCCCATCTCAAGGTCAAGGTGAGGGTGGTCGATGAATCTGGAACTGAACTTGCTTTTGGAGATGATCTTGCGCAGATAAAGCAAGAACTCAAGCTAAGCCCCGATAGCGTGTCCGTAGCGAACCGGGAATCGAGCTATCGGCACGAATTGGAAGTCCAGGGATTGACGGACTGGAATTTCGACGAGCTACCGGTGACAGTTGAAATTGGCGACAGCCTGGTGTTGATACGATATCCGGCACTGGTCGACAAGATTGATGCGGTTAACCTGGAGCTGTTGGCAGATCGGTCTGAGGCGCAGCTAGCTACGATAAAAGGGGTAGTGAGGCTGTGCATGTTTAGAAGTGTGCAACAAAAAAACAGCATACAGAAAAAATTTACCAGATTTGTCAAGGCGAATGCCCTCAAGTGGTCAAGCCAGTTGACTGGATTGGCGCAGGCGGCCGTAGTGGAGAGCTATATCGCAGCATTCGACCTGAATCAGTCGCTGCCCCGAAGTAATTCTGAATTCGAAGCATTACTCGAATATGGTAAGCCCAGAATATTGGGTGTTGCGGACCAGATCGAACAGTTATTGATTCTGATAGTAACAGAACATTTCAGCTTGTCTCGCCGTCTACAGAATATTAGTAATGCAGAGCTGGAATATCTCACGGATGACATCGACAGCCAGTTACAGAATCTGGTGTTCGAGGGTTTTTTATCTACAAGCGGCCTCGAACACTTGCGAGAGTATCCCAGGTATTTTCAGGCTGTGAACTCACGACTCGAAAAAATGCCGCATATGGGTGAGAAGGATCGGGTGCATACTGTGCAACTGGCACAGTATTGGGAAAAATACGAAACCCTGCAGGGGCATCGATTAGAAAATGAATGTCCGGAATTGAACTTGCTACGGTGGATGCTGGAGGAATTTCGGGTGTCGTTGTTCGCTCAAGCGCTGGGAACCCGAATACCTGTCTCTGCCAAAAGAATCGATGCGCAATTCGAAAAACTTCTTTCCTGACACGCCCATTCGTGGAATCCTAGGCATATACATCAACAAACTGCCGGCAGTTCTACAGCCAGTAGAAATCGAGCGATTATTGTGAATTTCCCGGATTTGATGCCAACTCACAGCTCTCGATGCAGGCACTGCCTTCGACTCGCTGGATGGGTGACTATGTTCGCAGTCAGCAGTGTGTTGGCATCGAACGCGATGGCGCAAACTTTGGACCCATGGCGAGTCAGCAACGAGCGCATCTTTAATTTCAACGACTTCATTGATGAGATTGTGGTGAAGCCGGTAGCGAGAACCTACAGCCTTTTCGTGCCCCGTTTCGGGCGTCAGTTTATCGGAAATTTCTTCAGTAATATCGATGACATTAACGTCTTCGTGAACGATCTTCTACAGTTGAAATTTGATGCTGCTGTTTCTGATAGCGGACGCTTCCTGATTAATTCGTCCATCGGTCTATTCGGGTTTTTCGATGTGGCAACCGGTTTCGAGCTGCGTAAGAATGAAGAAGACTTCGGTCAGACCCTCGCCCATTGGGGCGTGGGCACAGGGCCCTATGTGGTATTGCCCATGTTTGGGGCCAGCAATGTGAGAGATTCTTTTGGGCTGGTACTGGATACACTGTTTAACCCTGTACAGTACCAGAATGAGGAATCACTGCGAATCACATTTTGGTTATTGGAGGAATTGGATGCGCGTGCAAGGGTGTTGTCACTGGATGAGTTAATCGTTGGGGATGAGTATCTGTTTATTCGGGAGGCCTATATTCAACGTCGGGGGTTTCTGATTTCAGACGGTAGGAACGTAGAAATATTTGGCGGTTTTTAACTTGAAATTACTAGTGGGCAATCAGTTTGCCGCACCGCTTCGCGCACTGTGTTTGGTTCTGATGAAGTCCCTGTGTGATACATAGATGAGATCCGAAATTTTCCGGATCAGGTGCTCTTCGTATTTATCCAGCCTCTCATCCGCGTAGGCAACTCGCCACATATTTTCGATAAGCGCAAGCTTGTTTTCATAGTCGTAGCCAGCGTTAATCAGACTGGTGAATTCGTACAGCGAAGTTGCCTGCTTGGCCTCGGCTTCGGCCAGGGTAACCAGATCGGCCAGGTCCTCATCGCTGATATCGAGCTGTTTTTGTAAGATTTCGATGAATTCGGCGGCCTCTCTGTCGTCCAGTTCGTGATCCGATTTCATTACTTCTATGAGCAGACAGGCACTGGCGAGATCGGTTTTCAAATTACCGGATTCCGGTTCCTCAGCGGTCGCTGGTACGAGTTTGGATTCAAAAAAAACCTTGATGGTTTTAAGCATGGTGGATACCAGAAATTCTCGGTGCTGGGGTTAAACTTAGCAGTTTACGTGGTTTATGGCATCAAGCAATACCTCGATGCCGGCGTCCTTCCTGTAGCTGTTCTCGCTCAGATGGCGCCGATATTGCTTGCCGCCCTTTTGTCCCCGAAACAGCCCTAACAAGTGTCTGCTCATATGTTGCAATGGGGTGCCCTGGGCTAGTTGTTGTTCGATGTAGGGAAGGTATTGATAGATGTACTGCAGACGATTTTTATCTGTCTTGATCCCTCCGAACAGGCGGCTGTCAACGCCGTGCAAGAGATACGGGTTTTGATAGGCTTCCCGCCCTAACATCACGCCGTCTACAGTTTGCAGCATCTCCTCTGCTGTATCGAGGGAAGTCACGCCACCGTTGAGGACGATGTCGAGTTCAGGGAATAGCGCCTTAATGGCATATACGCGTTCATAGTTCAAGGGTGGCACCTGCCGGTTTTCCTTTGGACTAAGACCGGAAAGGATCGCTTTCCTGGCGTGGATAATGAAAATCTTACAGCCGGCCCCGGCAACGACCCGGACAAAATCAATAAGATCACCCTCGCTGTCGCGATCATCGATCCCGATTCGACACTTGACTGTAACCGGCACTGATACGGCCTTGCTCATACCTGCTATGCAGCTGGCAACCAGGGGTGGATTGGCCATCAGACAAGCGCCAAAGGCGCCAGACTGAACACGATCGCTGGGGCAGCCGACATTCAGATTTATCTCGTCGAAGCCAGCTTCTTCTCCAAGTTTTGCCGCCTCCGCCAATTCTTTCGGGTCACTACCGCCGAGTTGTAATGCGATGGGGTGTTCTATCGCATGGTGCTGCAATAAATAACGGGCGTCGCCGTGTTTCAAGGCGGCACTGGTTACCATTTCCGTATACAGCAAGGCGCGATCAGAAAACTGACGCAAAAATACCCGATCGTGTCTATCGGTCCAATCCATCATCGGTGCAACACAGAATTTATGATCGGGCATGGAAGTCGGAGAATCACTATGAGAAAGCAGTTTTTATCCAATGCTCGCATACAAGTCAAGGCTCAAGATACACCGGCCATCGTCATCGCCAATATGATTTGAATATGAATCGGGTATAATCTCCGGCTTGTCTTCGTAATCATAGTCCGCACACTACGCTACTCAATGACCCGGATTCGTACCAGAATTGCACCTTCCCCCACTGGGGACCCTCACGTAGGGACGGCCTATATTGCATTGTTTAATCGCTGCTTCGCCCATAAAAACGGAGGCAAATTTATTCTGCGAATTGAAGACACCGACCGCCAACGAAGCAGCGCGAAATCTGAAGCCGATATCCTGGCTTCATTGCAGTGGCTGGGTCTGTCCTGGGACGAGGGTCCAGGCTGCGAAGGCGAATTTGGACCTTATCGGCAAAGTGAACGATCTGAAATCTACTCGGCTCATATCGAGAAGTTGGTGGTCGATGGCTTCGCATTTCCATGCTTCTGTAGTGCAGAAAGGCTGACTGAATTAAGACGACAGCAGTTACAGGACAAACAGGTAATTGGTTACGATGGTCATTGCCTACAGCTGTCGAAGGACGAAGTTTCAAGCCGTTTGCAGCAAGGGAGTGAGCATGTTATCCGCATGAAAATTCCGGACAGCGGAAACTGTGAATTTAACGACCTGTTAAGGGGCGCTGTTTCCATAGCCTGGTCCCAGGTCGATATGCAGATACTGATGAAGTCTGACGGTCTGCCGACTTACCATTTCGCAAACGTGGTCGATGATCACCTGATGCTAATTTCCCATGTCATCAGGGGTGAAGAGTGGATCAACTCGATGCCCAAGCACCTGCTCCTGTATCAATACTTTGGCTGGCAAGCGCCGATTTTCTGTCATATGCCGCTATTGAGAAACCCGGACAAGAGCAAGCTCAGCAAGCGCAAGAATCCAACCAGTATCGGCTATTATCAAGCCATGGGGTACTTGCCGGAGGCGCTGGTTAACTACCTCGGTTTAATGGGCTGGAGTCTACCGTCTGGCGAAGAGAAGTTCTCCCTGCAAGAGATGACGGACTGCTTCGACCTAGAACGGGTTTCACTAGGCGGGCCGGTGTTTGATACAGAAAAACTCGACTGGCTCAATGGCAAGTATATTCGTGAAGACCTCAGCGACGATGAGTTTGCACAAAAGTTTGCGCAGTGGGCGTTCGATGCCAGCAAGGTCAAGCGCATCATCCCTCTGCTGAAACAACGGGTGGAGCGATTTAGCGATGTGGCGGAACTGGGTAGTTTCTTTATCTCTGGCCTGCCGAAGCTCGACGTGGAAAGTTTTCAGCACAAGCAACTGAGCACAGAAACCTTGCTTAAAATACTGCAGTTTTCGCTTTGGCGTCTGCAACAAATTAAGCCGTGGAATCGGGATAACATAGAGCTCGAATTACAGACTCTGGCTACCGATCTGGGACTAAAAATCAGAGAATTTCTGTTTCCTCTTTTTGTGGCGATCAGCGGTAAGGCAGTTTCAACCTCGGTCTTTGATTCGATGGCTATCCTCGAACTGGATATCTGCCGCGCCCGGATTCGACATGCTATCGCCGTGCTGCGTGGCATCTCCAAAAAACAAGCGAAGGCACTGGAACGGGAATATAGGGATCTGAAGTAGGGTGTCGCTTGAAAGGGGAATCTATCTTCCTGCGCAACCCCGCCTTGATTGCAAACCCGTCTGAAAGCCCGGGCATCGCTGTGATAATCAGAGGTGTTCTGGCCGCAGCATGCGAGATTGACAGTTTCGGCGGCTGTGCTTAGAATGCGCCTTCTTTTCAAGCGGACACTACCTGCGAAGGCAGTGTCTCACCTCATCCAATATGGGGCCTTAGCTCAGCTGGGAGAGCGCAACGCTGGCAGCGTTGAGGTCAACGGTTCGATCCCGTTAGGCTCCACCAATTATTTCAATTTGACAGGGTTACAGGCACTGATTCGGTGTCGCAAGTTTGCTCGGGTCCAATGAGATTACCGTTGCCAACAAGCCGGATTGTGAGGGTTGGCCCTAGGCCGGGTAGTCTCTTTGGGTGTGACCCTTGTATAACTGCCGGGGGCGGCCGATGCGATAAGGGTGGCTCAGCATCTCGTTCCAATGGGCAATCCAGCCCGGAGTTCGACCGGTGGCGAATATCACCGTGAACATGTTGGTCGGTATGCCAATCGCCTTGAGAATAATACCTGAGTAGAAATCTACATTCGGGTACAGTTTCCTTTCGATAAAATACTCGTCTTCCAGTGCAATTTTTTCCAGTTTTCTTGCCATGCGGAACAGGGGGTCATCATGGGCGCCTAGCTCCTCCAGCACTTCATCGCAAATTTCACGCATGACCTTGGCCCGAGGGTCGAAGTTTTTATAAACGCGATGTCCGAATCCCATCAGGCGAAAGGGGTCACCCTTATCTTTGGCCCGTAGTATAAATTCATCGATCCTCGATTCATCACCAATTTCCCCCAGCATCTTCAATACGGATTCGTTGGCACCGCCGTGGGCGGGGCCCCACAAAGCAGCGATACCAGAAGCAATACAGGCGTATGGATTGGTTCCAGTCGATCCGGCTAGGCGCACGGTGGAGGTAGAAGCATTCTGCTCATGATCCGCATGCAACAAAAAAATAGTATCCATGGCTTTTGCCAGGATAGGGCTGACTTTGGCTGGTTCGCAGGGCGTGCCGAACATCATGTGCAGGAAGTTTGCAGAAAAGCCCATGTCGTTCTGTGGATACATGAACGGTTGACCGACACCGTGTTTGTAGCACATCGCCGCCAGGGTTGGGAGTTTTGCAATGATTCGGTGGGCTGCACCAATTCGTTGCTCTGGATTATCGATATCCAGGGTGTCGTGATAGAAGGCAGAGAGTCCGCCAACGACGGCACAGAGCATTGCCATCGGATGGGCGCTAGAGGGGAAACCACGAAAAAAGCGGTGGATGTGTTCGTCCACCATGGTGTGGTACCTGATACGATTCTCGAACTCCTGGTTCTCTGTGGCACTGGGCAATTCATCATGCAACAGCAGGTAACAGACCTCCAGAAAATTGGATTTTTCCGCCAGCTGTTCGATCGGATAGCCGCGGTACAGCAAGATGCCCTTGCCGCCATCGATAAAGGTGATATTGGAGTCACAGGCTGCGGTGGACATGAAGCCGGGGTCGTAGGTAAAAACTCCATGGCCTACGAGGCTGCTTACGTCGACTACATCAGGGCCAGTAGTGCCTTCATAAACGGGTAAATCAATCGGCTCATCAATCCCGTCAATGCTTAACTGGGCCTTCTTTTCACTCATGCCTGACTCCTGTGAATTTCTTGCAGTGTGATGATATTACTCGGAAAAGCAATGGTTAGCAGCTGCATGGATAGTGCTATTTTACTCGCCAGACAACCCAGCAGGGAAGGCAATACTAGGAACAGAGCGATGCTCTTGTCAAATATTTGTCCGCACATGAGACTAGCTCAGCGTTCTTGAGTACTGTCAGACTTCGGCGGGAAATGGTAAGGGCTTACCGGATTATGCGCTGATCACAGGGCTCGCAATGAAGGATTTTTCAGCACAGATCTGCCGTTCCCCAGGCTATGACAAAACATTGTCAAAATTGCGGTGATAGCCACAAGTTTTATTGTATTAGAGTAGCTATAAGAATATAATTTATACGCTGGAAAATCCTAAATAGTGTAATTATTTCAATCAGTTTGCGCATTCCAAGCTTGACTCCTGGAGGATGTGGAATGGCTAACGCAATAGGCAAAAAGTGAAAGACAACAGACCTGTAAACATCGATTTAACCACATTCAAGTATCCACTAACGGCAATCACATCCATCCTGCATCGGATATCGGGTATAGTCATATTTGCCGGGGTTGCTCTACTGTTGTATCTGTTGCAGTTGTCCCTCGAATCAGCCGCGGGCTTTGCCGAGGTGACGGCACTACTCGACAATATGCTGATCAAATTTCTCAGTTGGTCGGTGCTGGCGGCTTTGTTATTCCACCTGATTGCCGGAGTTAAGCACCTGCTCATGGACATGGGCATAGGTGAGAGCCTGGCCGGAGGCGTGCTGGCGGCGAAGCTCACCCTGATATTCTCATTCATCGCAATAATCGCGGCAGGGTTCTGGCTATGGTAAGCAGGGTGACGAATCTGGGGCGCTCGGGGCTGTTCCACTGGTTAGTTCAGCGCTTTAGCGCGGTGATTCTCGGTGCTTACATGCTCTGTATTCTCGGCAGCACGCTGCTGAGTCCCGAAATGGACTACGCACACTGGAAAGCAGTATTCGATTCCAACCTCATGCGCATGTTCAGCTTAATCACCTTGCTGGCTCTCTGCGCCCACGCCTGGATCGGCATGTGGACAGTTTCAACCGATTACCTGACCGATCTCCAACTCGGCACCCGCGCCACCTTCATTCGATTACTATTCCAGGCGGGCTGCGCATTGTTGATAGCAGTGTATATGCTATGGGGCATCCAGATTTTTTGGAGTATCTAGATGAAGGGGATGCGTAGCTTGGATTTTGATGCGGTGATAGTGGGAGGCGGTGGCGCTGGCCTGCGCGCGGCCTTGCAACTGACGCAATCGGGTTATAAAACCGCAGTGATTTCCAAGGTTTTCCCGACCCGATCACACACAGTTTCGGCCCAGGGCGGCATCACCTGTGCCATCGGCAGCGACGATCCGAACGATGATTGGCGCTGGCATATGTACGATACCGTGAAAGGCTCCGACTACATCGGTGATCAGGATGCCATCGAATATATGTGCAGCGAAGGTCCGCAAACCGTGTTCGAACTAGAGCATATGGGGCTGCCGTTTTCTCGTACCGAAACTGGACGAATTTATCAGCGAGCATTCGGCGGCCAATCCAAGGATTATGGTAAGGGTGGTCAGGCGGTCCGGACTTGTGCCGCTGCCGATAGAACCGGCCACGCCTTGTTGCATACGCTTTACCAGGCCAACCTGAAAAACAATACCGTCTTCCTCAACGAATGGTATGGCACCGACCTGGTAAAGAATCAAGATGGTGTCGTGGTGGGGCTTATTGTGATCTGTATCGAGACCGGTGAAACCGTATTCGTGAATTCCAGGGCCACGGTGTTCGCAACCGGTGGCGCCGGCAGAATCTTCGCGTCCACGACCAATGCTCTGATCAATACCGGTGATGGCTTGGGCATGGCCCTGCGAGCCGGCCTTCCAGTACAGGATATAGAGATGTGGCAATTCCATCCCACTGGCATCTACGGGGCCGGCACCCTAGTCACCGAAGGCTCTCGCGGCGAGGGCGGCTACTTAATCAACAAGGACGGCGAGCGCTTTATGGAGCGTTACGCACCCAATGCAAAAGATCTAGCCGGCAGAGATGTGGTAGCACGGTCCATGGTGTTGGAAATCCTGGAAGGTCGAGGCTGTGGCGAGCATGGCGATCATGTGCTGCTGAAACTGGATCATTTGGGCGAGGCGGTTTTGAATTCTAAGCTTCCGGGGATTCTTGAATTGTCACGCACCTTCGCTCACGTCGATCCGGTAACAGATCCGATTCCGGTTGTGCCCACCTGCCACTACATGATGGGAGGGATTCCCACCAATATCAACGGCCAGGCCATTAACCAGAATCAAGACGGTGAAGATGAAATCGTCGAAGGGTTCTTTGCCGTGGGAGAGACGGCCTGTGTGTCGGTCCACGGCGCCAATCGGCTGGGTGGCAACAGCTTGCTGGACCTGGTGGTGTTTGGGCGCGCCACTGGCAAGTATATACAACAGGAATTGCGCCAGGGAGTGGAACGACGCCGGGCAACCGAATCTGACATTGAACAGGCGATGACGCGGCTGACACGCCTAAACGAATCCGGCAGCGGTGAGAACGTAGCCGCATTACGCAGCGAGTTACAGAATGTAATGCAAAATCACTTTGGTGTATTTCGCAAGGGCGAATTCATGCAGGAGGGCATCGAGAAACTCGATGCCTTGAGAGGCCGAATCGCCAAGGTCCAATTAGAGGACAAGAGCCAGATCTTCAACACCGCCCGCATTGAGGCCCTGGAATTGGAAAACCTTTTCGAGGTGGCTGAGGCCACTGCGATCGCCGCTGAAGCCAGAACCGAGAGTCGTGGCGCCCACGCGCGCGATGACTATCGCGAGCGCGATGACGAAAACTGGTTATGTCACTCCATGTATTTCCCCGAGGATAAACGCGTCGGCAAACGGGCCGTGAATTTTTCTCCCAAAACACTTGAAACATTTGAGCCACAAATTCGTACTTATTGATGAGCTTGCTAAAGCCACAAGGTGAACCGTGTTAGTCAGCATCTATCGCTACAATCCGCAGACCGATGACAAGCCAGTTATGCGGGATATCGAAGTGGAGATCCCAGGGGGCAAAGACCTGATGATCCTGGATGTGCTGGAACTGGCGAAGCGCAAAGATTCCAGCATCGCCTACCGACGTTCCTGCCGTGAAGGAGTTTGTGGCTCCGACGGTATGAATATGAACGGCCGCAATGGGCTCGCCTGCATCACGCCGTTGTCCGATACGGTTAAACCGGGCCAGAAGCTGGTACTGCGGCCGTTGCCGGGACTACCGGTTATTCGCGATCTGGTCGTGGACATGTCTATCTTCTACAAGCAGTACGAAAAAGTTAAACCCTATTTGATCAATGACGAGCCGCCGCCAGCGATCGAACGTTTGCAGTCGCCGGAGGATCGGGCACAACTGGATGGGCTCTATGAATGTATCCTGTGTGCATGCTGTAGCACGAATTGCCCATCCTTTTGGTGGAACCCGGACAAATTCATCGGGCCGGCCGGTCTACTGCAGGCCTATCGATTCCTGGCAGACAGCAGAGATACCGCCACGGCGGAGCGCTTAGCCGGGCTCAATGATCCGTTTAGCGTGTTTCGTTGTCGCGGCGTCATGAGCTGCGTGGCGGTTTGCCCCAAGGGTCTAAACCCGACCCGAGCCATCGGCCATATTAGAGCCATGCTGATACGGCAGGGGACCTAGTGGGCGTGGCGCGACATCAGCCTGTATAAACAAAGAGAAAGCAAACCCCGGCCCCGGTGCCTGAGGAAAGGCAATTTATATGCAAGACAGCATGATGGAAGTATTGTGGAGTAGTGGGCATCTGTCTGGCTCCAATGCCAGCTACGTCGAAGACCTCTACGAAGATTTTCTCAGTGATCCGGATTCCACCCCACAACAGTGGCGAGACTTCTTCGAGTCTCTGCCCGCTGCTACTGGCGATACCCGCAAAGATATTTCACATGCCGAGATCCGCAATGATTTCAGGGCACTTGGCAAGGTTAGTCGCTACCAACAGGTTCTCAGTAATGACGCGGTAGTAAATTCCGAACACGAAGGCAAGCAGGTACAGGTGCTGCTGTTGATCAGTTCCTACCGCGTGCGCGGGCATCAAAAAGCTTTACTCGATCCGCTGTCCATCATGCCCCGGCAGCGAGTACCCGATCTCGAACTGGAATTTCATGACCTCTCCCCAATCGATTATTCAACCATATTCCAGACAGGTTCACTCTTTATAAGCAAGGCCAGGGCACAGCTACGAGAGATTGTTGACACTCTCGAGCGCATCTATTGCAACTCCATCGGTTACGAATTCATGCATATCGTGAATCTGGAGGAGAAGCAATGGATACAGCAACGCATCGAAAGCAAAGACGGCAAACCGATATTCGAGCTCGATGTAAAACGGCATCTGCTGGAGAGATTAACTGCGGCGGAAGGGATAGAAAAGCATCTGGACGCAAAGTATCCGGGCACCAAGCGGTTTGGACTGGAAGGATGCGAGAGTCTGATTCCTGCCCTGGACGAGTTGATTCAGCGGGCCGGAAGCTACGGCGCCAAGGAAATAGTTCTCGGCATGGCGCATCGCGGCAGGCTCAATGTGTTAGTGAATATACTTGGGAAAAACCCCGCCGATTTGTTCGATGAATTTGAAGGCAAGGCGACCTATGAGAAATCCGGTGACGTAAAGTACCACCAGGGATTCTCGTCGAACATCATGACTGCCGGCGGTGAACTACATATGGCGCTGGCGTTTAATCCTTCCCATCTGGAAATAGTTGCCCCGGTCGTGGCAGGGTCCGTCAGGGCCCGACAATCGAGGAGGAAAGACAAAAAGGGGTGTCTGGTACTTCCTATCATCATTCACGGAGATGCGGCATTTGCCGGCCAGGGTGTAGTCATGGAGACTTTTCAGATGTCCCAGACCCGTGCCTATACAACCGGTGGAACCGTCCACGTCATTGTCAATAATCAAGTTGGGTTTACCACCAGTCGTCAGGACGATGCGCGCTCCACCGAATACTGTACTGATGTGGCTAAAATGGTGCAGGCGCCAATTTTTCATGTCAATGCCGATGACCCCGAAGCTGTTCTGTTTGTTACTCAACTGGCCATGGATTTTCGTTATCAATTTCACAAGGATGTCGTAATCGACCTCGTGTGCTACCGTCGCAGAGGTCACAACGAGACCGACGAGCCTTCTGCGACTCAACCCCTGATGTATGCAGCAGTCAGGAAGCATAAGTCTACGCGGGTACTCTACGCGGAAAAGCTGG